>TARA_Y200000002_G_scaffold130544_2_pt1 | contig 11941 bp, 6 predicted proteins | sample TARA_Y200000002 | Tara Oceans TARA_Y200000002 (sample SAMEA2619388) | marine metagenome | biome: marine biome (ENVO:00000447); feature: surface water layer (ENVO:00002042); material: "saline water (ENVO:00002010), including plankton (ENVO:xxxxxxxx)" | depth 5 m | reverse complement strand
TTGTTTTCTCGTTTATCAATTCTCTCAAAAATCACGACATCGTTGTCAGACCATTTGCCTTGCTGGTAGCCTCTGGCGAATTGATTATGAATATATAATAAATTTGGTATTTTAGGGTCGTCCCATTGGCCTAGGAATGAGGTGTTTGCATGCCTTGGAAATGCTCCTCCAGACTCGCCAAGAGTCTCGGCTTGATAGTTTCCATCCGTATAAAGTAGGCCAATTCCAGCCCTTGTGAAATACATTGCGTGCTGCAGTTCCCGACGGCTAGCGTAATCATTATCATGACTTTGCGCATGCATAACTGTGAGCGCCGGATCGAAACCGCCTGAGCCAGGACTATCAAAGCCAAAAAGTCCGTTCCAAGGACTACCAAGCCTATCATTTAACTGCTGACGAAGTGGATTATCGACTAATCGCATTCCTGCGTCAAAGTAAGGTCCGTAGCCAGGCGGTTCTCCAAGATGTTCGCCGAAGACCATTGCATCATCTCTTGGTTTTTCCGTGTCAAATACAGTATCTCTGTGGTTACTATCACTATATCCGCGAGTTATATTAAATTGTTCCTGTATCTGCCCTAAGTAACCATAATTACTGCTATCTTTGTCGGCGCCATAGGTCGCCCCAAAAAAATCAGGAGCCACATGCTTCACTGCGTCTAGTCTAAGTCCGTCTGCTTTAGTACGATCGATTAGCCAGCGTGCTGCGCGATTAAGATACGCTTCCACATACTCTTCATAAAAATCACTGTTATTTCGAAGGTATTCCTGTGCACGGGCTTTAATATCTGCATCTGACGGACTCGAGTTACCTTCCTCTTCTAGCAGTGCTTCGGCCAATGTTAAAAGACCTCCAAATCCAATGTAATTTCCCTCCTTGTCGTATGCGTACTGCTCGGGTCGATCTAGATCACGGATGAATTTGATTTTAGGGAAGGTGGAACCTTCCGTGTAGCCAAAGTTGTAATTAGTAGCTCCTGGCTCTTGAGCGATATCAATGAGGTCAGCTAAACCTAGGTTTTGCACCTGCCAGGCACTATTCCAATCTCTTGTGTTATCCCATTTTCGGTAAAATCCTTCTTGTGTGCGTTGTAGGTGGAAATCCTCTGGAACCATTCCAGGATAAATTTCTATCGATGTAGATTCGTTATAGCCAGGGATGTCAAAAGCCCGGTGATTCATTATATTATCAAAATAAACCCGTATACCAAAGCGGTGCGCGATCTTAACAAGCTCAAGTAGCTCGGACTCATTGCCGTAACGAGTACGAACTGTATTTCTTTGATCGTTACTTCCTAGATCAAATGGATCCCACATATCATATCCAACCGATAAGCCTCCTGAACCTTTAGTTGGAGGCGGTAACCAGAGCGATGAATAACCTGCCTCGGCTAATTCTGGAACCTTACGAGTAATTTCGCTCCAACTAGTATTAAAATATTGCAGCATTGCCTCGGCGGATGAGTCCTGACACACGCACAACCATAACAGCAGCATATGGAACCATTTCTTAATTAATCGCATTAAATTTAAATTAGTTGGCTTGCTTGCGAATACATCAAAGTCTAACGGGACTAAATCAAACAAATAGACTATCTAGGTTTCTATTAAAACCTTCTGCTTTTCAACAGTCGAATAGATGTAAGTATATTAGAATCTATACTTTACAAAATTTTTATTAGATTAATGTATTTAGTTAAATTGTCTGATAAGCTTACTGTCGACAAAAGGTTCAGTCCAAGTCTATTTTATATTTTTATTTTAGCATAAAATGTCTACTTCTAGATCGGTTCGTCCAAATATGCAGCAAATCGCTGACGCTGCAGGCGTAAGTAAGTCTTCGGTATCCTTAGCTTTACGCAATGATCTAAGACTAGCTGAAAGTACTAGAGCGCATATTCAAAAAGTAGCGAATGATATGGGCTACTGCAGAAATCCGATTGTTGACAATTTAATGTCTCAATTGAGATCGGGTAGTCGGGCAGGTTTTTTAGCTAACATTGCCCTATTAAATTGTGCTCCATTTGAGGATTTAAATTCCAATCATACTTTTCAGCGTTTAAGAAAAGGGGTCTATGATCATAGTGAGAAGCTTGGTTATGGAGTAGAGGAATTTTGGTTACAAAGGCCAGATGTGAGGCCACAGCGCATTAAGCAAATTCTTGAGGCGAGGGGTATAAAAGGATTAATTTTAGTTGGAATTCTTAACGCGGAAGATGTTGATGACGTAAATTTAGATGACCTATTGAGTTCTTTTGCTACGTCTGTGATTGGTACAACCCTTTTAGACAAATCGATCAGTTGCGCTACTAATGACCAGTATTTAACTGCTCGCCGAGCGACTCTTAAGGTTATTGAAATGGGGTATAAGCGACCTTTATTGCTGATACCTAAACAAGTAGATACTTTGCTAGAGGAGAAGTTTAGCTCTGGATATTATAGTGTGTTGCGAAATATCTCTGCTGAAAACCAATTGGAAGCTATCGATCTAGTTTTCTCAAATATCGACAGTATCACTGATCGGATACGAGAGACTAAGCCAGATGTCATTATTACAAATGACGACGAATTGTATGATTTACTTAAAAATGCATCATTTAATATCCCTCAAGAACTTGGTTTAGTCCATCTTGATTGGCACCCAGGAATTGAAGAATGGGCAGGGATGCGACAAAATCATAGAGTTGTCGGGCAAGCAGGCGTGGACATAGTTGTTGGTCAGCTAAACCGCAATGAATTTGGTTCTCAAAAATATCCTCGAGTTGTTGAGGTCGAGAGCACTTGGGTCGACGGGCCAAGCTTAAGCAGATCTGGATAAGTTAATTATCCCAGAGCAGTGTGAGTAGCGGGGTAAACGGTGTTACCCAAACGTTCGTAAGTGTGAACTACTCTTAAGACGCACGACCAGTTGGTAATGAATTACAAACTAATTAGCAAAGTGGTTGCTCTTGCTTATCGGCGTCTTACAGCGACGTACAAAATGGATAAAAATCCAAAAAAGAGACTCATTGCTGCAGGTTCTGGTACAACCGTAAATGTAGACAAGTAGTTACTACTATCATTACTGTCATAGGCAGTACCATCCCAAGTAGTCGTAGCAGAAGCATAGGTAACAATACGATAATTTCCAGCAGCTATTGAATGCTCATTTATTAAATTAACTGCAGATTCTGAAGAGTTGCTGCCACTAGCATCAGTTCCCCATCGTTCATTATTACCTTCAAAAGTTTGATTAGAATAGGAGATAAGACCATTATACAGTGAAGTAGAATTGGAAGTGTCTGTACCAGCGTAAATGTTATACGATAATCCAGCATTAGCTACATCATCTCCGACATTGTTACCAGGCCAAGCCATTATTTGACCACCTAACCAAAGATGATTTGTAAAACTACCTAGATTAGCGTTTTGCAGGTCTTGTGCTTGAAAATCTCCACTCATGTCATACCAAGTTGGGCTAGTTACTGTTGATGCACCTGATACATAAGCGTAGCCATCCCATACGGTTTGCCCAAAGACGACACTACTAGATATTAAAACAAATAGAGGTAGAGATAAAAATTTCATTATCTTACTACAAAACCATTTTTTTATTTTTGGTGAACCTTTTTTAAATTAGACAGTTGAATAAGGCATGTTAATTTGTAGCAAGTGCGTAAATAATGGGTTCGAGTATCACTATATTTACTTTATTTATAAGCGGTTTCCTGTATTTTTCATAATTATCATTACTAACATGTTTTTTAATATGCCTTTTTTAAGTTCTACTAGTCCTAATACTATTACCTATAGACGATTTGCTTCAGCCGGGTTCACACTTATAGAATTACTGGTAGTAATTTCGGTTTTGCTCATCTTGTCTGGTATTACTTTTGGTATTTCTAGGGGCGTTCAAAACGCGCAAGCCCGCGCTCAAGTTAAAGCTGAACTCGCTGTTATAGCGCAAGGACTAGAATCATTTAAAGCGTGCTATGGCGATTATCCTTGGCACGACTCTGATGATACTGACTATCCAACACCATCCAGTGGCGATAGTACAAATACCATGCTTTTATACGCGTTGACTGGTCGAATGGATATGCAGAAAGATATCAATGGATTAATAATCGTGGATAAAATTTCAGATAACTTAGATGATAATGTAGTTACAGGTAGAGAAAAGTTTATCGACGTCAGTAAATTTTCTTTTAGCGGAACCGATCGAGAACCCAACCAGTTACTGGATCCTTGGGGAAATCCTTACAGGTATTGGTACAAGTGGGAAAACACTGAAAATAATCCTAATAATGATAAATGGGATATTTTTGGGTATCATCTATATTCAACTGGTCCTAAAGGAATTGCCACCAACGTTGAGATTAGTTCTCAGATAAACCGTAATGGCGTAGTAAAAGATGATTTTAGGGATACAGTGAATGAGTCCGGTATAATTTTCGCAGGAGAGTGAGCAGTAAGCTTATTCAACTGTTGAAGTTGCCTATAGTTTTATTTATCAATACTTGGTATATTAATTATTAAAAATATGGATAGGTTTTTATTGATTTTACTGCTAAGCGTTATCGTTGCTACAAAGGGATTTGCTCTCTTTTCTAGTGATTTTGCATCCGATTATGGATCTAGTTGGAATACAGGCGACAATAACGGAAGCGGTTTCAACGCGTGGGACTTAGACAACAGTAATAATAACAGTAATACCGTCTATGCGGGTGCTTTTATTGGTGACTCATCCTCTGGTGCCGCAGACGTCAACACTGGCACAAACCAATCATTCGGTCTCTTTGCTAACCCCGTTGGAGCATATATATCTGCCGTTAGGGGATTTTCATCGAATTTGTCAGTTAATGATCAATTTAATGTTAAATTAGCCGTAAACTTCGACAACGGTAACAAGGGATTTAACTTACGCAATGGAGTTACAAATGTATTTGGATTTAACGTTAGTAATGGAGCAAGCATCAACTCGGATTTTACTAATAATGCGATTGTAGCACAATATGATTATGGAGGAGACGCTTTAATAGATGCTGTTGTGCAAATAATCAGCACTGACAGTCTTAGCTACGAAATTTCACGTACTTCAAATGTCGGCATTCAAGGAATACTCTACTCTGGCACCATTACCGATATCAATCTCGGTATCGATAATGTTGAGTTTTATGTGAGCGGAACGGATAATGGATCAGCTCAGAACAATCTCTACTTTAATTCACTACAAGTCACTGAGGTACCTGAGCCTGCACACATTAGTTTTATTCTTTTATCTTCTTTAATTGTGCTGACTCTTCTCAGGCGTCGTTTGGCTTGATCTTGATTAGCCAAAAATCCAGCTATTAAATATTGATATGGCCTTTAGTAGTAGCCAAAAGCCTCTCCATCGAGAAGCTTAGGGAAGTTATCATTACTAATTAAATCAAGATCCTGCCGGGAAAAATCTTTAAGCTTGAAGATTGGCAAAATTGGGCGGCCTTCAGCTGTTTGTTCGTACTGCATTCCTTTTTTTTCTATAAATAGATAACAGGCAAATTCTCCGCCAGGTATTTCTCCAATTATGATATTAAGGTCGACTGGTTGACCTGCTGGTAAATCAAACCAGTCTCCCACTGTCAGCTTTGGTAGGTATTCAGAAACTGGTGGCCCGTCAAAACGTTGATTTTTATTCGGCTTCCAGCCACTGGGGTTCGATTCAGTGAAGCCAGCAGAGAGAACTATGTCACTGTCTACACCAACTATTAAAATATCGTCAGCTGTGCCAACGAAACGGTATTTACCGCCCGCCATTGATCGAAACTGTCCTTCGTATGCAGCAATCCAGTTATTTGGCTGTACAAGGCTTTCAACGCCGTACGCTTTTGGTGCTTCGCTAGCTGGCATTATCGGAATATAAAAATGCGTAGCATATAGTTTCTGTTCAGCATTAAAACACTTTCTAAACTCTCTGAGCTTAAAATTACTTAAGTAGTCCTTACCTAGTTCTAACCAACTAGCATTAACAGTATCTTCTCGATATTTGTCCTGTTTCAAATCAATAAATGTGCCTTCCATTGCTCCAGCTAATGGCGCGGTATTACCAAATAAGGTAGCAAATCCAATTTCACCACTACCAATTCCTGATCCTAGGCTACTAGCCTTTCCACGTGCTTTTATCGAATTTTGTGATGTTTTAGGCTTCTGTATATTTATATTCGGTATATCTAGATCAGTCGGATTGTTGACACTAATGGGAATTTGCGTGGCAATTGTAGTGGTGCGTTGAGACCGCATCGTTTGTAGCTTATAATGCCTTTGTTTTGGCTGGATTGATTGCGGATTAGCCGCGACTTCAAAGACAGCTTCATCTTTAATAAATAGAGTAAATACTTTCCAACTACCTAAAAATAAGCCTGCTAGTAAGTGCATCAAAATACTTACTAGAAGTATCAGAATAAGTGGGCGTTTTAATAATCTTTTTTTTATTTTAGATTTTTTATTAGGGTAAGAATTCATCTTTATCACTTTAAAATAAATGTAGTATATTATTAATTTTCAACTGTGTAACACCGAAGCAGCACATACACAACGCTACTTACTTGTTTATAATTTATACTAGTTTCTATTATTACAGTTCTGTTTATGATCATTAAAAACGCATTTTTAACTTTTTCGATTTTTTGGTCTCTAACAATTTTCGCAAGTCCTATTAGCATTAAACTGCCTACTGGGTCTATCAATAAAGAATCTCTATGGATAGCTTTGGATGCCGACTCTAAGTTCGGTTCGACAGTTTTGACAGTGGATGATAAAAGAGCTGTTTATCTACCATTTCAGGCGGATCTACTTGTCGAGATAGAGAAAAAGAAGGTAAAAACAGTAAAGAGATATAAGGATTACAAATGGAATATAGAAGATACGTCGCACGTTTTAGTAGATTTTAATGCAGATAATATAGCCTTAAGCATAAAATCTCTTGAGGACGTAGATTGTATCCGTGCGGTTCAGTGGTTTCGTATAGATAAAAATAGCGCTCTCGCTAGTGGTCATAAAAGGATATCTCGCTCTAATGTTGGCGATGTATATTTACCAAGCTATTATATCGTACAGCCTTCTGGACTTCTTAAGATTAGAGGACCTTACGGGGAATTGAATGCGAAGCCAAATATATACCAACTCCTGCCTCGTTTGTTTGGAAATGAGAACCAAACGCGTAAATTAAACGGAACAATACATGAAAATGGCTGTGGGAAATTTAGCGATTTAAGTACTAAGGTATTAAAAAAACTAAAAGAGGATCATTATACTCATATTTGGCTAACCGGAGTTATACAACATGCTACGTCTACTGACTACAAGCAAGTTGGTCAAGATGCCGATGACCCAGATCTTTTGAAGGGAATAGCGGGTAGCCCGTATGCAATTCGGGACTACTTTGATGTTTGTCCTGATTTTGCTGATGATCCTGCTCTAAGGCTTGAAGAGTTTCGATCTCTTTCTGAACGAATGCGGTCTTGTGGATTAAAGCTTATTATTGATTTTGTACCCAATCATGTAGCTCGAAGTTATTCCTCTGACATTTACCCCAATCTTGATTTTGGAAATAGGGACAGACGTAACCAGTTTTTCGCTTCAGATAATAATTTTTTCTATTTGACCACTGAAGTCACGAATGAGCATGGACCTCTACGGCTACCGACAGTGGATCATACTACTGGCCGTATCGTTAGTTCAACTGCCCAAGTAGTTGGACGCGCAGATGGATACTTTTACCCGGAGCGTAAGCATGGGCGAGTAACTGGTAATAATGTAGTTAGCTGGCAACCAGAATCGGGAGATTGGTATGAAACGGTTAAGCTTAACTACGGCTTTAATTTCATGAATCGTGAGGCTGTTTCTGAGTATCCGTCTGCAACAACGCCATCAAAAAGAATTCCGAATACTTGGAAAAAAATGGATGCAGTAATTGCGTACTGGCAAGAGATGGGTGTTGATGGGTTTAGGGTTGATATGGCTCACCTAGTCCCGCCAGAGTTCTGGAAGTGGCTTTTACATCGTGCTCGTACTCGGCAGCCTGAAGTTTTTTTTATGGCGGAGGCCTACGAGGATGATCCTGCTAAGGTGCCAAGTTATGAACCTACCCTTCAAAATGAGGGGGTTATGGTTTCTTTGTTAGATGCAGGATTTAATGCTGTTTATGATGATGCCACTTACGATGTGCTTACAGATTTATATGAAGGGAGCGCTTGGGCTAATGATATGGATAGCCTAAATCAAAATATTAATCCTTTGTTTTTTGATCGCGCCGTTCGTTACGCAGAAAATCACGATGAGGTGAGATTAGCTAATCCTAGTACCTGGGGCTCTCAAGGTATGGCTGTTGGCCGTCCTGTAGCAGCAAGCTTATATGGCCTTTCAAGAGGCCCTGTTATGGTATATCATGGACAAAAAGTAGGAGAGCCTGCTATTGGTGCTGAAGGTTTTGGTGGCGACGATCAACGCACGACTATTTTTGACTATTGGTCGATGCCAGAATTTAACAAGTGGTGGAATGGTGGACTTGTCGATGGCGCTAATCTTTCTGCGGAGCAGCGCACCTTGCGTTCTTGGTATGTTCGGCTTCTTAATGTGCTTAAAGAGCCTGCATTCACCACAGGTAATACAACTTTTTTAAATAATCTCAATATTGAGAATCCTTTTTATGGAAAAGTTGAGGACAGGGGACCGTCAGGCAAGTGGATGTATAGCTATTTACGTTCAGATATTCAAAGTGATTCGCACTTTTTAGTTTTGTGTAATTTCAGTTCAGATACTGACTTGCGTCACGTACGTGTTAGGCTACCTAATTCTGCATTAAGTGATCTGGGCATATCGAAGCTGTCATCTGCATGGGTTATTGTTGAACCTAGTCTAAACATTTCTAACTGCAGACCAATTGCTTACAAAGCGTCAGATGTAGATAGAGAAGGCTTATATTTTAAAAAAATTGAGTCACTTTCGGGTGAATACTACCGAATTCGAGTAGTCGATGAATTGCCAGAGGATGTTATAATTGGAGCTAGCCTTCCACATGGAAATGCCTTTCTAGGTGCATTTCCAGTACTGCATCTGGACTGCGGTGAATCCATAAAAATTGATCTTAGGCGATATGGAAATCCGGCGGATAGCCATTATTATTCAGTTAAATCGCCAGATGGAATTCAAGCACGAATAGATAAACTAAATCATAAATTACATCTGCAGACTAATGATTCTGCAGTAGGAATTTACCGTATTAATCTTAGTTTAAGGCCCATCAATGAAAACAAGAGTTTAGTAGAAAGTACGATTACCGTAGCTGTTGCTAAACAAAAAAAATACAGATTTTCATTGAATGATTATGAGCATGCGAAGTCTGTGAATGTGGTTGGAGAGTTCAATAGTTGGAACTCGAGCACTGATAAAATGTTACGCACTATAGACGGTTGGAACTTAACTAAAGTGATTAAAAGTAATACGTTTGAATATAAATATGTGATTGATGGGCATTGGATAACGGACCCTGCAAACGATCAACGCGTTCCTGATGGACATGGTGGACACAACAGCTTTGCTGAAGTCAAATCCGAATTAGGTACTAATAAGCCGTTTAATCTTTTTGTTGATAATATTGATAGTGACCACGTCATACTATCTGCTAGCGAAGAAATTAACTCCGTTTACGCGGATGTATTTCCCAAATCCGGTGGATCGAAGAATCTCCCAGTAGAAGTTATTGGTAATACAGTGCGAGTTGATTTAAACGAGTACCAGTCTACTGGTTTCTTAGTAAGAGTTATCGCAAGCAGTTCTGATAATACTGTCTGCAAGCCTGCAATAATGTATGCCGGAAAGCCTAAAGAGGACATATGGCGTGATGACATTATTTACTATGCATTTACGGATCGGTTTAGAGATGGTAATACCGCTAATTCTTATAAAGTAGAGAATGATAAAGTTGCAAATATAGCGAATTACCAAGGTGGAGATTTTGAGGGAATATTTGCTGCTCTCAAAGATGGTTATTTTGACAGCCTTGGGGTTAATGTCATATGGCTTGCACCACTCAACCAAAACCCTGCAGAAGCATGGCAAGAGTACCTCCCACCATACAGGTCTTATACCGGCTATCACGGCTATTGGCCGATAGCACGTTATGCAGTTGAGCCTCGATTCGGAAGCGCTGATTTTTTGCAACAGCTTGTCGATTCTGCACATCGTAATGGTATGAAAATACTGGCTGATTTAGTTCTTAAGCATGTGCATATTAAAAATCCTACGTTCACTGAAAAGCCGATGCTTTTTGGTGAGCTAATGTTAACAGATGGTACTAGGAATCTTCGCCGTTGGGATGAAAATCCATACACGACATGGTTTGAGCCATTTTTGCCTGCTTTTGATTTTCGTAATCCAGACAGTATTAATTATCTATTGAATGACGCTTTTTATTGGATCGATAAATATGGACTCGATGGCTACCGGCTGGATGCTGTAAAACATATACGTCCGGATTTTTGGTGGCGATTTCGTAGTCGAATGCGCGACAGTTTTCCTGATGAAACACATTATTTTGTTGGTGAAACTTTCGAAAGTCGTGATGGAATTTCTACATTTGTAGGTCCCAATATGTTAGATGGACAGTTTGATTTTCCTCTTTACGATACATTGATGGAGGTTTTTGGACTTGGCACTGCAGGATTTGAAGAGATGGAGAATGCTTTGAGCCAGTCGGAAAAATTCTATGGTCGTACTACTTTGATGTCTCCACTTTTTGGTAATCACGACAAACCTCGATTTATGGCTTACGCCGACGGAGATCTACCTGATCCGAATCAATCTGATGAGGAGGAAGTTGGTTGGAGTAAAGTGATTCGAGTCGATAATGTTGATGCATATGAAAAGTTAAAAATGGCGATGACTTTCATAATGACAATAGATGGAGTTCCTATGCTCTATTATGGTGATGAAATAGGAATGACGGGAGCCGGAGATCCAGATAACCGCCGAATGATGCGTTTTAATGATTCGCTGACGCACGAAGAAAAAGCCGTAAAGGCTCATTTCTCTAAAGTTGCTAAGGCTCGACGAGAGCACCCCGCGCTTTATATGGGTAGCCGGCGAGCACTCACGCATACTGAAAAAAAATACGCTTATTTAAGAGCTTACGATAAAGACCGTGCCTTAATTCTGTTCAATCGCAGTAGCGAGGAGACTTCTTTTAAGCTCAATCTAAGCCCTGAGATAATCTCAGGAGAATTAACAGATATTATAAGTGGTAGAACAATAAAAGTTAGTAATGGAAGCATGGAAGTTACTATGAAGCCAAATAAATCGGCCTTGTACATCACTACTGGAGGACAATATTTTGACTAAAAATTATCCGCTATTTTTTTTATCTTTTTTATTGGTTATCGTAGTATTGTTACCACTTAAGCCTTTATCTGCTGAGGCTCAGATAGTGAATTTTCCAGAGCTAAGCTTAGAAGACCTTGCGCAAAAAGTGGACGCTTTAGTAGGACATAATCCGGACGAAGCAATTGCGTATATGGTAGAAATTAAAATGCGCCTTACAAACTCTATGAGTGAGGAGTATCGTAATATTTATTGTGAAAATCTTTTTCGCTTAGGATTAACTCATATGAGTGCTTTTAAACAGTTTTCCGATGCTAAATGGCTATTAGGCGCAGTTCCTTTTTGGACAGAATTTTTGTCCGATTTTTTTAGTGATCCACGCCATTCTCTGGCAATGCTAAATCTAGGAGACTGCTATTACGGAGCAGAATGCTGGAGTGATGCAATGGATGTATATTTACACACACTTGATGTTTACTCCATGCAAATCGATTCAGAAGATTTGTTAGGAATTTTAGAGCGCATCTATCACGCTTCAATTTCTTGTGCCCGTCACCGTGAGACTAACAAAGTACTATGGAAATTTTTAGCCGAAAAATATAGCT
>TARA_Y200000002_G_scaffold381133_1_pt1 | contig 11956 bp, 4 predicted proteins | sample TARA_Y200000002 | Tara Oceans TARA_Y200000002 (sample SAMEA2619388) | marine metagenome | biome: marine biome (ENVO:00000447); feature: surface water layer (ENVO:00002042); material: "saline water (ENVO:00002010), including plankton (ENVO:xxxxxxxx)" | depth 5 m | reverse complement strand
TACCACCCTACTTTAAAAGAAACTTTGTTTGAATTTAATCTTGGATATTTAATTTCTGGATTTTTATCAATTTGCTTTATGACCATGGGAGCTTTTTTAATTTATGGAACAGAGACTACCATTGCCTCGGAAAGCCACCTATTTGCAAACCAAATTGTACATTTATACACCAATGTTTTTGGTGATTGGAATTATATTATTATTGCCTCAAGTACATTTTCTATAATGTTTGGAACTTGTATAGCTGTTTTTGATGGGTATAGTAGAGCTTTAAAAAGAGCTTCAGAACTATTAATTCCTACATTTTTAAAATATAGATATTTATATAATTTAAATGTTATTGTTCTAATTATTGGCTCATTTTTGATTATTTGGCAATTTGAAGACACCAATAACTTTGGAATATTAGTAAACTTTGCCACCGCTTTATCTTTTGTGGTAGCTCCAATTGTTGCAGTTTTTAATTACGCTATTGTTAAAAAACACCTAGACAAAAAATTTCAACCTCCAAAATGGTTGAATTCCCTTTCTATTTTAGGGATATTTTATCTTGTTATATTTACATTATTTTATTTGTTTCAAAATTTTATTTTCTGATGAAATACTCAATTCTATTACTATTTATATTAAATTTTATAGTACGTCCTTATGGTCAGGATTTCCAAGTTTCTAACAGTTCTGTGAAACATACTATAAACTTAAATTATTATGTAGATACCTGGAAGTTTAGTATCCAATCATTGGAAATGGTGAAACCAGGTGGGAATAGCTACGCTAATTTCATATTACAAGAAAAAGTCAAAGCCACTAATAAATATCCAAGAAAACCAATAATGTTAAATCCGAGATCTTATAATAATTTTCCTGAATTTTTAATTGAAAATGGATTTGAAGGAAATCTATACAATAATAAAATTCCAAACGACAATACATTAGCAATTTCTAATGACAATATAATCATTGCTGGTATAAATTCTGCTTACATAATTTATGATTTAAATGAAGATTCCTTACTTCTAAGAACTACTTTAAATTCCATTACCTACTCTTTTACTAACTTATTATTTGTCAAAAAATATGATCCAAAATTTATATATGATCATGAACAAGACCGTTTTATTATGGTTTTTTTAGTAGGTAATAAGCCTGTTAACAGTCATGTGTGTGTGGCTTTTTCTACAACAAATAATCCTTTAGACGATTGGAATGTATATATGCTTAAAGGAGATGCCGTAGACTCAGGACATTGGACAGATTACCCGGCTATATCACTAACAAAAGACGACCTTTTTATTACAGGAAATTTACTGCTTGATGGTGTAAGTTGGCAATTAGGATTTAAAGAGTCCATCATTTGGCAAATTGATAAGTTGAGTGGGTATAATGGGGCTGATTCATTAGAATTCAATTTATGGTCAGATATTAAAGATGATTCTATAAATATTAGAAATATTCATCCTGTTAGAGGAGCAAGAGAACTTCAAGATAAGAAACAATACTTTTTAAGTAACAAAAACTTTTCTTTAGAAAGTGATACACTTTATCTACTGTCAATAGAAAATTCTCAAATTTCTGGAAATTCCTCATTTGAAATGAAAAGAATCAATTTAAATGATCATTATTTTTTAAGTCCTAATGGTCAGCAATATAACGGAAAAGAATTAGCTACTAATGATTCAAGAGTTCTAGGTGGTATTATTGATAAGGACTGGATTCAATTTGTAAATCACTCCATGGATACTAGTAGCGGAACTGCAGGAATTTACCACGGTATTATTTATAATTATGAAATTAATCCATTCGTAGAGTCTACTATTATTTCTGATTCTGTAGTAGATTTTGGGTACCCAAATATCGCATCAACAGGCATAAATCCAAATGAAAAAGAATGTGTCATAGGTTTTAATTATACATCTGCAAATGACACCAATGGAGTTTCTTGTATTTACATGGATAATAACAGAAATTACAGTAGGTTCACAAAGCTACATAGGGGTTTAAGAGCTATAGATAGACAAAGTAGTACTGTTAATAGATGGGGAGATTACACTGGAATTCAAAGAAAATACAATGATCCTTGTCGTACTTGGATCTCTGGAATGTTTGGAAAAATAGGATCTAACGGTAGTTGGATAAGTAGTGTGGCTGTTTCAGACACATGTCGAGAGAAACTGCCTCATTTGTTTTTAGAGCCCTCTTTTCAAAATGGAGTTTTATTCCCCAATCCAAGTAATGAAATAGTTTATTATGATTTCACCCTAGAAGAAAGTTTGGACCTAAAAATTTTAATTTTCAGTATAGATGGAAGATTAGTAGACATACTTTACGAAGATTATGTAAAAAGTGGCCCCCAAAGACTGTCTTTTGATATTCAAAGTTTAAAAGTAGGTACTTACTTTTTAGTAATTGAAAATAATGGAAGTAATATTTATACGAAAAAAATAATTAAAAACTAATTGGTATTAGTATCCCAGATTTGTTGGGAAATAGGAACTCCATTTTTAAAATAATTGATCCCCCATTTTGATCTTACTTTTTTATACTCATCTCCTTTATTGCCTCTTACCACAATTCTAATAATGGTAACCTCCGATACATCTCCATTACTATCTTTTCGCTCATAGACTTTCTCTGTAACCCCCTCTGGAAACAATTGTGCTAGTTTTTGAATATTATTAGCTGAATTATAATTTACTTTAATAGACTTTGCGTTATCTAGTTGTTGTGCATTCAAATAGTCCAATTCAGAGTCTGATTTATTAGAGTTGGAAATAGAAGTATAAAAGTTATCGTTGTAATTCTCTAAATCTGAAACATTGTTTGTTCTATTATCTTCTCTTCCTTCATTGGCTAAATCAATATCGTCTTGGTACATATTGTTTAAAAAATGTAAATTATAAACCTTGTCTGTACTTACGTCGCTCCAAATCGAATTTTTAGAAATTTCCTTGTCTATGTAGTGGTCTACTTTATTAACATTTTCTTTTCTAGAATCATCTGCAGTTAAAGTAAAATTATTCAACTTAGAAATTAGGAGTTCATTATTTTCAAATTGATTATATGTGTTTATTATATTTTTAAAACTATTATTAGATTTAAGATTAAAATAATCATTTTCATAGTATCCATATGAAGGTATATTTTTATCTACTCTAGGTTTATCCAAATTGGTATTATATTCATTAAAAAGGGTAAGCATATTTTCAGATGAAATATGATTATTATAGGTAATATTATTATAGTGACCTTCTTGGCTTTCCTTAATTACAGAAGCTTCTTGTTTAAAGTTATCTATTCCAACTGCCCACATATCAACATTATTAGACCTTAAGGTATTATCCAATTCCATTTGATAATTTAGTGCTTCATTATTCATAGAGTTAGAATAGGTAACTGAAATAGCTCTATTTACTCTATCCATTTCTAAAAGAAATTTTTCATCAAAAAAGTTGTCAGTAATTAAGTCATTTTTAGCAATAATTTCAGCTCTAAACAATTCTTTATTTTCAAGATCTACATTTTGTTTTTCTATTCTATCATAGTTTCTCATAGTTTTATCTAAACCAATTAATGACAATTCACTATTAGAAGAAGAATTCATTAGCTTATAGTCAATTACCTTAGGAATATGAGCCCACCTAGCATCATCGCTATCTTCAAAACTTTTTTGAATGTTTTGATAAAAAAGATTTATTTGCTTTACATGATTATTGGATTTCAACTCTTGCTGTTCTTGATTTTTTAGCTTGAATTGTTGTTGAATATCTTTTTTAAATTCAGAATTTAAATTATCCATTTCGATAGCAGATTCATTGTCTTCTCCCAATATCTGCTCTATCTGTTCTTCATTATATTTACCAGTTACTTCTTGACCATATAGTAAACTGTAACTATTTAATATAGACTGATTATTTGAAAGTGAATTATTTGGATTTGCATCTAAAATTTTATTGATTTCTATAACCTTATTTTTAGGAAGTTGTTTTTCGGTATCGACTTTAGAAGCATTTTGAAACGATAAAATTGCCATTGAATAGTTTTTTGATTCAAAATATCTATTTCCTTGCTTTATAAATAAATTGTATTTTTTTTGCTTTTCTAGTTGATTTTGCGCCTCAATTTTAGCTTTAGAAACTTCTTTAATTTTTTGCTTAGGTTCATTCTCGTCTGGAAATACAGATTGCGCTTTTTGATAATAGTTTATGGACTTATCGTAGTTCTTATCTGAAAAAAATTGTTCAGCTTTAGAAATAAAATTATCATATTTAGCCTTTGATTCGTTGTTTAAACTTTCCAAAATTAACTTTTCTAATTCAATCAGTTTTTCTTTTGGAAGTGGTTCATCTGGTAGAGTTTTATTAGCTCGAATAAATAATTCTTTTGCTTTTAAAAATTGTTTTTTAGATTTAAAATCCTCGGCTTTTTGAATTAATTGATCATACTTTTCTTTGTTATATTTTTGTTTTTGTTCATCAATTTTTGCACTTGACTCATCAGAAAGAATTTGATTAATTTCAATAATTTTCCTGGACACCGTTCCATTACTAAAATTTACAGAATTAACCGATTCAAAACTTCTAGCCTTTTTGTAAAACTCTTTTGCCTTTAGATAATCTTTCGAAGAAAAATAATTATCTGCTTTTTTAATAATTATATCATAATCTTCCTTGTGTTTTTCCTCATTCTCTTTTTTAATAGATTCGTTAACGAGTGTGATTTTTTCGAGAGCTTCGGGCATTGAGGGATTTAATTCATTAGCCTTTTGATAAAGAATTTTGGCTTCTTCTAATTTATTTTCAAGTCTTAATGCATCCGCTTTTGAAATTAAGTCGTTGTATTTTTCAATTTGTAAATTAGAAATATCGATTTCTCTTAATATTAATTCTATTTCAGCTAATTTCTTTTTAGGATAATATTCGTCTTTAAATAAATTTAAAGCTTCTTGAAATTTTACTTTTGATTCAGCATATTTTTCTTGGCTGTATAATTGATCTGCTTCAATTATAATATCGTCAAATTTGCTTTTTTCAGATAATGCTGCATCATTTTGAGATTTAAGTTCGCTAAGTCTTAGATTAATTTCCTCAATTCTTTTTTGAGGGTGTTCTTTGTTGTAGATATTAATTGCTAATTGATAGTTCTTTAGAGCGTCGTCCCAATTAGCAGATTCAAACTCGTTGTCTGCTTGGTTAATTAATCTTTGGTATTGATTGTCCTTTGATTCTATTGTTATTAAAAGCTTTTTTATTTCCCTTATTTTGTCAATGGGATAAGGCTCATTTGGTGAAATCTCATTTGCCTCATCATATTTTTTCAGAGCATCCTTGTAAGATTTATCATTAAATAACAAGTCTGCATTTTTAATAATCTCCTCGTATTCAGACCGAATTTTATCTCTAGAAATATTGTCAATTTTATTATTGATAAATTCTATTTGAGTCTTTGGATAGGATTCTAAAGGTTTTAATTTAATTGCTTGATTGTAAACTTTTTTAGCATCGTTAAAATTATCATTGTTTCTATATTGATCTGCTTGGGTAATCAGTTGATTATAATTAGCATCAATAGAATTTGATTTAGTTTGTTCTTCAATTAGATTATTTAAATGCTTTATTTTTTGTTTTACTGTTACGTCATCTGGAAAAAGGTTTTGAGCGCTTATGTATTTATCCATTGCTGACTGGAAGTTTTTGTCTTTTAAAGACTGGTCTCCTTGATTAATTAAATTATTAAAATTCTCTAAATTTTGTTTTGAATCAGCTTCAATTTTTGCTTCCTCATTCATCTTTTTAGTGATTTCAATTAATTGATTTTGAGGGTGTTTCTGACTATCGTCTAAGGCCAAGGCTTCTTCATATAATTGTTTTGATTGTTTCCAATTCTTATTATTGAAGGATTTATCTGCATCATTTATTAGATCGCTGTACTTTTGATTTTTTTCTTTAAGTTGATTAGCAATATGAGTAAGCTTAATTTTTATATCATTAATTTTTTGATCAGGATAACTTTCGTTTTGCTTGATTTTTTTTGCTGCTTCATATGCAGTAATAGCTTCTTGAAACTTATCCTCAGAAAATAATTTATCTGCATTCACAATGGCTTCCTGATAGTCTTTAAGGATTTTTTCTTCTTGGTTTTTACTATCTATTATTTCCTTTAATTTAGAGTCTATATAGTTGATCTTTTTTTGACAATATGCATCTTCATTATTTATTGCTAAAGCTTTTTGAAAGGTTGATTTAGCTAATTCGTATTCTAAGTTTTTAAGCTGTAAATCAGCATTTTTTACTAAATTTTGAAATTTCTTTTCAGTTTCTGACTTTTCAAGAGCTTCTTTTATTGCCAACTCTGCATTTCTAATTTTATCTTTTAGTTCAGAAGCATCAGGTTTAATTTTTAAAGCCCTATTGTAATTAGAAATTGCATCGTCAAAAGATTTTTGAGTAATTTGATCATCTGCTTTCTTAACAAGGTTTTGAAATTCTTCTTCGTTAGACTTTTGGGTAGCCAACAATGAATTTATTTCGTCTATTCTCTCATTAGGACTTTTACTTCTCGGATCAATTTTAGCAGCTTCGTTATATAAAGAAATAGCTTTAGGATAATCTTTACTATCGAAAGAAGATTTAGCTTCATTCATTTTAGCATTGAACTCTTTTGCTATTTCTTGATCTTTTGCAGCCTGTTGTAATTTTTCAAGATTTTTAATCTTTTCATAAGCTGTTTTATCACCAGGTATTAAATCTTTGGCTTTATTATAATTTTCTAAAGCAGATTGAAAATCTGATATTGATAAGGATTGGTCTCCACTTGAAATTAAGGCATCGTATTGTTTTTGTTGTTCTTTTTGAGCATCGGCTAATTCTAGATTCTTTTTTGCTGTTTCTAATTTATTAGTAACTATATTATCACTTTTTATTTTCAGGGCTTCTTCATATTTTCTAATAGCGGTTGCATAATCACTTTTTGTAAAAGATTTATTTCCGTCAGAAACTAAATCATTAAACTTAGTTTCTTTTTGCTTAGCTTCATTTTCTATTTGTTTGAAAAACTTATCAATTTCTGACTTTCTCTGAGAATTATATACATTATCGAGTGCCAAACCCTCTTCAAAAATTCTTAATTTTCCAACTGGCTGGTTAGTTACTGTTGAATAATCAATATCATCTTCCACTGGAAAAATAGTCATATCTAATGGAATTTGACTGTCGCCTTGATCTTCAATAAAGTAACCGTTTTTAGCATCAATTAAAACAGATTTGGTTACATACCCATCTTTTTCAAATGATATAAGATAAATAAATCCAAAAGGAATTTCAATTACATCGTATTTCCCAGCATTAGTATTTTTAGAACTTAAGGGTTGATTGTCTTTTTTAATAGCAATTTTAACTCCGCTTAATTTTTTGCCATAATTATCTCTTACTGTACCACCTATTATTAAAATAGGATCATTAGCCTGACTAAAACCCAGAGAAAAAGCTAAGAAAACAAAAAAAATAGTATGTAATAGTCTTTTAATCAAATTTCGTTTGTTCAAATATCAGCATATTTCTCAATGTATCAACCATTTATTATTAAATACTTTCTACGATAATTAACTTAAAAAGTTCATTTCTGTAAAAATTTAGATGAAAATATTTTGAGCTTTTTTCAAAGAATTATCTAATGCACTTTTATTAAAACTTAATTTTTCGCCAGATTGGGACAAAATAGTAATGATTTTCTCAGTTGGAATATTTCCCACTAATTGGTCTTCAGCAAAAGGACAGCCACCAATACCTAATAAGGCTCCGTCAAACCTTCTACATCCAGCATGGTAAGCTGCATTTATTTTTTCTTTAATTGAGGTTGCACTAGAATGCAAATGAGCTCCGAATTCAACATTAGGAAACTCATGTATTAACTTAGAAAAAAGCCATGTTATCGAACTTGGATTACTAGTTCCAATTGTATCGCTTAGTGACAAAATATTGACACCAAATTTTTGAAGTAACTTTTCAGCCCAATGTGCCACTATATAAATACTCCATTCGTCTCCATAAGGATTGCCAAATGCCATTGAAAAGTATATTACTAATTTCTTTTTTTTCTTTATACATGTATTTTGAATTTTATCAATAAGTAATAAAGAGTCTTTAATATTAGAATTAATATTTTTGGTTTGAAAGGTTTCTGAAATTGAAAAAGGAAAACCTATGTAAGATATCTCATCAAAATTCGCTGCCTCTTTTGCACCTCTTTCATTTCCAACAATAACCAGGAGTTTAGATTTAGAACTAGATAAATTGATATTTTTTAAGACCTCTTTTGTATCCGATAACTGAGGAATTATTTTTTTAGAGACAAAACTTCCTACGTCGATGGTATGGAAACCTACTTTAAGAAGTTCATTTATGTAATCAATTTTAGTTTTTGTAGGTATAAAATTAGTTATACCCTGCATAGCGTCTCTAGGACACTCTATTATCTTCATGATTTTTATTATAGATCAAGGAACAAAAAGTTGCTTTACAAAGTTAGTTTCATTGATATTAGTGGATAATTGATAAATACCTGTCTTAAGATTCAACTTACTTAGGTTTAAAACCAATGGGGTGTAATTTGGTCCATAATATCCAGCAGAGAGATCATTGGATTGTTCATAAACTTTTTGGCCCAATGCATTGTAAATTTCAAAAATAACTTTTTGATCATTATTTAATTCGAAAATTAAGCTTAATTGAAGGTCTGATTCTAAAGGATTAGGACCAAATAGTATATCATATGAATTACCTAAAGGATTTGGAATAGGATCTGTTGTTCTTAAACTTCCAAAATAGGGTAACTTATTATATGCACTGATAACAATATCCAGGGTGTCAATTTCATTTATAGTATCAAAAATGAAGTCTACCTGTCCATCAATGACTTTACTATTACCTATTAATGAATCTCCGTTCCATAAAGTGACTTTGGCATCATCTTCATCGCAAATTATCGAAAAAAAACTTATTCCAACTTCAACTTCATTTATATGAGAAACGTTCATATCGCTAGGTATATCAGATCTTATTAAAGTAGTCGGATCGCAAAACAGCACCCATGTTTCAACAACTTCTTTTCCAGAATTTGGATAGTCATCCAACATTTTCATTTGACCACTGTAAAATAATGCCCCAATTGAATGCATTTGATTGTCTGAATAGCTTTCTACTAATATGTCTACAATCTCATCTTGTGTAGCCATAGGTGGAGCCCAAGACATTAAAATAGATGATCCAGCAGCTGCAATTGCTCCAGTAGGAGAACCTGAATTACTCGCTCTTTGCCAAACTTCAGAAATACAAGTTCCAGATGTAAAAGTTCCATTATTACATGCAACAGAAACTACAAATGGATATTTACCATTATTTGTAGCAGAATTAATATGTAAACTAGAATAATTACCAGTTATACAAGTATTAATATCTCCATGACCAGTATAATTAAAAAGAGAAACACCATTATTTACGGCGCTTGAAATTATAGAGGAATTGGGATTTCCATTAGCATCTTCTCCTCCATGAGTTCCATCGTAGAACTCATATACATATTGATATCCGTAGTTTAGTAAATCTGTTCTAATATTTCTTAAATGTTGCCAATCTGCTTCGCCATCGTCTCCGTAACCCGCACCTTCATTTGACCCAAGACCAATAGCAAATTTGTAGTAATCAGAAATTATGGGATTAGCTTCATATTCTAAATTTCTTTGAATCATAATATTTAAGTCTGTTGAATTAGAAGGACTGAATCTTCCAACATAAATATCTGGGTACCAGTCATTGGAATTAGAAACTAAACCATATTTAGAGTCAGACCACTTTATTTCTGACATCCAACCACCCGTTGAACCAGCATTATATGAAGCTACTTTATTGTGATCTCCTACTAGCAAAAGATATAAAAAATCTGGATTTTGGTTATAATAACTTCTAACATAATTGTAAATACTTGATTGATTATTACCAATTGTAGCTATATCTAAAAGTTCAACCTCGATACCAGATTTTCTTTTCCAAGAAATAAGTGGTTCAAGTTCATCAAAATACTCTAATGGAGAAATAATCAACATACTGCCATCTTGACCTAATGAATTATATCTAGAATTACGATAATTCAAATATCTTCTTTGGTAGTTATTTTGCATTTCAGATGAAAGACTTCTTGCTTTTGCAAAAAGAAACTCATTTTGACCTACTGACTTGGTATCGAAAGAAATTTTGACTCTGATTTTGTTATAGATTTTAAGAGTTTTTTTAATTGGATTAAAACCAAATGGGATAAAATTAATAGTTTGACCTCTAACGTCTCTTTGAATATAAGGAATGCCCAACAAAACTTGTTTATTAGGAAAATCAGCATCCTTATTGTAAATAATCCCTTCAGAGTAATCAATACTATTGGGATCAATATTTCTGTAAAGATTTCCTTTGGATGGGGCTATATTGATGTTTTCAAGTTGAATATATTTGGCTTCTAATATGGATAAATTTGAAATTCCTTTTTCAGGTAGTTGAATATTTGAAGTGAATTTTAATAATTCAGGTTCCCCTTTTACTAAAGTGGGGACTCCACCCTTGATAGCCATTTTTTTATAAATTGAAATTGGGGAGGAATTAGCATTAATAATTCTGTAATTAGTTAATTCAAAGTCTACAACGAGGGAATTGTTAGATTGACTTACTAATTTAATATTGTATTCATCTAGTGCAAATGAATAAATAGATATCAATAAATACAAACTAGAAAAAAACGTTTTCATGTTATAAAGATATTAAATAACCTTTGAATTATCATTTGTTGAATGATTTTGTTTGAAGATAAATTAGAATTTTCACAATGTTTTCTTAAGTCTTATATTCGCATTCTAATGGAGAATATAAAGGAAATTAACATAAGAAGAACATTTGGTATTATATCACATCCTGATGCTGGAAAAACAACGTTGACCGAAAAACTTCTTTTATTTGGAGGGGCAATTCAAAGTGCTGGAGCTGTGAAAAATAATAAAATAAAAAAAACTGCTACCTCCGATTTTATGGAAATTGAAAAGCAAAGAGGTATTAGTGTAGCTACATCCGTAATGGCATTTAATTATCAAAATAAACAGATTAATATTTTAGATACACCCGGTCACAAAGATTTTGCCGAAGACACCTACAGGACACTAACTGCTGTAGATAGTGTTATTATGGTGATTGATTGTGCAAATGGCGTGGAAGCACAAACTGAAAAACTTATGGAGGTTTGTAGAATGCGAGATACACCAGTAATCGTATTCATTAATAAGATGGATAGAGAAGGCCAAGATGCCTTTGATTTGTTGGACGAAATAGAATCTAAATTATTAATCAAAGTTCAACCTATGAGTTGGCCAATAGGAATTGGCGCTACTTTTAAAGGAGTATTCAATATACATAAAGGTGAACTAAATCTATTTAATGGAAATAAAACTGGTATTGAAAAAGAAGTTCATAATATTGATAATTTAGAAGATCCTCAACTTCCTCAATTTATCGGTGATGAAGCAACCCAGTTACTAAAAGAGGAAATAGAATTAATAAATGGAGTTTATGGAAATTTTATTCAAACAGATTATCTTTTTGGAAAAGTAGCACCTGTTTTTTTTGGTTCAGCATTAAATAATTTTGGGGTTCAAGAGTTGTTAGACTCTTTTATTAAAATTTCACCTACACCTCAGCCAAGAGAAACTGAGTTAAGAATAGTTGAACCCATTGAAAATAAATTTTCTGGATTTGTATTTAAAATTCATGCAAATATAGACCCAAAACACAGAGATAGAATTGCATTTTTAAGGATTGTTTCTGGAAAATTTGAAAGAAATAAATTCTATTATCATACGAGACTTAATAAAAAATTAAAATTCCCCAATCCTACAAGTTTTATGGCTTCATCTAAATCTGTAGTTGAT
>TARA_Y200000002_G_scaffold179022_1_pt1 | contig 11974 bp, 9 predicted proteins | sample TARA_Y200000002 | Tara Oceans TARA_Y200000002 (sample SAMEA2619388) | marine metagenome | biome: marine biome (ENVO:00000447); feature: surface water layer (ENVO:00002042); material: "saline water (ENVO:00002010), including plankton (ENVO:xxxxxxxx)" | depth 5 m | reverse complement strand
AAAATTGAAAATATAAACATAAGTATTGCCATGTGTGAAAAATTAATAGTTGCAAAAATAAATATGTAGCTATCAATAATTTCACCAGAACTAATTTCAGGTTGAAAGTAAATTTCAGACCCAAGTCTTAAAATTAATAATACTAATCCTGCTAGTAATGTTGTAATTGCAGCTTGAGCATTAACTCTTTTCCAAACAATACCTAATATAAATACCGCACTCACTGGAGGCGCTATATACGATTGAACATTTTGGAGATATTGATACATTACTCCTCCTCCTATTTTTTCCATAATTGGAATCCAAATGATTCCAAGAACGACAATTATTGAAGTTGCAATTTTACCAACAGTCAATAATTTTTTTTCAGTCTCGTTAGGTCTTAGTTTTTTATATATATCTATAGTAAAAATAGTTGAGCATGAATTAAAAACAGAAGCTAATGAGCTCATTAATGCAGCCATTAATCCACCAGCGACTAAACCTTTTAATCCAACAGGCAGTAATGTTTTCACAAGCATAGGAAAGGCCCTATCAGCTTTTTCAATCGCAAAAACTTCAGGGTTTTGAATAGAAAGTGCAAACGCAATTATTCCTGGTATTAAAAAAATAAATATTGGAAGTAATTTTAAGTATGCACCAAAAATTGCACCTCTTCTTCCAATTTTAATATTATTTGCAGCAAGTGTTCTTTGGACAATATATTGATCAGTACACCAGTACCAAATTCCTACAATCGTACCACCAAATAACAACCCGGTCCATGGAAAATCAGGATCATTCATTGGCCTCCACATATTAAAATGATCTGGACTTTCAGCAATTACAATATTTCTTAATTCACTCCAACCACCAACCTCTAGAAGCCCTAAATATGTAATAATTATTGAACCTAAAATAAGAATTACTGCTTGTAGTGTTTCGGTATATATTACTGCTTTCATTCCACCAATAATAGTATAAATTCCAGTGAATATAACCACGCCAATAGCTCCATACCAAAAAGGGATACCCAATAATTCAGAAACAACAATTCCGCCAGCATAAATTGTTACTGACACTTTAGTCAATACGTATGCAACTAGTGAAAAAAGAGATAAAAACCATCTTGATTTCGCATCAAATCTTTTTTCTAAAAATTCTGGCATTGTGAAGGCCCCACTTCTAATATAAAATGGTAAAAACAACCATCCTAATAATAATACTATCCATGCATGAAGTTCATAATGAGCCATTGGAGTTCCAGACTCAAAGCCTGTTCCTGCTAATCCAACAACGTGTTCTGAGCCAATGTTTGAAGCAAAAATTGAAGCGCCTATTACAAACCACCCAACATTTCTACCAGCAAGAAAATAATCCTCTGTATTTTTGTTTTTTTGCAGTGCAACCCATACCGCCACAAGAACTAAGGCAATAAAATATATTGCTAATACGACCCAATCTAATCCCTCTAAAACTGTTGTCAATTTGATTTAGATATATTGATTTATTATATTTTCAAATAACTCTTGTTTGCCGCTTTCTGGACTAATATCATTTGAGTTTTTAGCAATATTATATAAGTCTTTTAATTCTAGTTTTCCATGTTCAAAGTCTTTTCCTTTTCCGCTGTCAAAAGTTTGATATCTTTTTTCTCTAAGTTTAGAATATGAAGATGAAGTAATTATTTTATCAGCTGTAATTAATGCCCTAGCAAATGTGTCAGCACCACCAATGTGAGCATAAAAAATATCTTCAATATCAGTCGAGTTTCGCCTTATTTTAGCATCAAAATTAATACCCCCACCTTTTAATCCTCCAGCTTCTAAAAATACCAACATTGCTTCTGTAGTTTCTTGAATATTATTTGGGAATTGGTCTGTATCCCAACCATTTTGGTAATCTCCTCTATTTGCATCAATACTTCCTAGCATCCCAGCTTTAGCAGCTACTGCCAATTCATGCTGCATCGTATGTTGAGCTAGAGTCGCATGGTTAACCTCAATATTAAGTTTAAAATCCTTTTCTAATCCATACTCTTTTAAAAATCCAATTGCTGTTGCAGAATCAAAATCATATTGATGCTTCATTGGTTCCATAGGCTTAGGTTCGATAAAGAAAGTCCCTTTAAATCCCTGAGAACGCGCATAGTCTCTAGCCATGATTAAAAATTGCCCCATGTGATCTAATTCACGACCCATATTTGTGTTAAGTAAAGACATGTATCCTTCACGACCTCCCCAGAAAACATAATTCTCTCCACTTAACTCGATCGTAGCATCAAGTGCAAGCTTAACCTGTGCTCCAGCTCTTGCAACAATATTAAAATTTGGATTGGTTGCTGCCCCATTCATATATCTTGGATTTGAGAAACAATTTGCAGTACCCCAAAGAAGCTTTATTCCAGAATCTTTTTTCTTTTCTTTAATGTAATTTACAATTGTATCTAGTCTTTTTTCAGATTCAGAAAGTGTTGCAGCTTCTTTTACTAAATCATAATCGTGAAAGCAGAAATAATCAAATCCCATTTTTTCAATAAATTCAAATGCAGCATCGGCTTTATCTTTTGCAGCTTGAATTGGATCAGGCGATTTGTCCCATTCAAAATTTTGAGTCCCCGGCCCAAATGGATCAGATCCAACTCCGCAGAATGTATGCCAATACGCTATTGCAAACTTAAAATGCTCTTTCATTGTTTTACCAGCTATAATTTTATCTGGATCATAATATTTAAAAGCCAATGGGTTGTCTGATTGATTACCCTCAAACTGAATTTTTTTTATTCCTTTATAATATTCTTTACTCATAATTAAGTTATTTATTATTTACTATTCTTTCTAAATCTTTTTTCCATCTCAAATATGCATCTTCATACTCAGATTTATTTTTTAACGGTAAAAATGTCATTACATGATCATTTTTTGTAATTGCTTTTCTAAAAGTTTCTATATCTCCATTTAAAATTGCCGAAGCTCTAGCTGCACCAAAAGCACCAGTGGTATTATATATTTCTATTTCATGCCCGATCAATGTAGCTACTGTATTGGCAAATATTTTAGATCTAAACAAGTTATCATTTCCTGCTCTTAAAACACTAATTGGTGCGTTGTCATTTTTTAAGATTTCTATTCCATACATGAACGAAAATGCTATTCCTTCTAGAGACGATCTGTACAAGTGTCCATGACTATGTTTGTTTAAATTTATATTACAGATTTGCGTTCCGATATTTTTATTATTTAACATTCTTTCCGCACCATTTCCAAAAGGAATTACGGAAATCCCATCCGACCCAACAGAAATTTTTGATGCCATTTCATTCATTTTTTCATACGAAGCATCAATACTATGATTTCTTAACCATCTATATTGAATTCCTGCCCCATTTATACAAAGGAGCTTTCCAATGCATTTTAAATCATCTGTATAATTTACATGCGCAAAATGATTTATTCTTGAAGGTTCTTTTGAATTTAAATTATCAGTTATCGAATATATAACCCCAGATGTTCCCCCTGAAGCTGCCGCTTCTCCAGGATTAAAAACATTTAGTGATAGCGCATTATTAGGTTGATCTCCAGCTCTATAAGTAATTGGAATATCTATAGTTAAACCAGTCTCTTTTGATGATATGGAATTGGTTTTTCCTTGAACAGAAAAATTATCAATTATGTCTGGTGTTAAATTTTTATCAATTCCATAATATTTTAATAACCAGTTTGCAGGTTTATTTTCTCTGTAGTCCCAAATTATACCTTCTGAAAGACCGTTGCGAGTGGTATTAATTTCTCCTGTAAGTTTATACGCTATATAATCTCCAGGCAGCATATATTTATAAATTTTATCATATACTTCAGGCTCATTATCTTTAACCCATTTTAACTTTGATGCAGTAAAATTTCCAGGTGAGTTTAAAAGATGAGACATGCATTTTTCTTCACCAATTTCTGAAAATGCTTTCATCCCGATACTTACTGCTCTACTATCACACCATATAATTGAGTTTCTTAGTATTTCTCCATCTTTGCCAATTAAGACAAGTCCGTGCATTTGATATGAGATCCCGATAGATGATATTTTTTTTGAGTCAACGTGAGATTCTTTACAAACTCTTTTTATGGCATTGCATGTATATTCCCACCACATATTAGGATCTTGTTCAGCCCAATCATTATTTAACGAAATGATATTCATTTCATTTTTAGGCTCATGTACGCTTAAAATACTTTTTCCAGATTTAACCTCTACCAAAGCGGCTTTTACAGATGAACTACCAATATCTAATCCTAAACAATACATCTGAAATTTTTGGGTTTAACTTAATTATATTAAATATAAAAAAATAGGGATTGAATCGTTAAAAAAACTTTATTTATTTAGTAGCATCTGAGGAGTAACAATAGTTCTAAAACCTGTATGATCAGAGCCTGAATCGATACTTACACCCATTCTAGCGGAGATTCTATAGCTTGCGCAATAGGAATCATGACATAAAAAAGAACCACCTTTCATCACATGTTGAATCTCATAAGGATTACTAGGATTATAACAGCTACTGGCGCCTTTTAAATTTTTTAATCCCGCAACTGAATCTAATTCAGAATAATAATTAACATTGAAAAGATCATCAGTGATTTCCCAGACATTTCCAATCATGTCGTAGATTCCAATACTATTTGGTGAAAAAGATTTTACCGGCGCAATCATTTCAAAACCGTCAATAGATTCATTATTTATAGGAAAATCACCCTGCCACGTATTAGCATTATTATTCAATAAATTCACTTCGTCCCCCCAAGTAAAGATAGCTTTATCATAATTTCCTTGAGCTGCTGACTCCCATTGTGCTTCAGTTGGTAGCTTCCTATTAGCCCATTTACAATAAGCCAATGCGTCTTGATATGCGACATGTACAACAGGATAATTGCCTTTGCCCTCTATATTTGATCCTGGACCAGTCGGGCTTTGCCAGCTAGCCCCTATTTGCCACTTCCACCACTGAAAATAGTCATCCATATTTACTACTCTGCTTATATCTTTGTTAAAAATTAAACTTCCTGGCTGCAATAGGGAATCATGTGGTTTTGGAGTATTAATTGGAAGATTTTTCTTCATTTCATCCCAATTAATTTGTCTTTCAGCAATCGTAATATAATTAGTTTCTTCAACAAATTTTTGAAATTGATTATTTGTAATTTCAGTTGCGTCCATAAAAAACCCGTCAATATATACATTGTGTGAGGGTTTTTCCCTCATCATTGCATAAAGGTCTTCATTTTTTGCCCCTTTGGTGTATGATTTACCTTCAACCCAAACCATACCGTCGGGGGTTTCAAACGAAATGCTTTTATCTTTCTCATTATTATCACATGAAAAAAACATTGCACTAATGAGAATAGAGACTTTAAAAAAATTAGACATTAATTTCTGCTAAATTTTGCAAAATCAGGATGGAAGTAAAACGGTAAATCAAAAGGCTTAACAAACTCTTTTAATTCATCAGAAGCAGTACCATATACATCAATCTTGTTTATGCTAAAATGCTCCATGAATTTAACAAAATGTGTTTCTAAAGGTCCACCTTCAGAAATATTTTTTCCATGTTCCATCATTGCATTTCCATTTAAGTATCTTTCAATTAGAATCACTTTATCTCCTGATTTATAAAAGCCCCACCCTAAAGAATTAGGTTCTGTATTATCAATTGCATCAGTATAGTATTGAGAAAATTTTGCGATATCATCTTCAGATTTACTATCGTTTGATTCCATTTCAACAACAAAAATGATTTCATTTTTGTTGTATTCGGTTTTTTCTGGAGTTTTACAATTAAATAGTAATGCTGTTAAAACTATGGTTAAAAGTATTTTTTTCATTTCTTTTTTTGTTATTGCCTGAAATTAGTCAAAAATTTGATAATTTAAACATATAAATAAAAAAAGAAAGTTATGCCAAGTAAATTTTTTGGAAACAGATTTGACAAAAAAGCTGATAAAAAATCAAAAAACTCAAATGAAAAATCAGCGAAAAACAAAGCCAATAATCAAAGTAACAGAACAAAGTCTGGTGGAGTTCGAAAAGTAGGAAGAGGCGGTTAGTTGTATGAAAGGATTCCTTACAATTATATTTACGTTGATGTTTTTTAATATCAATTCCCAAGTCGAATATATTCAGGGAGGAGGAACTCTAGATGATTGGGCCAATATTGCTAAATATAAATCAGATAATTTAGAAATAATTAAAAATCCAATTGATAATCTTGTTATTTTTATGGGTAATTCTATTACAGAAAATTGGTCTACTTTCAGGCCTGATTTTTTCGAAAACAATTCATTTTTGAACAGAGGTATTGGTGGTCAAACAACCCCACAAATGTTAATTAGATTTAAGCCTGATGTTATAAATCTAAAGCCTAAATCTGTTGTAATATTAGCAGGTATTAATGATATAGCAGGTAATACGGGGCCTATGGTAATTTCTAACATTGCTGAAAATATTTTTTCAATGTCTGAAATTGCAAAGCAGTATGGAATCAAGGTTTATATTTGCTCAGTTCTTCCAGCAAAAGATTTTCCCTGGTCACCAAATTTAGATCCAGCTAATAAAGTAATTAGACTTAACGAAATTCTAAAAGATTATTGCTTAAAAAACGATATAGTTTATGTTGACTATTATTCTAAAATGAATGATGGTAATGGGGGCTTAAAAGTGCCAGAGTACACATCAGAAAAAGATCTTGTACACCCAAATAGTGACGGATATGCAATGATGGAATCAGTTATATTGAAAGCAATAAAAAATGGCTTTTGATTATAGAAATCTTTTTAAGATATTAATCTAGTGAGGCCATTGAAGTTGACCAATCACAATACCATTGAACATAAATTGCCTTACCTTCATCGTTAAAATCAAATGATTCATATATAGGTATAACAACTGATTTTCCGTTTGAAGAGTTCGTTACTTGCATATCGTAATAAAATCTAACAGAATCATCAGCTTCTCCAGTTTCAGCGTTTACACCTTGAAGAAAATTAAAAGGAGCCATATGCTTTACATCATATTTTGCAAAAAACTCTTTATGTATTCCTTTGATTTGATCTAGCTTGAGCGAATCAGGAGATCCAAACAATGTTCCTTTAAAAACAACATTTTCTGAGAAACGAGAATAATCAACATCTTCATTTGCATAACTTTCTAGTAGAGCTTGCATTGTTTTTGAATTTTTTTCAAAAGATTGATTAACTAACGAACTATTAGTAGTGTCAGTTGCTGAATTACATGAGAAAATAAATACACATAATAATATTGAATAGAGAAATTTTTTCATTTTTATATTTTTTTTGGATTTTTCATTAAATATAAAAAAAGTTAATAATTTATTTCCAAATATTTAAGTTGTATTATTAGACTCTATTGTAATAAATTTGTAATAATAAAAAGTTTCAACTTATTATATTGGATAAAAAATTATATATGAGGTGTTTATTAATCGTTTTTATATTTGCATTTGCAAATTTTTCATTTTCACAACAGTGGAAAGAGATGGCAAATGATATTAATGTAAATGTATATGATGTTGTTTCCGAAGCTGAATCTTATTTTAAAAATATTGATAAATCAAAAAAAGGATCTGGATGGAAAGCTTATAATAGATGGCTTTATGAAAATGAACCAAAGTTTTATCCAAGCGGAAATAGAAATGTTGTAAAGCCAAACTTTGTTTCAAAAGAATTTAAAGATTTTATTTCTAAAAATACAGACTTAAACAAATCAAGTTTTGATAATGGTTGGGAAGAATTAGGCCCATATTATATTGAAGAGGTTACTGGCCACTATGCTGTGGGTCTAGGAAGAATTGAAACCTTTTATATTGATCAAAATGATGATAATAGAATTTTCTTAGGCTCTAGAAGCGGGGGCTTTTGGAAGACATTAGACGGCGGTGCAAGTTGGGAGAATACAACAGATTTTTTATTTGCATCTGGGGTTAATACAATAGCAGTTTCCCCTGTCAATCCAGACAAAGTTTTAATTAATGTTAGAAATTCATATAACGGAACAACTCATGGAATTTATGAATCCTTAGATGGAGGGGATAGCTGGTCAATCACAACATTCAATCCTGATAATTTAAATTGGGGAGGGCTTGGAACAAATAATAGAATTCTTAAAATAATGTATCACCCCATAATTCCAGACCTCGTTCTCATAGGTACATCTGAGGGTATATTTAGAACTGAAAATAATTTTGAATCATTTTCTTTTTCACAAACTGGTAATTCTTGGGAGTTTAATCAAGACTATGATTATATCGAATTTCACCCGACGGACGAAAATATAATTTACGCGTCATCATACAATGATGATTCAAAAATTTATATTTCCACTAATGCAGGATTAAGTTTTATGTCCTCTGGATCAATTCCTGGAAATGGAAGTAATATTAAATTATCAATTTCTGCTGCCTGTCAAGATTGTGTGTATGTTGCTTCCAGTGATGGTGTATGGAAATCTGAAAACCTTGGACAAAGTTTTACTTTAATTTCAGATCCTGAAATTGATAATTATGGAGCCTTTGCTGTTAGTGATATAGATACAAATTATATGTTATTAGGTAATATTGATACTCATAGAAGCACAGACGGAGGACTAACTTTTAATCAAGCTACTTATTGGTCAACGGGAAATGCAAATTATGATACAACCGGGCAATATGTTCATGCTGATATTAGAGGAGCAAGAAGTTATAATGGAGTTTTTTGGGTAAATACTGATGGGCTATTAGCAAAGAGTTTGGATAACGGAGTTACTTGGGAAATTTTTGAAGGCCAATCTATAAGGGAAAATTATTGTCTTGGGGTAAGCCAGTCCAATCATTTTAGAACAATCACTGGGTCACAAGACAATGGAACAAGTATCAAAAATGAAGACACGTGGATTGAATTTTATGGAGCTGATGGTATGGAAGGTATAATTCACCCGTTAAATGATGACTGGATGATTGGAAGTTTACAATTTGGCGGAAAAAGAAGAACTAAAGACGGTGGATATAATCAAGATGGAGTCAACCCTGACGATTTTAATGGAGATTGGGTAACGCCTTTAATGTATGACCCAAACAATCAAATGAGTATTTATACGATGACCGATATTTTATACAGAAGTGATGATTTTGGATCTTCCTGGACAACTCTTGGAAATAGTCTGTTTTCTGGCAATATTCAAAATGCTGCCATAGCAGAAAACAACTCTAATATAATTGCAATTTCTGACTATAACAGACTAAAAATTTCAAATGATGGAGGGTTAACTTTTACAGAAATTACACAAGGTTTGCCTAATCAGTTTATCACAGATATTGCTTTTGATCCAAATAACGACGATGTAATAATAGTTGTTTATGGTACATATGGAAACAATAATCAGAAAATTTATATATCAACTAATCAAGGTAGTAATTGGCAGAACATCACATATAATTTAGGAAATATGCCAATCAGAACAGTTGTAATAGACCATACTGATGATTCTACAATTTATGTAGGAGCTGAAATAGGTGTTTATAAAAAAAGTATGGCTGAGAATAGTTGGGAATTATTTAATGAAAGCCTTCCAAATACTACGATAATGGAATTAGAGGTAGTATATGGCTCTAATACCTTAAGAGGAACCACTTGGGGAAGAGGCCTTTGGGAGTATTCTCTTGCAGGAAGAGAAAATTATCCTTCAATTTTAAAGACTAGTATTTCCAATCAGCCTACAATTACGCAACCAAAAGAAGGATTAGAGCAGTTTGTGACTTCAACAATAGAATATGAAGGAGAGTTAAACAATGTATATGTTACGTGGTCAACAGAATTATCTTCTGAAACTATACAAATGTCTAACTCAGAAAATAATTTGTGGATTTCTAATTCTGCTATTCCAAATTTTGAAGCAGGTACAAAAGTATTTTTCAAGGTTTTTGCTGAATCAGTCGAAGGACAGATTACCGAAACATATAGATTTATGTATCAAGTAAGGGAAAATATTTTGTGTACTCCTTCAATGAACTGTGATTATAATGATGGCTTTCAATTGTTTCAATTACAAGACATTGATAATAGCTCTGGATGTGAAGGTTATGGAGATTTCACTTCAATATCTACTGAATTGGAACAAGGAACGGATTATGGGTTAACTGTTACTACTGGATATGGCGATCAGTATATTAAAGTGTGGATTGACTATAATGACGATTTAGATTTTACTGAAAATGAAGTTATAATAAATAATTACATAATTGCTCCTGGTGTTGCAGGAGGGGTCTATACTGAAACAATAAATTTCGTAATTCCTGAAGATGCTGCCTTAGGAGAACATATTTTAAGAGCCAAAGCAAATTGGTCAGGTGATGTCCCGATTGATCCATGCGTCGAAACTACTTACGGAGAAACTGAAGATTATTCAGTTGTAATAGTTGAGTCAGCTTTGGGACTAGTTGAAAATAATTTTGACTTAAGCCCAGTTATATTTCCTAATCCAACAGACGGTAATATTACAATTGATCTCAAAGCTAATTATGATAATGTTACTATTCAGTTAAACGATATATTGGGAAGAAAAATAATTACAAAGTCCTATAATCAAGGACAACTCTTTAATTTAAATATAAATAATGCAAATGGAATTTATTTTCTATCGGTGATTGCTGAAAATAAAAAGGTTGTGTTCAGATTGATCAAAAATTAATTCAAATTAAATTCTTCAAGTACAGGCAATTCCTTATTCTCAAAATCAAATAGTGCTTGATTTTCCCAAACAGACCCATTTTCAGAATTTTCTCCGTCCCACGCTATTAATTCTGCACCCCAATAACAAAAGCCAACGCCATTATTAATATCAAAAATGAGACTTTTTAAATCTCTAATGAAACTTTGTTGACCATTTGGGGTAGCTGGATAATCCGGTAATATGAGTTGTTCTTCTAACCCTACAATATTATTTGTCCAGTCATTCCAGCCTAGGGTAAAAGGGTAAGCAGTTTCAGCAATTAAAATTTCTTTTTCAAAATTATCTGAAAGCCCTGTTAATTCAAGTTGTAATTCATCTAGAGACTTTCCATGCCATATTGGGTAATATGAAATTCCTATAATATCATAATCAACCTGGTTTACTAGATTAAAAAACCATTGAGAGCCATCATATCCAGCAAAATGTAAAATTATCTTAGTAATATTTGAGTTTGTTCTGACAGCATTAACTCCTTGATTTAGTAATTCAATAAACTGAATAGAGTTATTTTGAATATCACCAGAAGGAAATAAAATACCTGTATTTATTTCATTTCCTATTTGAATATAGTCTGGCTCCATCTGACTCATTATTCGATTAGTATAAGAATAAATCTGGGTTTTTAATTCGTCAAAACTCATAGATTCCCAGCTACCAGGAATCTGCTGTTGCCCTGGATGAGCCCAAGTATCAGAAAAATGAGGGGTAATCCAAATTTTAAATCCCAATGATTTTAAAAGATCTGAAAACTCTTTCACTTCGTTAAAAGATGATGAGTCATTAATAGGATTAACCCATAACCTTAGACGAATTGTATTGACTCCATTTTCAATCAGTGAATTAAGGAAGTTTATTTGATCTCCTTGACCATTATAAAATAAAGTTCCATTTTCTAAAATAGTTGGATAGTATGAAATATCAACAGCAGATATCAAATCTGGTGATACACCGCCCCAATATTCATCATTTTCTGAGCCTGATTGACAGCTAGAAATTAAGATAATTATTAATATGTACTTAAATTTTATCATTAATCCTTCAAGTGAATTTTACAAAGATTATTGATTGTTTTGTTATCTAAATATTTGTTTTTTAAGGGAAAGTATAAGCAATTTATCATAGCTAAACCCAATTTACTGCTTGTGGTTATAGTTGGTAATAATTTCATTAATGGATAAAGAGGTTTCATTAAGGTGTAAAACAAATTATATAATTTAGT
>TARA_Y200000002_G_scaffold80643_1_pt1 | contig 11993 bp, 13 predicted proteins | sample TARA_Y200000002 | Tara Oceans TARA_Y200000002 (sample SAMEA2619388) | marine metagenome | biome: marine biome (ENVO:00000447); feature: surface water layer (ENVO:00002042); material: "saline water (ENVO:00002010), including plankton (ENVO:xxxxxxxx)" | depth 5 m | reverse complement strand
TCTTTCTTTTCAGTTTTCAGATAAATGAAGGCCTTAAGCTCTAATGCCGATGATTTCCATATCTTACTAGCCTCTAAAGGTTTAACCTTTTCTAACAAAATCAATGGATCTTCTTTGTCCATTGAGTTAAGAACGTATAATATTGTTGCAATATCTCTAAATGACTGATCAACAGCATTTCTTTCAAGATCTAGATAAATAGCTAAACCTTTTTCAAGGTCGCCCTTTTGAATAAGTATTGAGGCTTTTTTCATCTTTGCAATAGTAGCATAACCATCTGAACCTTTATCAACTATTCTGTCTAAAGCTAACAAGGCGGCATCAATGTCATCTTCACTCGCTAATCCAACTGCTGCTGTAAAATCATCGCCTAAAGATTGGTTGGTATTTTTTGTATAATTTTCCCAAAAAACAAAACTTGATGTCAGTAGTATTACTCCAAAAGAAAATCCTAGCACATATGGAAGAAGTTTTTTCCATAACTTTACTCTCTTTTCTTCCTTCAAATCTTCGTCAACTTCTTTTATAAATTCTTCACTCATTTTTTAATTTCATTTTTTATAATTATTTTATAGACTTTATATGTGTTATTTATAATAAATCCAAAAAAAATTCAAATCTAATATTCATTATTATGAGTTTCGTAAGATTCAAAAAAGAAGAAATCAATCAAATAATGGAGATTTATTCAAAAAAAATTTCAATCGGTGAATGGAAAGACTATTCAATAAGTTTCCGGAAAAACTGTGCGATTTTTTCAATACACCGTTCATACAGAGTGGGTCCGCTTTTTCAAATTACTAAAAACCACTTTAATAGTAACCCGTTTATTTTAAGTTCAAGAAATTCAATAATAGCAACATCAACAAAACTAAAACCTTTGTTAAGTTACTTAAAAAAACCACATTTGAAATTAGTCAGATAATCTTTTCAAACCGGAAGTGTAGCTCCCACTTTTATTTTTTCTAATTTTTTGAAATCCCATTACACCACTAAAAAAATAATCAGTCTTTCCAGAATCCCAAATTATTTCTAGATTTCCATCAGTAAATTTCCAAGACCCAGTCTCACCGGAACCATAATTTGAAGATGCTGTTCCGTCATTTTTTATCGAAATTAGAAATTCTGATTGCCATTGATCTGATGCAACCCATTCACCTATCCAGATATTTTTTGCTTGCACAAAAGCGAAATAAAGAAGTGAGAATACAAAAATTAAAGTTTTCATTTTTTTCTTTTTTTTAATAACTTTAATATTTCTTTCTTTTTTTTTTCGCTAAACATTTTCCAATTTGTAATTTCATCAATGCTCCTAAAACATCCCTTACAAAATTCACCATTCTTCTCAAGTTCACATAATCCCACGCATGGCGAATCGGTTTTCATAACATACCCTTAATTCCGTTTGAAATAAATTCTACTGATAATGCTCCAAGAATCAATCCGAATACTTTCTGTAAGATTTTAATAACAGTCTCATTTAATAATTTATATATATAATTAGAAAAAAAAATAATTAAAGATGTTAAAAGTAAAACTAAAATTATAGGAAAAATTTTTTGATAAAATTCTAGAAAATTATAATCTAAGTCTTCTGAAATCAAAACGGATAAAGTAATTGCTGATGGTCCAGCTACGAGGGGAATTGAAAGAGGAAAGGTCGCTATATTTTTAATTTGATTGTCGTCTAAAATTTCATTGGCCATATTTTTTTTTCTTTTTATTCTTTTCTCAAATACCATTTCAAATGAAATAAAAAGCAAAAAAATTCCTCCTATTATTTGAAAAGAGTTGATTGAGACTCCCATAAACATTAAAAACTTATTTCCGAAAATTGAAAAAAATGTTAGGACAGAAGATGTAATTATAAAAACTAAAAAAGAAAGTTCTAATATTTTTTTTAATTTAAGCTTAGATGTAAGGACAACAAAAAGAGGTAATAATGACAAAGGATCAATTGCAATAAAAGCTTTTAATAAATTTTGTAAAAAAATATCATGCATAATAACCAACCCATAAAAATTTATTCATTTTATGAATTTATAAGTCTTGCCAATCTTCAACAACTAAAAATAAAATTATTTAGTTTTCTAAAAAAAGAAAAGTTTAAGGGTACAATCATAATTTCATATGAAGGTATGAATGGAACTATTTCGTGTGAGAATGACAATGTAAAAAAATTAATTATTTTCCTGAGAGAAATTTTGAAGAAAAAAATAAAACTTAAAACTCATTTTCATTCATCCCATCCATTTCTAAGATTAAAAATTAAAATAAAAAAGGAAATAGTTAACCTTGGAAAGGTAAACATTAAGCCAAACAAATCAACTGGTACTTTTGTTAAACCAGATGAATGGGATAAGTTGGTGGAAAATCCTGATGTTATAAAATTGGATACTAGAAACTTCTATGAATCAGAAATAGGAACTTTTGAAAATTCAGTTTTAACTAATACAAGAAATTTTACAGAATTTCCAAAATGGATTAAAAAAAATCATAACCTTCTTAAGAATAAAAAAATAGCGATGTTTTGTACTGGTGGAATTAGATGTGAAAAGGCAAGTAGTTTCCTAATTAAAAGTGGATTCGAAGAGATTTATCAATTAGATGGAGGCATAATTTCTTATTTAAAGGAAACACAAAATGATAATAAAAAATGGAAAGGAGAGTGTTTTGTGTTTGATGATAGGGTTTCCTTAAAAGAAGACCTTTCGAAAGGACATTATGAACAGTGCTTTGCATGTCGTGCTGCAGTAAGTGAAAATGATAAAAAATCGGAAATGTATAAAAAAGGGGTTTCTTGCCCAAAGTGCTCAAAAATTACATCAAATAAAAAGAAAGATGGGTTTAGAGAGAGAACGAGACAGATTGAAATTGCAAAGAAGAAGGGGATTAAACATTTAGGAAGTTAATCGTTTCCAACTTTTGGGATAGAGTATTTTTTCATTTTTTCAATTAATGTTGTTCTGTTTATTTTTAAACTTTTTGAGGCTGCAGTCACAGACCCACTATTTTTTTTTAGAGCTCCCTCAATTAAAATATACTCCACGTCGCTTAAGTGTCTTCTTAAATCAATTTTATCTAGATATTCAAACCATTTCTTGTAATGATTTGGGTGTGGCATTGAACTCTGTTCATCTTTCTGTTCGACTACCAGATCAACATTTGTCAAATCAGAGGTCATATCCCAGAGAATATTTTTCTCATCTTTGAAATTAGGAAGATTAATTTTTAATAAATTTTCTCTGATATTGGTACCATTGACTTTCTTCTCTCCAAAAATAATTGAAGCCCGTTCTACCAAATTTTTTAGTTCTCTGATATTACCTGGCCAAACATACTCTTTTAGAGCAGTTAAAGCAGATTCATCAAAAATTGGGTGTTTTGAGCCATTGGTTTTTATCTCTTTCAACATATGAGCCACCAAATCTGGAATATCATCCTTTCTTTCTGCAAGCGTTGGAATTTCAATCGGAAAAACATTTATTCTATAGAATAAGTCTGCTCTAAAAAGTCCTTCGTCAATTTTTTTTTCAATATTTTGATGAGTAGCACAAATAAGTCTTAGGTCTAATGAAATTTCACCTTTACCTCCTACTCTTTGAATTGTCCTTGTTTCAATCGCTCTAAGTAATTTTGCTTGAAGGGGTAGTGGCATATCACCTATTTCGTCAAGAAATAAAGTTCCGTTATCTGAAGCTTCAAACCTCCCTTCTCTTCTTGAATCAGCTCCTGTGAAAGCTCCTTTTTCATGTCCAAATAGCTCTGACTCAAGTAATTCGGCTGGAATTGCCGCGCAATTTACATTGACAAGATCTCCTTTTCTTTTTGATGAAGAATGAATGGCTCTTGCAACAACATCTTTCCCACAGCCGGTTTCACCTCGTAATAAGACCGTTGAGTTAGAACTAGATACCATATCAACTAACTTTATTAGTTGTTGTGTAGCTTCACAGTTTCCTTTTATTATATTTTCCATAAACTTAACAAATAATGTCAGAAAAATGACAACAATCAAAATAAAAAATAAAAAATAAAAAAAAAGATAGTTTAATGTATTGATTTTACTGCATTTTAAAAAAAAAAAAAGTTTACATTATTGAATTGGTAAGTTTCTTGCTTTTGTAAGCTAAACTTGATTAAGGGTTACATATGAAAGAAATATTTATAATAGAAAACGATTTTGAAGATAACAAATCAATTTTTGAATTTTTAAATAGAAAGAATATAAATTCAGAGATTTTAAATTTAGAAAGTATTAAAAGACAACAAAAAAATAAGTCAACTATTATGTGTTCAAAAGCACTACAAGAAAAAATTGGTGGTAAATCAGAACTTTTAAAACTTTCTAGATCATTTGGTAGCACCAATATTATAGTTTTAGATAAAGATGATTTAGATTATGACATAACAACTGATTTGGGCGGTGCTTATTTAACAATTTCATATAAAGACTTCGACGAAGTGATTGCTGAAATAATTTATCAAACAATTTCCTCTGAGAAATATAGTTTCTCAGACCCAAAAACACATTCATTAGTCAGAATGGCAGAAAAAGTTGCAAGAACCGATGTAACAGTTTTTATACATGGACCTACTGGGACTGGAAAAGAAGTTATTTCAAATTATATTCATCAAAATTCAGAAAGATCAGAGAAACCATTTGTGGCAATTAATTGTGCAGCAATCCCTGAAAATATGTTAGAAGCAATGCTTTTTGGCCATGAAAAAGGAGCTTTTACCGGAGCTTCTTCAGCAAATAAAGGAATATTTAGAGCAGCAGATACTGGCACTCTATTATTGGATGAAATATCAGAAATGCCCCTTTCTCTTCAAGCGAAGTTATTAAGAGTTTTGCAAGAAAAGAAAGTAACTCCTATTGGTGGACAAAGAGATATTGAAGTTGATGTAAGAGTAATAGCAACAACAAATAGAAATATGGTTGAAGAGGTGAAAGAAAAAAAATTCAGAGAGGATCTTTACTACAGATTAAATGTTTTTCCAATTGAAACAATGAATCTATCGGAAAGACCTGATGATATAATTCCGATTAGTATAGCACTTCTAAAAAGGCATACTGAAATTTCAAAGATGCCATTTATATCGAAAAAAGCAAAAAAGATGCTAACCGCTTATAATTGGCCAGGAAATGTAAGAGAACTAGAAAATGTCTTACAACGTGCAATCGTATTATGCGACGATAAAATTATTAATGATAGTCATATTATGATCGACGTAAGTTGTAATAAAACATTCTACAACGAATTAAATGAAAATACAAAACAAGCAGTAATTTAGATTTAAGAGGAAACTATGAAGCCAAACCTTACAACAGTATTTAAACCAGAATTGATTCAGACAAATAATAATCAAGAAAAAATAAAAAATCTCCAAGAAGGAGTTTCAAATCTTTCTCCAAAGATTGAACAGCAAAATGATGCAGATTTTCTTCAAAGTATAAAAAATGCTATCGATGAAGTTTCTGAAAATCAAACAAAAAGTGCAGAGCTAACCAAAAAATATGAGCTCGGCATTGAAAATGATTTAACAAAAGTAATGATTAATCAACAAATGGCAAGCCTTGGCTTTCAAATGACTTTAAACGTTAGAAATAAAGTTTTATCTGCGTATAAAGATATTATGAATATGCCTGTTTAGAATGAGGAGTAAAAATGGCTGAACAAGTACAAACATCTGAAATTGCAAATACCCAAGTTTCTAATAAAGGTATCGTATCCAACATTGGAAGTACCCTTGAGAAGTTAAGAAAATTCTCAAACGAACCTGCTGTACAAAGATCTATTCCCGTAATGATAACTTTATTTGTAATTTTTATAGGTATGGTCTTATTTATTTCTTTTAAGGAGCCATCAAGAACTACATTGTTTTCATCTCTTCCTGAACATGAAAAGTCAAGAGTTATAGATGTACTAAGGTCTAATGGGATTGATGTTTCAATTGATTCAACCACTGGCGAGATTCTAGTTCCTTCTCCTGAATATTATGAAGCAAAAATGAAATTAGCAGCGGAGGGTCTCCCAAGTTCTGTTCCCCAAGGCTATGATCTTCTAGAAAAAATTCCAATGGGTACCAGTAGGTCCGTAGAATTTATGAAAATGAAACAAACTCAAGAAATTGAGTTAGCACGATCAATAAATGAAATTTCATATATTTTAGGTGCTAGAGTTCATTTAGCCATTCCTGAAAGATCAGTTTTTGTCAGGGACTCTGCTTCACCTACTGCATCTGTATTTGTAAAGTTAGCTGACGGGCGCGTTTTAAATAGAGAACAAGTTAGATCTATAGTACATATAGTATCATCATCTATTCCTAATATGTCATCAGATAATGTAACGGTAGTAGATCAGTATGGTAAATTGTTATCAAAACCAGAAGATGATCCAAATATTGCTCTTACAGAAAAGCAACTAAACCATAGAATCAAGATCGAATCTCTTTACAGAGAAAGAGTTTTATCATTAGTTTCTCCAATAGTTGGAGCAGGAAATTTAACAGCTGAAGTTAATGTTGAGATGGACTTTACCAACACTCAAACAACTGAAGAAACATTTGATCCTGAAAGTATTTCAACAAGAAGTGAACAAAACAGTATGGACGAGTCTACGGATAGACCTGCAAGAGGAATTCCAGGTGCAGTAGCAAATCAGGCACCATTAGCAGCAGACCTTCAAATTGATACTCCAGTTGAGGGAGATCCAGCTGAATTTAAGCAAAGATCTTCGTCAAATGTCAAAAATTATGAAGTAAGCAAAAAATTAAGCACAACTGTTGGACAAATTGGAAAAATCAGAAGAGTTAAAACTGCTGTATTAGTAAAAAATAAAGTCATCGAGACTCCAGAAGGAATTGTTTCTGAACCAATAAGTGAAGAAGATAAAGAAAAAATTTCATCATTAGTAAAAGAAGCAGTTGGTTTTAATGGTGACAGAGGTGATAGCATAGTTGTGACAAGTGGAGAGTTTATTGAAGAGATGAATCTAATTACAACTAAATGGTACGAAGAATCGTGGTTCCAAAATCTAATAGGTCAAGTTTCTACAGTACTAATACTTGCTATCGTGACATTTGGAGCTCTTAAACCACTACTAAATAGGATTCTAGTACCTTCAGCGGGTGTAGGTGGTGCTGCTGGAGGGATGTCGGAAGCAGATTTAGAACCGGAAGAAGCTGAAGCTGAAGTTGAAGTTCAAGAAGGTGAATCAATAGAGGATATCAAAGCGAAACTTAAACCCAAGAAAACAGCAATTTCTGCTGAGATGCTTGATACCGCAAATACTTATGATGACAAAGTCGCAGTAATAAGAATGATCGTTGGCGATGAAGCAGGTAAAGTGTCAAATGTGTTTAGACAATTAATGAAAAAAGATGCATAGTTAACTAAAAGGATTAATAAAAATGGCTGAAAATAAAACTGAAGAAAATAAGAACGAAGAAGAGCTATCATATTACGATAAATTAACTAGTACTCAGAAATGCGCTATATTAATGATGTTATTAGGTGAAGATGAGGCGTCAGAAATTTTGAGAAATTTAGGACCAAAAGAGGTTCAGCAACTTGGCAAAGAAATGTATAACGTCCAAGGTTTAGATCAAGACACAGTTAATAAAGTTCTAGATGAGTTTCTCGCGATTATAAAAACCCAAACAGATTTAGGAATGGGTTCATCTAATTACATCAGAAATGTGCTGACCAAAGCACTAGGAGAAAATAAAGCACAATCAGTTCTAGGTAGAATAACGCCAACTGAAAGTGACAAACCAATTGAGATCCTTGATTGGATGGATGCAAGGTCGGTGGCAGAATTAATTTCAGACGAACACCCTCAGATAATGTCATTAATTATTTCATACTTAGAACCAGGTATCGCCGCAGATGTTTTGGTATTACTTCCTGAAGACATTCAATCAGATATAATTCATAGAATTGCTACACTTGAAACCGTGCAACCCGATGCTCTTGCTGAACTTGAAAGAGTAATGCAGCTCAAGTTTAAAACTAATACATCACTTCGAGCATCCTCTGTTGGAGGTATAAAAGCAGCAGCATCTATAATGAACTTCACAAAGCAAAATATGGAACAACGTGTAATTAAATCGCTTGGTGAAAAGGACAGGCACCTTGCCAAAGAAATACAAGAAAGTATGTTTACTTTTGAAACATTGATTTTGATGGATGATAGAAGTATGCAAACACTTTTAAGAAATGTTGATCAAGAAATTCTTATTATTGCTCTCAAAGGATGTGAGGACGACTTAAAAGAAAAGATATTCAATAGTATGTCACAAAGAGCCGCGGCTAATATCAAAGATGAAATGGAAGTGCTTGGACCAATTAGATTGACAGAGGTTCAAGAAGCACAAAAAGCTGTTATAAATGTTGCCAGAACAATGTCTGATGAAGGTACAATTGTATTAGCTGGTAGAGGTGGAGATGACTTTGTATGATGTCTTTAAAAGATAATAATGACAAAAAAGATGATGAAACAACTACATCGGGCGCATTAAATACTGAGGAAATTTTAAGTTTACTGAGTAAAACAAGTCAAGATTTCAAAAAGGAGGCGGATATTTCTGAAAATATTTCCTATCTCTTTAAAAAAAAGTCCCTTAAAGACATTGCCGAAGCATCAAGGGTTTCTGATCCCGAAGTCTCTGAACCCTCAAATAAAACATCTCAAGATACAGATAAAAAACTAGATGAGGAAAAAGAGGAAAAAAAAGAAGAAACTATTGTTGAAAAAAAAGTCTTAGAATCCGAAGCAAAAAAAATGGCTCAAGCAATGGCCAAAGACTACTATAATAAAGGATACCATTTGGGAGTAAAAAAAACTAAAGAGGAATTAGAAAAAGGCGAAAAAGCTCTCGCAGTAAGTTTTAAAAATTTAGCGGATAATATTTTTAGTGTATCCCCTGAATTCTGTAACAAATTAAATGAGCAACTAAATAAGAACTTAATGAAAATTTCACGAGAAATGATTGGCTATGAAATAGATTTGAAAACAAATTCATTCTTTAAAAAAGTAAATGATCTGGTTGATTCATTTGAAGATTCTATAAAGAAAGTCAAAATTTTTCTTAATAAACAAGATTTTGAATCAATTTCAAAATATTTAGAAGATAATAAAATTAAAATTGATCATAATTTAGTTGTTGATGAAAGTCTTGACAGAGGTGACATAAAAATCAAATCAGGTTCGATTGAAATTGGAAATATTCTTTCTAACAAAATAAAATTCACTGAATCATCCAATATAGATGATGATCTTGAAAATTTAAAAAAAAATGAAACCTTAAAAGACGATAATCTAGTCAAAAGTGAAAAAGAATCAAAGAAATGATTGTTGCTAACAAAATACTAGAAAATTTTGAAAAATTTTCTGTTTCCGAAAATATTTCTTACAAAAGTAAAATTACAAAGTTTGATGGAAAAATAGTTGAGTGTGATGCCTTCCCATCACCAATTGGAACTATTTGTAAGATTAATTGTAGTAATAATGAGTTTGTAACAGGAGAAATAATTGGATTTAGGGAAAACAAAAACTTAATTGCCGTCCATGACCAAAATGCAAATTTAGTCTCCGGTTCTATTATTGAGGCAATGAATACCAGCAGTAATATTGAAGTTGGTGATGAAATCTTAGGAAGAGTTATTGACGCATTTGGTAATCCGATTGATGAAGAGGGAAATAAAATTTCTGTAAATGAAAGCTGGCCATTAAATGGAAAGCCGATAAACCCTATGAAAAGAATACCAATAAGTGAATCATTAGATGTTGGTATAAAAGCCATAAACACTTTATTTACAGTTGGAAGAGGTCAGCGATTAGGAATAATTGCTGGTTCAGGAGTTGGGAAGTCAATGCTACTAGGGATGATGACAAAATTCACTGAAGCAGATATTGTCATTGTAGCACTAATAGGAGAAAGGGGTAGAGAACTAGGAAATTTTGTTTCAGATATTCTGAATGATGAAACAAAAAAAAGAACAACAATTATTGCAGTTCCAGCAGATAAATCTCCATTACTTAGAATTAAAGGAGCAGAAAGAGCCACTTCAATTGCAGAATACTTCAGATCAAAAGGAAAAAATGTTTTATTGATTATGGATTCATTGACCAGAATTGCTCACGCTAAGAGAGAGGTTGGACTTGCCTTAGGAGAACAGCCAACATCGAAAGGCTATCCACCATCTGTAATATCAATGATACCTAACTTAATAGAGAGGACAGGTGCAGGTTCTTTAAATGAAGGAACAATTACAAGCTTTTATACAATCCTAGCTGACTCGGACGATACCAACGATCCAGTTGTAGATACAGCGAGAGCCATTCTTGACGGTCATATTGTTTTGTCTAGAGAATTTGCTCAATTAGGTATATTCCCAGCGATAGATTTAAATCAATCACTAAGTCGAGTAATGAGCTCAATTATTACAGACGAACACAGACAAAAAGCAGAGTTAGTAAAAAAATATTTCTCAATATACCAAGAAAACAAAGATCTTGTGTTAATGGGTGGTTATAATTCGGGTCAAAATGAGGAGATTGATAAGGCAATTGAAATGTGGCCTAAAATTTGCGAGTTGATCAAGCAAGACTTCAGAAAAAAAGAAGATTTTAAACAAAGTATGCAACTTTTACAAAGAATATAAAAATGAAAAAAAAAAAATATGAACTTTTAGGCCTTTTAAAAAAAATTAAAAAGAATAAATTAACTTCCAATCTAAATACGTTAAATCTTGAAAAAAAAAAATTAGAAAGAATAAGTGATGATATTAAAGAAATGCTGAATCAATCGGCATTTAACACGGGAGAGATACTGAATAGCGCTCAACTCAGGCAAACGTCTTCTTTTAGGGTAAATCTTCAAGAAAAGTTAGAGATATCATCCAACAGAGAGCTACATTTAGAGAAGGAAATGAACGATTACTTGGGAGAAATAAGTAAAATAAAAAAACAAAGAGAAAAAATAGATAAAAAAATTAAAGAAGAAAGTCTTATCATTGAAAAAAATAATGAATTAAGAGAATCACAAGTTTTTAAAACAAAACCTCTATAAACACCATAACGTGGCACCATTATTGCAGAATTAATTTAAAGGTAATGATATGGTTGCTATAGATAATAAAACATCTTCGAATTCTGAGTTAGTTGGAATAAAGTCAAAAAAATCAGCAGATGAAGTAGATATGTTATTTGCTGAGCTTTTTTCCTTAGTAAATACAAGTAGTGACGAAGAGTTAGGTATAAAAAAAAATGAATTAGAGTTTAATAATAATTTTATTAAAGATACTAATACAAAAAATATTGAAATTTCGAAAATTAGTTCTGACAAAACTGAAAATGTTGCAAAGTCACTAGCCGAAATTTTTTATAAAGAACTTGGAATAGATTTAACTGATAAATTCTCTTCTTTAGAAGTAAAAAAAAATGGCAGTCATAATCTCCAGTTGGTTGATCAAAAAAAAAATGCAATTTTTAATGTTTCAAAATCAATAACAACACCAGGAGAAAAAAATATAAATAGAGATATATCCATTTTAAATCAAACCAATAATGAAGCAATCAATCAAGAAAAAGTAAACATTTCCGTTTCAGTTTCAAACAGAAAATTAAAAACTTCAGATCATAAGGATAAAATATTAATTCAAAATGGTGCAAATAAAAATGACTTAATTTCAAATCAGAATAATAAAAAGTCAGAGCAGAAAGAGTCTCAAATTAAGAAAAATGACTCACCATCACAAAATCTAATTAATGTAACGGGAGTAGAATCTGAAAGAAAAAAAATAAATAGAAAAAAACAGGTTAGTATTGGAGATATTAAGCCTGAAGAAAATGCTTTTGAAAAACAAAAAAATGTTTTAATTAATCCAAAGGAAAATCAACCTATTCAAAGGATAAATACTTCTAGAAATAATGATAATGAAATTAATTTCAAAATAAAAAAAAATAACAATGATCATAATGTAC
>TARA_Y200000002_G_scaffold228532_1_pt1 | contig 12003 bp, 9 predicted proteins | sample TARA_Y200000002 | Tara Oceans TARA_Y200000002 (sample SAMEA2619388) | marine metagenome | biome: marine biome (ENVO:00000447); feature: surface water layer (ENVO:00002042); material: "saline water (ENVO:00002010), including plankton (ENVO:xxxxxxxx)" | depth 5 m | reverse complement strand
GCCCCATTCCGCTTTGGAATAGGTGACCGGGTTAATTTGGCCAGGCCGGGTAAATCGTAACTCAACGATTCCATCGCCGTCGTCAAGTAAGTTCATCGACCCTGTTCCAAGCAGCCCGTATTGACCCAAATCGAACATCTGTGAGGCATTGCCCTGTTCTTGCGTGGTCAACGACCCTGTGAAGAGAGCGACAGAATGACCGCTGATGACGCCTTGCTGAAGCAAGACCTCGTTTGATGTTGACTTGGAAGAGGTGTTGAATGACCATCCATAGAGGCTTGTTGCAAAGGCATTGTCGTTGTAGACTTCAATCCATTCGGGGCCGCCACTGATCGGTCTCGCCATCACCTCAGTGAGGAGTAGATTTTCATTCCCTCGGTTGGCGTCGTGAACCTCAAGTGTGATCAAAACCAGCTCGCTGCCCGCTCGAACCGTGCTTGAGGCTGTTGATGCCATTCGAGCTGAATTTAGGTCTGCACCTCCCTCGAATAGAATCAAACCGATGCGTGAATCATCGTAGGATGCATGTATGGAGATGCGCAAAAACGCCGTCAAGTCCTCGTCCAATCCTAGACCTTGAGAAAAACTCGCAAGCGTGACATTGGATAAGGCTGAAACTCGTTGCATATCGAGTTGGTTGTTTTCCATCAGTCCAGTCTGAACACGGCCTTTCTCCAGGGCAGCGGCGGATTGCATGTGCCAATCTTTTGTTGAGTTTGCGTGGTCAAAGCCATCTCCACCATCACTTGGTACAAACCAGCCAGAACTGCTCGTGAGTCGATCGAGACCGGAAACGACGGCTTGATCAACTTGGTCAATCTCTGTGTCATTGGAACCCATCTCAAGTTGAGCCAGCGACATGAAGGCCGTGAGGATCATCAAAAAGAGCGTAAATGCAGAGAGGAATTCAATAACGGCTGTAAGACCGCGCTCATCGTTGCGCATCTGCGACCAATCAGCCTCCTCCATGCGACCAACGACGACAAGGGATGTCATGAACGTTGCCAAACAAATGGAGGTTTCTAATCGATTGGTTTTGGTGTGATTCATGCGATGAGTCTTTGAATCATCCATGCGACCATTGTATGATGACAGGAGCGGAGCCAATGGCTGTTGCGAACAAAAAAACCAGCATCAGTCTGGTTTCATTGATGATGCTATCGCTTTTTTCTGCCCTGTTGACCGCACCGGCCGCATCCGCAATAGAGCAAATCGATCTCGCTGTCGTGTCAGGAGCGAGTCCCGTCGAAGACAGATTTTATCCTGCCTTCGATCCAATCACATTTTCTGCCGAAGTTGAAAACCAAGCCCTCAGCCCTCAATCCTCGGCACGTGCACTGGAATGGTACGTTTGCCAAGGAATGAAAACAGCAACACAGTGCATCTCCAACGACGTTGCAAGTGGTCAAATCAGCATCAATGGTCTTTTGGTCGGAGATGTCGGAACCTTTAGTGACACAACACCTTGGTTCCCATCTGGCTCAACTGGGACATTTACCGTCGTGTTCAAGTTCACTTATGCAGACGTAGACGCAAGCGATGACGTTCGGTCCTACAACATCAATTTGACCGCAGAATACAGCGACGTCTCCATCGACCCAGGTCAAGACCCACGAGATACGATATCTGGCTTGCACACCTACGACGGCGAGTTTGTGCTGAACACAGAGCAAGATTATGTTATGAGCGTCTCTGGAACGGCGCATACATGCGGTCAATGTGGATTGATTGCTTACATGGGATGGAACCTGAGAGAACTTGATGGAACAATCGTTGCCACTGAAAATCAAAGCGTTACTACGCTACCCTCAGGAGGATATGAACAAGCCTACACTACATCTCTTCCCGCACTCAACTATTCGGTGCCTGGCCGATACATCTTCGAATTTGGACTCATTGATAGCGCCAGCAACTACGCTGGTGATCTCAACGATTACAACGACCTCGCTCAAGTTGAAATCGTCCTAGACAACACGCTTGACCTGAGGATAGCAAGTATGTATCCTTCGCATGACCCCTCATCCCCGAGTTATTACTACGGAGAAAACATGCTTTCTGTCGATGTTGAGAACATTGGGAACTTCACTGTTGAGAACATACAAATCACCTTTGAAATGTTTGATGCTTTTGGTGAATCCGAGTATCTTGACCAATGCACAGTCGATAGACTCGGGCCCGGTGAAGGATCGACATGCATGTACAACCTCACAAAGGTCGGAGAAGGCAAAGAACTTCGGATATACATGCCAACCGCATTCGACGGTCGTCTCGATACGGGCCCATCCGACAACACACTCATCGAGTTCACGTCGGTTCTCGCAGGCGAAATCCTTCCAATCATTTCCTTGAACTCTGTGTCAGGAACATACACAACAGCAGATACCATTGAGTTGACTGCTATCACCAACAGCGTGGCTGCTGCTCCGCTCAACTATACGTGGGTATTGGATACCGTTATTCAACTCGGAACAGGAAAATCAATCTCTGTCGACGCATCCTCTTTCCCGCTGAAGGACTATGACATCGGTCTGTACGTCGAGGATGCGCTTGGATTTACTGCTGAAACACATGCGACAATCTCCATCATCGACGAAGTTCTGATCCAAGAGCAACCATTGATGACCGGCTCTGCTGTTTCGTTAAACAAAGCCCAGTTTGCGTACGATGTTTTGTTACCAATTGAAGGATTTGAGTACAACATTGCGGGCGGAAAAGAGCCGCTCATGATCATGGATTTCAGGGTCATGGAACTCGACAATGATTTGCAACCCGCTCAATTGCAATCGTTGAATCTTGACATTCACCTCACGAGCCTGCTACCTGAATCGATTCCTCACGACTCTGTGGAATTCCTCAAATTAACGTCGTTGGATGATTCCTATTGGGACTACCTTGAATCCCCTGATTTCTACAGCTATGACGGTCTTCAAAACATTTCATTGAACCTGAACTCAAACACCATTGTTTTGGTGATTGGTTCTCTGCCTCAACCGAATGTTTCTCTGGAGAATCTTTCGCACAACAAATTGGTTGGCGGAGCGATTGAACTCACGTGGAATGCTGCAGGAGATGTCGCCAACCCTTACTTCGGTGGCTGGCAAGTTTACAGATTGACCGTCGACGAATCCGTTGGTACAATCTTCCCCGATCCTGAAGTCGAGACAAACGCAAACCTCTGGAACGAGTTGTTGGCAGACAGTGCCGTTGAGTTGGTCGAAACTGAATCCAATGGATGGTTGGACCCAATCACATTGGAAACAGGTACGTGCGCATCGTATGCAATCCTACCTACGAATCGAGCAGGAGTACCCGATCTGTCACGAATCAATGTCGTCATGGGCGAATCCGGCAATTCGAGACTTTGTGGTGATGCCGTACCACCTTCAAGTGTTGTATCCTCGTTCGTTTACACATACCGATTTACAAATTCAACCGAATGCTATGACATGCAACAGAATTGGAATGCTTGTTACGAACTCAACATGACATGGACATGGCCTGCAAATGAAGCAGACGGTGGCGTAACATGGAATCTGTACCGAATGGAGGTCCAGCCAAGCAATGTTGACTTAAAATTCGCAACACCTCTGGCAACTGGCCTTACTGGAACGCAGGGCGAACAAGGCTCATTCAACCAATCTGGACTTGAAGCAGATGGAATTCGTCCGCTTCGCACCTATTACTACGTGCTCACACCGGTTGATTCCAAAGGAAACGAGAAAACCCTCGGTCTTTCGAACCAGAACGTATTGCGAGTAAACATGGCCGACCAGTGGTGGGATTACAACCAACACCTAATTCCAGAGGAGCCCGCTCCTCCAGAACCTCCCTTCGGTGTTTCATGGTTCCAGGATGTGCTTGATTACACCGAAGTCGGAGAATTCCAAACTGCCGGACTTGCAGTGCTTGTTCTGGTCGTTCTGAATGCTTTGTTCATTCCGATTACAATCAAGCGCCGTTCTCGATTGAAGCGAGTAGTTGCTGCCCGTAAGCGCAATCAGGCGACGTTGAACATGGCGGACGACTTCGAAGATTTCTTCGAATGATTCGGTTGAAAGTTGAACCGTCATATTCTTGACTCAACTGCTGGTGGCTCGCTTCGCTGCGGTGATCGCATAGCCTGGCCATTGCGCTGGATTGCTAATCCAGTGGGTTAAGTCCCTCGGGAGTTCGAATCTCCCTCACCGCGCCACTTATGCCAACGGACCCAGTACTCCCAACCAAGTTGGTGGAACAAACGATATGACGACCAGTGAGAAGAACATCGCTCCAAGATACGCCAACGAACGGAAGAACGATTTGGCTGCTTTCGGCATGCGACCGTTTTCGTCCAACGGCTCGTTCACATCGATTTGCCATACCGATTGCGCATACCAGACCGTAAGACCACCTGCAACGAAAGCCCAAAGCAGAGGAAGACCACATTCCGGCCAAAAACACGGCACTGAACCGAGCAAAAACAACCCACCACAGTAGAACTTGGACTCAGTAACGGTTCGTTTTGCTCCCTTGACTTCGTTCATCATTGGGACATTTGCTTTTGCATACTCTCCGGAACGGTACAAAGCAAGCGCCCAAAAGTGTGGTGGAGTCCAAAAGAAAATCAACGCAAAGAGCATCCACGGTATCGGAGAACCAAGGTCAAGTGGGTTCACTGAGTTGATCGAATCAGCAGCTGCTCCAGCCCAACCAATCAGCGGGGGTGTTGCTCCTGCTGCACCTCCGATAACGATGTTTTGCGGCGTTCTTCGCTTCAACCACATCGTGTAAATGAAGACATAAAATCCAACAGAAAAGAACGACCAAAACGCTGCCTTCCAATGCAGTAAAAAGAACAGGGAAGAACCTATTGTCGAAAGAAGCACACCAAACACAAGCACGGTCTTGGGCTGAAGCTGTCCCATCGGAAGCGGTCGTTTTTGCGTTCGCCTCATCTTTGTATCGATGTCACGATCATACCACATGTTGATCGCATTTGAACCGCCCGCAGACAACGTTCCTCCAACCAACGTAACCAGCGAAGTCCAGAGCGTGTCGGACCAAGTCCGTTCGATGTTGATTAACTCATATCGAGCCAGTGAATCATGGACAAGGATTGCACATATCGCAGTGATTTGCAACAATACGATGACTCTCAATTTCATCAATTTAACGAGGAGGGAGGCGAATGACGGCTGATCTTCAGTCATTCATCTCACCAATTGCATCGGTTTTCCGGAGGTAGGCCAGCCTGAGCATCATCAGGGTTACAGCTGCTGCAATGAACGACGTAACACCAAACACAAGATGGAGCAGTGAAATAAATTCTGGGAACTCTTTGGAATCGGCAAAAACAATGTACATTCCTCCGACGAAAACGTTCAAAATCCAAAACCCTGTTACAACCTCAGTGGCTCTTGAGAAGGCTTCTCCTTCACCTGCATCTCGTGCATCGACTCGAATTCTTGCAGCTGTTAGAATCAAAATCAAACCAACAATTGCTGCGCCGAATCTGTGGATCATCTGGACGAGAATTCCCGGGCCGTCAATGCTCGGTAAAATTGAGCCCTGACACTTCGGCCATCCGTTCGGGAATCCAATGCTGCATGATTGGTTGTAGTTTCCTCCAGCCGTGCTTGAGACCCATGCTCCAAGAATCAGCAGTATAAACACGGAAGCAGTGATGCTGATCAAACGCTTCTTCTGTCGATTTAGGAACGATTTCGATGCCGACAAGAAAGCCCACTGTGCTCCTTCGTGAGCGCGCATCGCAATGTACTGCCAAACCAGCAATGAGGTGAAGATGCTCGCAAGGGAAAGATGCATTGCAACCGTCCAATCGGCGTTGTCGAAATAAACGGTAATGGCGCCAGCAATGGCTTGGATAATTAGCAGAAATCCTGAAACAACCGCAAGATTTCTCAGCCCTTCACCGTACTCGGATTTGAGTTTCTGTGCAACGATAGCGTTGATGAGAATGGGTACTGCGATAATACCGACCAAGAGACGATGGAACCACTCAACAAAAATCTCAAAGATTGTGTACCTGTGGTCAGCTCCCCGGCTATCGATTTGATCCGGATTCGCTTCCCAGTAGGCAGCCTGTTCCGCTTCATCGACCGCAAACCCCCACGTACCGAAGCACTGTGGCCAATCAGGACAAGATTCCCCTGCATCATGAATGCGAATGGTGCCCCCAACCGTGATGATGAGCAAGGCCATCACCACGAGTACAAGAGGGAGCGTCGATGGTCGCTTCCACCAAGACTGGTCCATGTCAAGCCGTGAGGGCGGCCCTCTTTTAACAAGACCCTGCGTCCACGGACCATGAGGAAGCCAACAGCCTTGCTGGTAGCGCTATTACTCGCTGTAATTCTCTCATCACAATCCGTTGCTCACATTGGCCATTTTGGAGAATATGCTCCTGCAAAAATGTATGATGTCCGCACCTTTGATGTTGAATGCGCCCTCTCCAACGAGACATGTTCTTCGCAAGGAACAGCACACTTCATCGAATACTTCTCAGCCGATTGGTGCGAGCCTTGTGCCCTCGTATCGGAAGAACTCGATTCCCTAAACCGAACGGACACGGTCATCATTCAACACCACCCATCACCAGCAGACCTCCATTTCTATTCGGAATCCAACATACGATTGTATGAAACATACGGCTTTTGGGGAGTCCCTGATGTTGTTCTCAATGGAGAGGGGCTTCTTGTCGGCCCGTCCCAATCAAATGAATTGGAGTCAACATTGGACAACTTTACACGTGAATGGACGGGCTTCCTTGAGCTCAACATGACCAATGGGATGCTCTCTTGGCAAGCAGATGACGGTCACGTTGTGCATGTTTGGATTACAAAAAATCGTCCACACGAATATTCGCTTATCGACCAGCCACTTGTCGTAACAGATCACGCCTTCGCCAACGTAACGAACGAGATTTTCAATTACACGAATGATACGAACGACACGAACGACACGGAGATGCCGTATCACATCTATAACAGTTCGATGAACATCTCACATCTTTTGGACCAAAACGTGACCAGCATCGTTGTAACACTCGAAACACCTGGCCGAATTCCGCTGACCAGAGCCTCTTCCCTTAGCTCACAAGGATACGATTTGGTGGATGAAGGACCAAACGATTTCTTCCCTGAGCAACCCAGAGAAGGTGGTGAATCGGATTTAGCCATCGCTGTCTTCGGTCTGATGCTTGCTGCAATCGTTCCAGCCTTCATCATGTATGTTCAGGCCGTTCGAAAACAGAAGGCTTTGACCGATGAGTCTGAATGAGAACCTTCCGATGGGTTGAAGAACATGACCTCAGTCGAAAGCAACGACGGTTACGTCACTAGGTGAAAAAATGGTCAAGCCAGCACGACTCCACACGCGTTTTGAACGAGCTCGAATCATCGGTGCTCGTGCACTCCAAATCGGGATGGGCGCCCCTCTTTACGCCAAGGAAGATGAGCTTCGTAAAGAGTTCAAGGCTGAACTTATTTCCCTCTATGGACTTGAAGAAGCAAGCGTTCGCTTCGTCCTCGACCCTCTCAAGATTGCAGTGTATGAGTACGACAACGAACTCATTCCAATCGATATCGATCCTCACCTTGATGAGTGATTAAAGAACTGGCGCCCTCATCGAATCAGAGGATTGTATCAAGCACTCAGTTCACCGGTCTCGCTCATGAAGCGAAGAACGACAACACCGATGATAATCAGACTGATTCCAACAACACCAGCGGAATCGATTTTCTGATCGTAAAGAAAGTAAGACACGATGGTGATGGTCGCAACGCCAACACCCGACCAGATTGCGTAGGCAACTCCAACAGGTATTGTATCAAGTGTAAGCGAAAGAAAATAGAAGGCTGCACAATAGCCGACCACGACAATCAGTGAAGGACCCCAACGGGTGAAGCCTTCCGTCGATTTCAGCGAGGCCGTTGCAACGACTTCAGAGAAAATCGCCAATCCCAAGAAAAGCCACTTGCTCATGAATTATATTGCTCATCGAATGCAATTGAACGTTGCGAATTCTTGCCCAAGAATTGGGTTTGAATTTGAGCGAAGGTTGACGATAATTTACGGGAGGTCGATTACATCGGTATTGCTTACGCTAGGTAACACGAAATCTTGTTGTCAGTGTTTTGAAGTTTTGACGATCAAATGACGTCGATTCGAACGGGGCTTGTCGATACCTTTTCTTCTGAGGCTTTGTCCTTCTGTTGCGACTTGACGAGCAGTGTGCAAAATGCAACACATACAACAAGTGGCAGCAACAAGGGCAAAAACATCTCAAGCGATTGTTGTACAAAGAGTGCAACAACGCCAATCAATCCAAAGATAAATCCCACACCATTGAGTAGTGGAATCGAAGCTCCGTCGTCCATTTTTTGGTTCAGCATGATTTCGATAGGAATTCTAAAGGTATATGACAGTATGTTTTTCCAAAATTGTACTTTTTTGCGAGAATGTGCTTGCAGTACATCGTTTTCAGCAAATATCTCGTTAGGATTTTCGTGTATTTTGTTACCCTTTTTTGTTATTTTCCAGTCCGTTTTTGTAATTTGCAAGCTTGAATATGATTTTTGATTCGAAACCCACCCTTATGGATACGCTGGATTTGTCTGAATGCATCAAGCGTTGAATCCGTAATAATCGGATTGAATTACGTCTTCCAAGGATTGTCGTGGGAGAAGAACCGTGCGCACTGCCCACAGATCGGTAAAGATTCGATATGTTGCCGTCTTATCGAGATAATCGACGCCGCTTGATCCACCTGTTCCCATTCTTCTCCCAATCATTCGCTCAACCATTCGTGCGTGTGCGTGACGGAACAGAAGCATGGATTGTTCGAGTTGAACCGTCGAGTCAATCAGACGGCGTGGCCAAGAAAGAAGGGGTAATTCTGGATAGGATTCAATGAACAGCAAACCTGCTCGGGCGCGATTGGCGATGCCATTAGGCTTGAGAAAGTCTCGTGCAGATGCAAGATTTGCATCCATTCGCGGCTTCAGGGTGTCCGTGCTTCCGTGACCAATCGAAACCATGTGCGAGATGACCTGGTCGGCGTGCGAGGCCATCGTAGCGAGGTGGGCATCGACATAAGCATCAATCACTTCTCGATCACCATCATCCGAGGGGGTTGAACCGTTGACTGGTGTTCGCGACAGCCATGATGAAATGAGTTCGACAATTGTTGGTTCTCTCGAAATCGACTGAAGGGTTTCAAATGCTTCATCGTTGATTTTTCCTTCATCATTGAGCTTTTTCATGTGGGCCATTGGATCCATGTCGGCCACTCGCGATTCTTGCTTGAGGCCAAGTCGCATCTCCATAGCTCTCATCTGCCAAGATTCGAAACCGGAGGAAGTCCCGAGACGATCTCTGAATGCAAGGAAACCTTGTGGGCTTAACGTTTCCATTACTTTCCATTGATTGGCTAGAAGACGAAAGATTTCAATGACACGCTCAAAATGATGAACGATTTTTGGCAAATACTTCTCATCCACGGAGGCCTTTGCAAGATAACCGTGGGCTGCATCGAGTTCTGTTCGCACCTGTTTGAACCATAATTCGAACGCTTGATGTGTGATGATAAAATGCAACTCGTCATTGGTTGGAGAAGGATTGTGCCCCTCTGGCCCATCCTGCAACTGAAGCAATTCATCAAGACGAAGATACCCGGAATAGGTCATTCGATTCGTTGGAGAACCTGAACCTGCCATGAACCTTGATGGAGATTCGGCACTTGAACTCTTCACCCAATTGTGGTGAAATTCTGCCACACTATTGTGTTCCTAAGGATAACAGTCATAGGGTGCATACGAAACCCCTCGACATGGGCGTAGACCACTCCACACTCCTCTCATGGCTCGCGGACTACGACAAGGACAACATCACCATCGGTGTTGTTGCATCGCATTCGTCCCTACAAATCCTCCATGGTGCACGTGTCGAGGGATTCCGCACGCTCGGTATTGCCGTTGGAGAAAACCGTCGACGCTTCTACAAAGCCTTCCCTGGTGCAGAACCAGACGAGTGGTTGATGCTCGAGAATTATCGAGAAATGTTCGACTACGCTGAATGGTTTCGAGAGAAAAATGTGATCATTGTTCCACATGGATCGCTCGTTGAATACCTCGGTAGCGAAAACTTTCGCAACTTAGAGGTTCCAACATTTGGTAACCGGGGCATTCTGCGTTGGGAAAGTAGTCGTGCAAAGCAACGTGATTGGTTAAAGGCCGGAGGTTGTACAATGCCGAAAGTGCTTGAAGATCCACACGACATCGACGGTCCTGTAATTGTCAAATACGCTGGTGCAAAAGGTGGCAGAGGTTACTTCATCGCTCGTGATTATCGTGATTTCCGACGAAATGTCGACATCGAGGAAGAATTTACAATTCAGGAATACGTTCTTGGTTGCCGATATTACCTCCATTTCTTCTTTGACCCTCTTGCAACCGATGGATATCAGGTTCAAGGTCGTGGTAAATCCGCCGGGAAGAATCTCGGGCGTCTAGAGCTGCTCTCAATGGACCGTCGTGACGAGGCAAACGTTGACGAATTCTACAAACTTGGGTCATTGCGAGATTTACGAGAATCTGGTATGGAGCCCTCATTTGTTGTAACTGGAAATCAACCTGTTGTGATTCGCGAATCGTTGCTTCCGAGAGCATTCGAAATGGCCGAGGGAACCGTGGCTGCTTCTTTCGAATTGGAAGATGAATCAAGAGGCATGATTGGTCCGTTTTGTTTGGAGACCATCGTAACGGATTCGTTGGAATTCAAAGTGTTTGAAATCAGTGCACGCATCGTGGCCGGTTCAAACCCGTTTATCGGAGGATCACCTTACTCTGACATCAACGAAACCCGAATGTCAACCGGGCGTCGCATTGCTCGAAGCGTACGTAATGCGCTCAGGGATGACCGCCTAGACGACATTCTTTCGTGACCTCAACCTAAATCGGGTGCTGGAGGGACACCAGAACCGTCATCTTCGGCCTCAGTGCCTACTTCACTTTCAATTTCATCAACAAGTTCGCCAAATTCAACTTGCTTTGGAGTACTCTCATCAATGAGAATTTGGTCCGCGCCGACTTCACCGCTTTCAGCTCGTCGGAGTTGTTCCTCCAAATCTCGCTTGATTCGTTCCCTCTCTTCCATGGTAGGAACGCTGAAGGAACAGACGAGTTGTATCTCCTCACCGAAGGTCAATTCCCCAGTGTATTCCATCAGATCACCGTACGCATTGGCGATAACTTGGAATTTTGTCGGATCTTTGGAACGACGCTTCTTATGCTTCTTGTAATAATGAACAAACACTTGGTAGGTCCCCGCAGGTGCTTCACCTTCTGGCCAAACCACGTTCTCAACTGGTTTTCGTGAGTCTGGTCGGACGTTTGCGTCAACATCGAGTTCACCGTTACAGGCTGATTTCCGATTCCCTCCGTGAATTCGCTCACCGGATGGGCAGACGACGTGGAGATCGAGGTCGTTGTAATTGTTCCACATCAGCGAAACTTGAACATCGGATGAGCGAGCACCTTCTCGCTCAAGACGGGCTCGAAGTTCCTCAAGTGCACGGGAGGCAGCCTCTCGACGTTGGAGTGCTTCCTTTTCTTGCGCTGCACGAATTTCTTTCAAACGTTCTTCTTCGGCTGCTGCAAGTTCAGCTTGTCTGGCTGCTTCCTCTGCATCACGTTCTGCTTGTGCAGCAGCGTCTCTCTCAGCGTTCGCTCGTGCCTCTTCAGCAGCACGTTCTGCCTCGATACGATCTTTCTCAGCTTGTTCTTCTTGCTCTTTCTTGAGGCGTTCTTGTTGTTCAGCAAGGGCTGCTTCTTCCTCTTCGAGGCGACGACGCTCTTCTTCGTCTTCTCGACGAGCCCACTCCTCGTCACGGAGGCGGCGACGCTCAAGCATTTCCTCTTCCGTCTCTTCGCTTTCTTCTTCCTCAAGCGCAAGCGGTTCCGGCTCAACAACGGGCTCAACAACGGGCTCAACAACCGGCTCAAC
>TARA_Y200000002_G_scaffold4524_3_pt1 | contig 12040 bp, 11 predicted proteins | sample TARA_Y200000002 | Tara Oceans TARA_Y200000002 (sample SAMEA2619388) | marine metagenome | biome: marine biome (ENVO:00000447); feature: surface water layer (ENVO:00002042); material: "saline water (ENVO:00002010), including plankton (ENVO:xxxxxxxx)" | depth 5 m | reverse complement strand
ACGTTGGGATCGAGAGCGTTGAGGGTGGCTTTGGCGGACACCACCTTTGACTGACCGACATCAGCGGTGGAGTGAAGGATTTGGCGCTGAAGGTTGCTCAGGTCAACGGCGTCGTTGTCGATGAGGCCGATTCGTCCAACACCCGCAGCGGCCAAGTACAACGAAGCTGGAGAGCCCAATCCACCGGCACCAACCACGAGCACACTCGAGGCTGCAAGGCTGCGTTGACCCTCAATGCCCACGTCGGGCAGGCTGATGTGACGGGCGTGGCGAGCAACATCAACCATGGCAGCCCCAAGGCGCCTTCCCACATCAAGGGAACGGCTTCAATGGACGTTGTCTTCCAACCACTTCTCAACATCCATAGCGGCTGAGCAACCCATGCCCGCCGCCGTGATGGCCTGCTTGTAGCGCGTGTCCACAACGTCGCCAGCAGCGAAAACGCCTGGAACAGAGGTCATGGTGTATTCCTTGTGAACGATGTAGCCGTTGTCGTCCGTCTCCACCTGACCACCGAGGAAATCGGTGATGGGCGTGTGGCCGATGGCGATGAACGCACCCGTGGCATCAATGGTCTCGGTGCTCCCGTCCTGAGTGTTCTCCAAAACCGCACCTGACAGTCCTTTTTCGTCCGACAACCATTCCTTGATTTGACGGAAGGTTTTGATTTCGATTTTTGGATTGTTTGCAGCCCGCTCGTACATGATGGTCGAAGCTTTGAACACGTCTCGACGGTGAATCATGGTGACCTTGCTTGCAAATCGGGTGAGGAAGGTGGCTTCTTCGCACGCCGAGTCACCCCCGCCGATGACCAAGACGTGCTCGTTGCGGAAGAAGGCCCCGTCGCATGTTGCGCAGGTGGAGATGCCTCGGCCCTTTTGTTCTGCTTCGCCCGGGGCATCGAGCCACATCGATTCTGCTCCCGTGGAGACAATGATGGAATGGGTCAGAAAGGTCTCGCCTTCCACGACCACCTTGAACGGACGTTCGCTGAGGTCCACTTCGTCCACGTTGCGGTCCTGCACATCAAGGCCGAAACGCTCGGCTTGCTCACGCAGTTGCGTCATCATCTCGGGACCGCCGATGCCTTCCGGGTACCCCGGGAAGTTTTCGATGTCGCTGGTCAACATCAGTTGACCACCCGACATGTAGCCTGCGAACATCAGTGGATTGAGCATGGCTCGGCCTGCGTAGAGTCCTGCGGTGTAGCCGGCGGGTCCCGAGCCGATGATGATGACGTTTCGAACTTCGGACATGTGACTTCCCAGTCTCGTGGGAACTGCGGTGGTGTTTGAAGATTCGCCCATGAGACCCACGAGGACCCAAAAGGTACAGAAGGACGGGCACGAGGGCGAGGTATGGTCAATCAACTGTCGGCTGCGTTGGGCATGGGTGTTTACGTGATGGTTGTGTTGTATGCGACCAAATACCCCTACACGATGATGGTTGACCGAGGCATGGAACCGATTCGAGCGGTGTACTACAACCGGAAAATCGTGCACATGTTCGCCGGGGGTGTTGGGTCGCTCAGCGTCCCGTTTTTGTTCACGGACGTGTGGTACCCGATGATCTGCGGCATTCTGCTGACGGCGCTTCTCTACGCATCGCACCGGGCCGGCATCGTCATGCACTGGTTCCAAACTGACCAAAACCAAAACGACGTGAAGTTCGGGTTGATGTGGTGGATGTCCATCTCGCTCATTTGGTGGCTCGTTGGCGACCCTTGGTTGGCCATCGTGCCCTCGCTGTTCATGGCGTTCGGCGACGGAATCACCGGTGTGGTCCGCAACGCCGTCGTGCAAAAACGCTCCAAAAGCCCCATCGGAAACGTGTTCATGTTCATCGTCAGCGCGCCGCTCGGATGGTTTGCTGCAAAGGCAGGCGACCCGAGCATCCCCGTTTGGGGTCTCCTTGCCGCAACCGTTGCGACCTTTGTGGAGCGCTACGAGTTCGGTCCCATCGACGACAACATTCTGATCACCGTGTGCGCCACGGCGGTGCTGCTTTTGGGCGTCCAGCTCCAATAACGGTAAGCCTTGAGGGCTCAACCCTGTGCGGAAGTGTCAGCTTCACTGGCCGACGAGTTTGTAATCGTCGCTGAGCGGGGTGGCACCGGTTTCAACGTGAACGATTTTTCCGTCCTTGAAGCGATAAAACGCCAGTACGGCCTCGGATGTGGAACCGTTGGCGAAGTGAGCGATGGAGTGTCCAACGGCAACCTCGTCGTTCTCGAACAGGATTCGGTGGGATTCGGTTTGAACGGCGCCCATGCCAGCAAAACCCATGATGTCGGTCTTGGTCATGACGGCTCCACCCACGTGAGGGTAGAACTTGCAATCGTCGTGGATAAGGGCGAGAAGTTCATCTCTGTTCCCGGATTCAAAGGCTTCGGCGTAAGCGGATAGGATGCTCATGACGTCCGCTGGGGCATCGGCTTCATAATCGCTTGCCCGCCCACTCCTGAACCAACCCAGGCCGCAGGAACCTTTGAGTCCCCCTTCCCGGAGTGCAAACCATGAGGATTCACTGCCTAGGGGGAGGGTTGGTCGGTTCGTTCGTGACCAGAAAACTGGTTGGAGACGGGCACGATGTCCACCTCTACGATGTGGTGGAGCGGGACACGCCGGCCACGTTCCATCTCGAGGACGCTGCAAGAGCCGATCACAGCGAAGCCGACTTCGTCGTCAACATGGTGCCCGGCTCCATTGGACACGAGGTGCTGAAGACGCTCCACGCTCGGGGCCATCGAATCGTTGACCTCTCCTTCAGCGAAACCACGCCCGACCAACTTCCAGCCGGCTCGGGCGTCGTGCTGTGGGACGTTGGCATTGCCCCTGGCCTCTCCAACATGCTCGTCGCGCTCGCCCATCGTGAACTCGGGCGCCTCGACAAGGTCAGCATCAAGGTCGGTGGCAACCCAGCCCAACCCGACGCTGGTTGGTCGTACATGGCTCCGTTTTCGCCTCACGACGTCATCGCCGAATACACGAGACCGGCTCGCATCGTGAGAAACGGGGCGATCGCTGTGGTCCCCGCAATGGACGAACTCCACACCATCGATGCCAACGGGCGGACGATGGAAGCCTTTCTGACCGACGGACTTCGTTCACTCATCAACCTCCCTGCCGATTCAATGGGCGAGTACACCGTCCGTTGGCCGGGTCATATACAGCGCTACCAACGCACCGAGCTCAACCCCAATGAGCTGGTCGACGCGTGGAAGTTTGACTCGAAACGACCCGAGTTCACCTGGATGGAAGTCCGGGTTGAGGCCGGAGGAAAATCTCGGGTGTGGACCGTGGAGGACGGCGGTAAGGACGGCGATTCAAGCATGGCCAGAACGACGGGCCTCGTCACCTTTGCGTGCGTCAAGGCCTGGTGTCAACGCGCCCTCTTCACGGAAGGCGTGCATCCTCCCGAAGACCTCCCCGACGACGTCATTCACGACGTCATTGAGGTGCTCAAAACAGAGGGCGTCTCCATTCATCTTCGTTCGACCGAGGATGAAGACAGGCGTTGAGTCCAACGATGAGATCTCGGACGACAGGCGTGCGAGAAGGATTCAAAGACAACCGCAGGTTGGAGGCAACATGACCTTTTGGCACAACCGCTGGAAGACCCAACAAATCGGTTGGCATCGAGCAGCGTACAACGATTTGCTGACCAAACACTGGGACAGCATCGGAGCGCCGGATGGAGGTGAAATACTCGTGCCGTTGTGCGGGAAATCGCTCGACATGCTCTGGCTTGCCGACCGCGGGTACGCGGTATCGGGACTTGAGATGGTGGAGGAAGCCATCAACGCATTCGTTTCGGAAAATCGTCTTGACGTCAACAGCGAGCGTGTTGGAGACCACATCAAGCACTCAAGCCACCCGTTCACCATCCACCAGGGGGATTTTTTCGAATTTCCTGAAGGAACGGTGCTCGCGGATGCATGGTACGACCGGGCCGCCATGATCGCCGTCCCAATCGAGTCGAGAGCGGCTTACGTCGACCAAATCCGAAAACTGACAACACCCAATGCGGTTGGACTGCTCATCACCTTCGCATACCCCCAGGATGAGATGGAGGGACCCCCGTTCGCCCTTCACGACGACCACGTCGTGGCGTTGTTCTCCGACGGGTTCGACGTCGAATGCTTGGAACAACTGGACCTCGGCGACGAGAAAGACCGCGGGCTCAGCAGCGTGACTTCGTCGGTGTTCAGGATTTCACGACGAGCCGATTGAAATCTCCAGAGCCGAGACCCTCCCCCCAGGGTGGACCAACGCATGCTGAACGCCCTAACGGTTCAGAAATGCGTCGACCTCCTTGGCGGACACTTCAAACAAACTGTCGATGTTGTGTCGGCATCGAGCGTCAACAACTGTGTACATAGACGAATTGATAGGCCGAATGCTCGTGTTTGACGAACAACGAAGGTTGGGTTGCATTGGACACCGCCACGCACGCACTGATTGGCCTGATGCTGGGAGAGATGGCTCCCAAGGACATCAAACACCGACGAAAAATCGGCCTCGGCTTCGCCATGCTGCCCGACATCACCAACGTGCTTCTGGTTCACCCCTACCTCGGTTGGTTGGCCGGACGAGACATTCCGTTTGCCTTGGGCATTGATTTCATCAACCACCCCGAAATCCTCGACCATTGGACCTACCACGTGTGGTTGCTCTCGCACAGCCTTCTGTTTTGGGCGATTGTCTTTCTGCCGATGTGGCGCAAAAGCCGAACTGCCAAATTGGCCGCAGTTGCGTACGTTTCGCATGTTCTCGCCGACATTCCATCCCACAGCGGCGTGTACGGGCTCGAGCCTTTCTACCCGATTCCATTTGTTTTTGACGGGTGGTTCGACCCGTGGTTGTGGGGTCCTGGACCCATCGCAGCGAGCATTCTCGTCTCAACTGCGCTCTATCTTGCGGTGTGGAGAGTACGGAAATCCGTGCTTTGGCCGTCTGAGCAAACCGATCAAACGGCGGCCCAAACAGATATTGATGCCACCGTGGTCGTCTGAGCGTTGGACGCTTCGGCCGGACTATCGCCTGCAAGCATTGGCAGCGAACGAGGCCCTGGGAATCGGTTCGACTGAGACGAAGTTTGTACTGACGTCTTGAACTGTATCGTGAAGTTCAGGGCAGGATTTGCAGGGTTTCTTTTTTCGTTCATGTTTCTTGCAACACTTTGATTTGACCGTTTTGCGTTTTTTTGATTTTTTCTTCCCGGAACTGCAATTCCCCGAACAACCGGTTTGGCACCGAGTCTCAGCGATTTCAACCAACGGCATTGACGAATTGAACACGTTGTCGATCTGAACACCGCAAAACGGACATGCGACCCAGCCGGTTTGCATCGCATTTCCACAAACATCGCACGAGTTCATGTCGCCACCGTATCCACGGAGTTTAGGGTACCCTAAATAGTTTCGTAGGACCTAAACTATGCCCCAAAATTCTCCGAGCTTTTTCGCTTCAATTCACCGGACAGAAGCATGGAACGGTCAAAGCGGTCGAACCACAGAGCCGCGGCAGCGAAGCCAATTTGCGCAACAGCGAACACAATGTTGTAGGTCAGCGAGAACACAAGTCGAGGATAAATGGGTGTGAACGCGTACAACGCCAAACAGCCAAACACGACGACACCTTGGGAGAAGAGGTAGGGTTGCAGGCTCACGCCCGCCTTGAGAAGCCGATGCATGAGCGCCACAGAAACAGTGACCAGCGGGCTGACCACCATCAACGCCATCCACAAGGTGGAGGGTTGACTTCCACCGCCGTAGTAGCCCCCTTGAACGCGTACGGCACCCGGATCCAATTCTCTCGGGTGAGGACAAACGCCCTCGTAGCAAAATTGCATGCCGTTCACTTGGCCCATGAGGGTCCACCACAAGATCCACACCACCCACGGCAACACCGCCAAAGCGACCATGCTCTGTGGTCGGTTGAGCCACGATGCGTTGGCGGTGACCTGAGGGGCGAGAACCTTCGCAACGTGCGGCACGACGATGAGCAACGCAAGACTCGCCACCGTTGCCCACGGCCCCCACGAGACCATCACGTGAACAGCAAGAGCTGCGTGCATGAGGTGCACACTTTGATTCGAAACATCCCTACGACGAAGCCAGGCAATGACGTACAGGCTCACCACACCTGCAAGAACGACCCACTGCAACGGAGCCCATTCCGTGCGAGAGACCGCCAACGCCGCGAGAAGAACGACAAAGCAGACCCCGCAAGACGCCTGAATATTCCTACCGCCGTACACAACTCCGTACAGCAGCGAAATGGTCGCAAGAAGCGTCACGGCCACCAATCCGGTCAGGAGGGTGGTGGGTGTGAGGTTCACAAGTTTGAGGAGGTGGTGGGTTCCAAACATGCGTCTGTGGACGTAGGATAGAGCGCACACCACCAACCCCCATGCGACCCACAACGCAGCCTGCTCCACGAACGGTTTGCTGCGAAACCTGCGGTCGAGGACCGTCCCCGTGAGCAGCATGAACAGCGGAATCAGGGCGTACCAGAGCCTCAATGAGCCTAGGGAAAAAGCCACCATTGCAGCGAGAACATAGACCGTTGTTGATGACGGGACGTTCCTTCTGGCTTGACCCGTCATCGCTCCCGTTGACCAGAACATCACCCACAGCACCAGCAGCACCAACAACCCCCGAGACAAATCCCCGAAGTACACCGACAACACCGCCCCTGCGACAAGCCACGGTTTTGCATCGTAGAGCCTCCGGTCCCATGAGACATCGAGCGCAGGCGTCCTGCCTAGCGACGAGGCCACCAACCACACCACGGCCGCAGCGCCAATGGCGCGTGGAATCATGGCCGAAAACGAGAGATTGGCGTGGAACCAAACCGATGCCGCCACGATGCAACCAAGCAAAACGAGGTGCTCTCGCTCGGATTTGCTCACCGCACGACCTTGATGGACGGTCAGAAATCCGAGCATAAAAAAACACGACAACACCACCACGGAAACAGCGACGTCGAGACCTCGAATCACCACCGGTTCGCCTGCAATCCCTTCCCAATCCACCTCATCAAGACGGTAGGCATCCTCATCGTCAGGGTTGAAAAAAACATGGCGCAACAACCCTGCTTCCCAGTTCCATGCATCGGCACGAACTCGATCATCGGCCGAGAGGGAAAAGACGTCGAGTGGGATTCGCCCGTTGACTTGACTTGGGAAATCGAGACCCAGATCGAACAGCATCAGAGCGGCAAGATCGAGCTGAGCAGCCTCGGTCCTTGCGCTTGTGTCGATGTCGGGTCCGGTGACGAGGGCGAGAACCTCTCGTGTTTCGGGTTCAGCAGAGCCGTGCGAGCCCGAGGGGGTCATGCCGTGGTCTGCGGTCACCACCACGGTCCACTGAGGTGGCACCAGCCTCAACCAACCGGATAGTTTTTGATCCAAATCCAGCATTTTATTGCGGTATTCCTCGGAGACCGTCCCCCATTTGTGGCCGACTTTGTCGGGACCTGAGAAGTGGGCGGCGACGACGTTATGACGCTCAGATCCAAGCCACTGCTCGAGTACATCGCCCGTTGCGTCATCACCCTCGTAATAGTCTGCATGGCCCTCAAATGTGTTCACAAACTCAATATCACGGCGGTCTCCGTAGAGGTTGCCCATCACATAACTGCCGATCATGCCCACGGAGTAACTGTCCGACGTCGCTGCGAGCAACCAAGGGTCCGTGCCACCGGGATGGCCCATGTTGAAATTTTTGAGACCGTCAATGGGGGCGTTTGGCACACCGGTCATCATCTCACGAACGCAGGTTGCTGACAACGTCAACGGGCCGGTGGTGATCGAGACAACAGCGCTGTTGTCCATCCGGGAAACAAGGTTTGGCATCAGAGATTCGTCCAGCATGATGTTTTCCCCAACACCGTCGAGCACCACCAAGAGGTAACCTTGGTTGTTTGAGGCGAATCCTTCGGGGAAGGCGACCGTTGAGGTTGGTTGCTCCGGTTCAAGCAAGACGTAGGGCGCCGTGATGGTCAACGGAGCAATCATCAGAAGCAGCAATGCGGCAACCCAACGGTTTGGCACGCCGCTGGCCGTGGACGATTGCAGGTTGTGGTCCATGCGTCTTCGCTCCATCGGTCCTTGCGGACGTTGACACCCAGCCCTTGCAGGTCAATCCTTTGTATTTTAGGGAAGACGAAATTACATATATGGGCTTCGAGTGGAAGAGTTTAGGGGATACGAAATGAACCGAAACCTTACCGCAACGATGCTGATTACGCTGCTCCTGGCCGCCTGCGTGCCGGGTTGTCTCTTTTCACCCGGGGTCGACTACACGACGTGTTCGGACGATGACAACTGTCTGAAGATTGCTTTTGAAGTCAAAGAGGAGTACCAAAACATCGACGAAAACCCACAAAAACTCGCCGATCGCCTCGGAGAATTGATGGGTCAAGAGGTGGAAATCTACCCCGTCAACAGTCAGGCAGCCACCATTGAGGCGCTCCGGTTTGGAAACGCTGACATCGGTTTCCTTGACGGCGGAGCCGCATGGCTGAGCTGGCAACAGTACGGTCTGCAGGTGGCAGCCGCCGAGCAGAAGGGTGACGGTCGAGCCTACTACAACGCCATCGCTTGGGTGCACAAGGACTCCGACATGGCTCAAGCCGATTTGGACGACGACCCAACCACCGACCCACTGGAGCTCATGGAAGGGAAAATTTCCTGCCACACCTCTGCTCTCGGAAGTTCTGGCATGCTTCTTCCGATGGGCTACCTCATCAACAACGATTACGTGGATGTGGTCGGCGACCCCGACGAAATCGATTCGCTGCACAACACGGTCACCAACCACTTCTCCGAATTTTCCAGCATCCCCGACAGCGGTACGCCCTACTACCGATACATCGGCTCGCTGCGCTGCTTGGCCGAGCACGCACAGGGCGATGCCACGGATTACATCTCCTTTGCAAAAGATCCTACCGTTCCGGACTACTGCGGTGAAGATCCACAATCCTGGTGCTTCGAAGGCGACTTTACGGAAACGAGTGATTTCCACCCTATCATGGCCCCTGAAGGCTTCGGGCGTGCTCCGAGCCACCCGGTCATGTACAACCCTGATGTGTTCACCGCTGCTGAGGTTCAATCCTTGCAGGATGCGTTCACCACGATGAGTTCCAACGATGACGACCTGCAGATTCTCGACGATGTGCTCAGCACACCTGGCATGACGATCATCGACACGGAATCCCACCTCGGCACCTACGGTGATTCCATCGAAGACGTCCCCGGTATCGTGGCGTACTTTGGTGAAAAAGTCAACAAGGTCAAAGTGACCTCAAGCGACGACGGGCTTCCATTGTACGTCCCCGTCGTCGTGGTGGGTGCCATTGGCGCCATCGTACTCTTTGTCCGAACTCGCTCACGAGAGGTTAAAGCAGACCCAAATCACTCCGAAATTGAGGAGTGATTCTGCTTGATTCGACACAACCACGGCGTATGCCTGATACTGATTTTGCTGGTGGCCATTGCCCCCCTTTCCGGGTGCATCGGTCAGGAAGAAGAGGACACCGGCAGCGGCTTCGAATGGGAGAACCGCAGTCAACCTGACTGCAACCCACTGGACATCAACATAACCTGTAAAGAGTACCTGAGTGGATTCACGACCCCTACCAACTCACTTCATCACCCCGTTGACGACGAGGTGTGGTTCTCGGACCTTGACGGCCGAATCACTGCGTACGACGGCCAAACCACCCGCCTGGTTGGCAACATCAGCAACCTCATCTCAAACTGCCACACAGAGGCGGGCCTGCTCGGTTTCACGTTCGTCTCCGACTACGAGCAAAACCCTCAGATCTTGTTCACTTACATCGGCACCGCAAACTGCGAGACCAAGGAGGTTACAAACCTGTTCCTCGCTGTCGGCGACGTCGTCAACGGAACCCTCGACGAAGGCTCCATACAGACGCTACGAGAAATCGAACAAACCTACCGCAACCACAACGGTGGCCACATCCACGCTCTTGGAAACAACACATACCTGTGGAGTGTGGGCGACGGCGGTGGATCAAACGACCCACTCGGGCACGGACAAAACGACACTTCAGCGCTCGGCACCATTCAACACTTCCACTACCTCAACGGCACCTTAGCACCGTTGCACAACGCCACGGGAACCGATCAGGACTACACCCTTCACCGAGGCCTTCGAAACCCGTGGAAGTTTGATGTGGACGGTGAACAGCGCCTCTTCATCGCCGACGTGGGACAAAACTGCTTCGAGGAGATCAACATGGTACCGGTTATGCAAGCCAGCAATTTCGGATGGGCTGAACGAGAAGCGAACCGAGTCTTTGACGACCCGGACGATTGCACGAAACCACCCTCCGAGCCGCCTGAAGGAATGACCGACCCCGTCGTGGTCTACACGCACGAAGAAGGTCGATGCTCCATCACCGGTGGGTTGTACATGGATTGGGGCCCTGAACCGTGGCAGGGCGGTTTCATGTACGGGGACTTCTGCAGCGGAGACGTTTTCGTCACCCAAGAAAGAAGCGACGGTGCCTTTGAAGGCGTCCACTTGGTTGACACCGACAACCTGCTGGTTGGATTCGGCCGTGGCCTGAACGACGAGTTGCTCATCTTTACCTGGGGCGGCACGATTTACGAATTGGACATCTACAGCTGACGTCGCAACGGGGTCCTTGCGGCCCACACAAATCATTCACAGGTTTGCACAGGCCTTCATGGCCGATCGAGCATGGGGCTCAAGGCGAGGCTCGATGTGATGAGGCTCCGCCCCTGGACCAATGATGCCCAAGCCAATGGGTTTGTCGTGCTTGAGTTGCAATTCAAGTATCGTCTTGATGACGGCTTGGCCCATCGCCAACCCGTGCTGAGTTTCTCCTTTCTCAATGATGCCGAGGCACGCTGCACCGTCGTGGGTAATCAAGAGACGGTCGAGGGCGAGAGGCACCTCCATGGAGCCGGGCACCCACACCACGTCCCCAATGCTCATCCCAAGCGTTTGTGCCTCATCGGTCGAATAGGCCAGCATCCGCTCGACTTCGTCTTTGTGAAACGAACCACAAACCACGGCAATTCGTTTGCTCATGCCCCGCCACCACCGTTCTCCTGTTTCATCATTCGCTCCACCGTGGCGACGATCGTCTGCGTCATGGCATCGATTTCGATGTTGATGGCGCCACCGACGTTCAGCGAACCGAAGGTGGTCAAACGAAGGGTCTCGGGAATGAGGTGAATGTCAAATCGGTCGCCGCTGATTCGGCCGATGGTCAAGGAAGCTCCGTTCAGACCGATGTAGCCCTTTTCATGGATGTACTTCATCATGCTGTGAGGGGCTTCCACGGTCAAATCAACGCCTTCGCCGACCTCCGTCCGCTGAACAACGCTGCCCAGGCCCATGATGTGTCCGGACAGGAGGTGTCCGCCCAGTTCGTCCCCCATCTTGAGCGAACGTTCAACGTTGACAGCATCGCCTTCACCCAGTCCACCAAGGTTGGTCCGTTGAAGGGTTTCCTCAATGACGTCGAACGACACGAACCCATCGTCCATGTCGGTGGCCGTCAAGCACACGCCGTTGATGGCCACGCTGGCTCCGCGTTCCAATCCCGAGGTGTTTGGCAAGCGAATCGTGTAGGTCCAAACGGCTTCGCCTTTTTCTATAGATTGAACATCTCCTCGGCCTTGAACAATGCCGGTGAACACGATTAGGCCTCCTTCTTTTCGGCTCGCTCGAGAATTCGCGCAATGATTTTGCGGGTCCCGTCAAGGTCGTCACTGAGCCCCTCAACACGGACCACCTGAATGGATCCATGCCCGCGTTCATGGAGCGCCTTGCGAATGTTGTCTTCGGCGTGCTCTTGGTCGTAGCCCAAGGCGATAACGTCGGGTTGAACCTCCGGTAGAATGTCAAAGATTGGAACGTCTGGAGGGTTTCCGACCACCACGGCGTCCACCGGTTTCAGGCCGGCAACCATGCGTCGACGAAGGTCTTGATTGGTCACCGGCTCGTGCTTGCGCTTTCGAACGGTGTCGTCGTGCG
>TARA_Y200000002_G_scaffold75752_1_pt1 | contig 12045 bp, 11 predicted proteins | sample TARA_Y200000002 | Tara Oceans TARA_Y200000002 (sample SAMEA2619388) | marine metagenome | biome: marine biome (ENVO:00000447); feature: surface water layer (ENVO:00002042); material: "saline water (ENVO:00002010), including plankton (ENVO:xxxxxxxx)" | depth 5 m | reverse complement strand
TTAACAACTTTCATTACTGAATTTTTATTTAATTCGTCTGAAAATTTTTCTTCTTTTATAAGGGTACATATATCGTTTGGCTCTTTACATATTTTTATTAAATCTTCAATTTGTTGGAATTTAATAAATGGTTCATCCCCTTGAATATTTATTATGTAATCATACTCTTTATTTATTTTTTTATATGCTTCATATACTCTTTCTGTACCGTTAATAGGATTATCAGAAGTTTTAATAACCTCTCCATTAAATCCCTTTACGTGACTGTATATTTCATCGTTATGCGTGGCAATAATCAGATCATTTATCTTTCCACATTTCATTGCTGACTCATAAACTCTCTGAATCATTGATTTCCCGTTTATATCTTTCAACGGTTTACCTGGCAGACGTTTTGACTCCATTCTACAGGGGATTACACCTAATATATTCATTCTAAACTTTTCTGACTTTTAGTGCTGAGCCTTCGTTACCTACGACCTTAACCTTTGAATCCTTTTCGATGAATCCGTCAGAAGATGTTGCGTCATAAATAGAATCATCTATAATAACCTTCCCACTAGGCCTTAGAACAGTGAATGATTTACCGGTTTTGCCAACAATTTCTTTTGGGTACTTACTTGATATATATCCTTTTTTTGAATCTTGAGTTTCCTCTAAAGCTATTTTTTTAAAGGCATCTGTATCAGTGAGCTTTATTCCACCAAAAAGAATAATAATTCCTAATAAAAAGATAGATATCAAAACAGATAGGCTTGCGCTTACTATATCACTAGAAACTACAAAGGTAAAATCAAAAAGATCGTTATTTAGCATAATAAGAATTAGGGAACTGATAGATGTAAATAAACCTAATAAACCAAATACACCGAATCCAGGAATAATAAATACTTCTACCGCGATTAATATAATTCCAAAGAATAGAAGAATTATCTCCCAATTTTCGGCTACTCCATTAAGATAGTAGGGGATTAAGTACAATAATAATGCAGTCACTGATGCGATAATAGGGAAGCCAATACCTGGAGATTGTAGTTCAAAATAAAGACCTCCGAAGATAAGAAGTAATAATATTCCGCTAACAAAAGGATTTAGAAATAATGAAATAATATTTTCTGTTGAACTTAAGCTAAAGCTTGTAATTTCATATTCTTCAATATTTTGTCTTTCTAGTATTTCCTCAACAGAGTTTAATTCAGCGTCACAGAATCCAAATTTAATTGCTTCATTTGTAGAAAATGTTATTACTTTTCCCTCCTGAGATACACTGTCAACTTGTAGATCCTCATCAACCATTCCCTCAGCAATTTTTGGATTTCTACCTTTAGCTTCAGCTGTTGATCTCATTATCGACCTCATATATGATTGGTATTTGTCTGGGGCCTGTTCACCGTCTCCAGTTACTACTGTTGCAGCACCGATACTTGCTCCACTACTCATATATATACTATCGCAAGCGATAGATATTAAAGCACCAGCGGATGCAGCATCTTTATTTACCCACACATATATGGGTTTATCATAATCAAGAATTCTTGTTCTTATGTCATCAGCATCATTTACTGCACCTCCGTAAGTGTCCATCTCAATAATTATAATGTCGTATTGATTTTTTTCACCTTCTTCTAGAAGTAGTTTTGTATATCTATTTGTTCTAGGATCAATATTTGCTTTTATTTCCCCTAATAAAACCTTCTTCTTTTCTGATACCGCCTCACATATTAGTACTGGTGATAGGAATAATACAAAAAGCTTAAATATATTTGAGTACATTTTTTTGAAGTTTATGAACTTAAAGTTATTAAAAAAAGGTTTAATTTTTTTTGTTATTTTTTTAAATAGTATACTTTCCAATGCGCAAGAATATCATACTATAAAAAAAGGAGAAACTTTATTTTCAATTTCTAAATTATATGAAATTTCCATTGACTCATTATCTTCAATTAATGGTCTTGTAAATAACAACTTATCTATTGGACAAAAACTTATAATTAGTAAGCAAGTAACTCAGATTGAAGAGAAATCTAAAAAAAATAAATCTACCACAATTATAGAAGAAGGCTTTGCGTCTAGTATTGGTGAGGAGTCATCTGGTGATAAGTATCTTGCCCTCCATAAGTCAGCTAAAGTTGGTACAATTATTTTTGTTAAAAATCAGATGAATGAAAGTATGGTAATAGTAAGAGTTATAGGAAAATTACCTGAAACTGGTGAAAATGATAAGGTTAATATTAAGCTTTCCCATGCGGCATTTAAAAAGTTGAATGCAGTAGATAATATTATTCCAATAGAAATGACTTATGTTTATGAAGAAAAAAAAAATTAGTATTGTAATTAAGAATTTTAGTTATATATTGCGAGCTAATTAAATACAATATGAGTACAGGTAAAGTAAAATTTTTCAATCCAACTAAAGGTTACGGTTTCATAGTTGAAGACGGATCTGAAGTTGAACATTTTGTTCATTCAACTGGTCTTATCGATCAAATTGACGAGGGAGATTCTGTTGAATTCGAATTAGTAGAAGGAAAAAAAGGTAAGATTGCTGGGAACGTTAAGAAAATTTCTTAAGTAAATTTTTCACCCCATTTTTCAGGATCTATTCTCCACTCTCTGAGACTATCAGCGTCATCATTATTAATAAATTTATTATCTAATGCTACGCTAATTAAGTCATCATAATCAAATAGACTTTCTGATTTACATTTGGCGTCTTCAAAATTCCTTTCTGATATACTAAATCCATATGAGAATATTGAGATAACGCATAGAATATCTGCGCTCTTTTCTCTAAGTGCATCTACAGCTTTAATTGAGCTACCTCCAGTTGATATCAAATCTTCTATTAGGATTATCTTTTTGTTTTCCTCAAGCTTTCCTTCAATCATATTTTTCATTCCATGAGACTTTGGTTTTGATCTCACATAAATTAAAGGTTTCTTTAACATGTCTGCAACCAACGCACTCTGAGGTATTCCTGCTGTAGCTACACCCGCAATAACATCAACATTTTTATATTTTTTATTAATCAAATTTGACAAGTGTTCCTTTATCTCTGATCTAATATATGGGTACGATAAAGAGACTCTATTATCAAAGTATATTGGAGATTTCCATCCAGAAGCCCACGTGAAAGGCTTCTTAATTTGTATTTTTATTGAATTAATCTTTAATAATTCATATAATAGTTCATTAGATTTCATATAAAACAAAACTAAGCTTTAATTTAGTATTATATAAATAGTTCCTAATATTATAATGAAAACCATTTTTGTTAATGATATTCCAATAAGTTTTAAAAAACTTAACAACTTAAAGTTCAGAAAGGAAGATTTTGATACGCATATAGACGGCTCATCTGGAATAGTCCCACTAAAGTTATTTTCAAGAGTATTAATATATGATTCTACTATTGATACTATAGCTGATCTATTAAAGAAAATGACCAACAAAAAATTTAAAAAAATTTACTCTATTACTGTCACATTAAAAGATTATAAAAATGTCTTAAGAGAATTAAAGAAAATGTTTAAGGTAATTAAAGCTGGAGGTGGTGTGGTTAAAAATGATGATGGAAAAATTCTTTTTATCTATAGACTGAAGAAGTGGGACTTGCCAAAAGGTAAGAAAGAGAAAGGTGAATCTATTAGAGAATGTGCTAAGAGAGAGGTTGAGGAGGAGACTAAGGTTAAGGTGGAATGTTTTCAAAAAATAACATCAACTTGGCATACGTATACTAAAAAAAAGAAGTTTATTCTAAAAAAAACATCTTGGTTCGTTATGAAATCTTTAGATGATTCCAAAATGAAACCTCAGAAAAAAGAGAAAATAGAAAAAGTTGAGTGGATGAAAGAAGGAGTTATCAAAGAAATTCTATTAAATTCTTACAGAACATTAAATCATGTAATGGATAAGTACAGTAAGATGAATCAATTTTAATGTTAAATTTCAGACAAAACTTTAATTGTTCTATCAATTTCATGGGATTGGTTGTAAACAGATATCCCTAACCTTGTAACTCCTCCCTTTTTTTCAAGTCCTAATTTTTGAATTGCTTTAAGCGCATAAAAATGACCATCCCAGGCACATATATTATGTTTAGCTAATTCTTTACATATTTCATTTGCTGACTTGGACTTATGCACAAAGGACACTGTTGGTGTTCTGTCTCTTGAAGAAAAATCAGGGCCAATAATTTTAATACTTTTTAATTTATTAAGCCCCTCAAATAGTTGTGATGCTAAATTAAATTCGTGAAGACTTAACTTTTTATAGGAGTTAATAATTTTCTCTCTGTAGTTAGTACCTTTTCCTATTTCTGATATGAAATCAATTGCTTTTGAAACACCATGACATGCCGCGTGATTGAGGGTACCAGTTTCAATTCTGTAGGGAGAATTCTGGTCTTGAACGATTAGTCTGTCGGTATCTAATTTATCTAATAACCTAGGCTTTGAATATAAAATACTCATGTGGGGCCCATAAAATTTATATGCTGAACACAATAAAAAATCACAATTTAGCTTTTTAACATCTATTGAAAAGTGAGGAGCAAAATGTACCGCATCAAGAAGAAATAAACATTTATGATTTTTAACTATATCTTTAATTTTATTAATATTATTCATTGTCCCTAATGCATTAGAAGACATACCTACAGCTACCATTACAGTCTTTTTATTAATTTTTTTTCTGAAATCATCATAGTCAAGCTCTCCATTGGGCATTAAGTCAATTTCAATTATTTTTACTCCAACATCTTCTAGCGTTTTCCATGGACCTCTATTTGCCTCATGATCTAACTCTGATATTATCAACTCATCACCTTCATTAAAAATTTTTGATAGGGATCTGGCCAGACTAAAGTTTAGAGTTGTCATATTCTGACCTATTGAAATACATTTGCTGTCTTCTGCACCGAGTAAAGAGGCAGCCTTTGATCTGAGTTCGTCCATAATTCTGTCAGTCTCTACACTTGTGCTAAATTCTCCGTGAGTGTTTGCATTATATTTTTTGTAATAGTCAGAGATGCCATTTATAACAGTTGACGGAACTTGAGTTCCTCCTGGCCCATCTAAATATATTATATTATTTCCATTGGAATCTTTTAAGTATAATGAAGGAAAATTTTCTCTTATTTTATTTATTTCTAGCATAACATTTTTGGTAAAAATATATTGGTATTGATATTGAAAGTAATAATAACCCTAAAAGTATTGACTCATACCCAACACCTATTATCATCCAAATTAAAAATATAAATACAGGTATTGATATGAAATTAGTTTTTAAATGTTTTTTATTTTTAAAAATTAATAAAATCTCTCCAGTAGTTATAAAAAGATAAAGTATTAATGTACAAAATGTCGATGTTAAAATTAAATCAGTAAAAATATTAGATAAGTCTTTTGAGTAGTTCATTGTAATCAGGCTCACAACAATAATATTAGAAATTACTAACCCGGAGATGGGTATGTTATTTGAATTTTCTTTTGAAAATATCTTTGGAAACAGATTATTCTTGGATAGATTTTTTGGTAACTCTATCTGAAGAAGTGTCCACCCGTTAAGGCACCCTAGAGCAGATACTATAGCAAAAAAAGCCATAAGATACCTTGCATAATCACCAAAAATAACTCCCCCTGCATCAGCGAAGGGCGCATTAGAGTTTTGAATTTGTTCAGGAGATAATATTCCTATAAGAGCTATCGTTGATAGTATATAAATTATAAAGGTAAAAAAAACCCCGTACGAGGTTGCTTTTGATACATTTTCTATTGGATTCTTTATCTTTCCTTCAGGTACAGTTGCTGATTCTATCCCAAGAAAAGCAAAAAAAGTTAGTGTAGTGCTTACCGTTATAGCCTCAAAATTAGTTTTCATTGAAATATTCAAAGGAAAAAAGTTTTCTAGATTAAAAAATAAAAAACCTATTACCACGGTAAGTATAAGTGGTATTATTTTGATTACTGTCGTATACAATTGAAATTTACCAATACCTTTTATTCCTTTATAGCTTATTATTGAAATAATTAAAATTACTAATACTGAAAATGATATATTGTAATATTGATTTTCTAATTCAGGAATAAAGACTGTTGAGTAACTGGTAACAGCAATAGCTAGACTAGCATTCAAAAGAAGAATTGAAACCCAATATCCCCAGACTACAACAAATGCAATAAATTCACCAAAAAAAATGTTTGTGTAAGTAAAAGGACCACTTTCACCTGGATATTTTTTTGATAATTTTTTAAAAATTTTAGCTAGTGCAATTGCTATTAAACCTGAAATTATCCAACCAAATAAACTTATGGATCCATACTCAGAAAGAGAAATAGGTAACATGAAAATCCCGGCACCAATCATGTTACCTATGACAAGTGTAATTGATTCCTTAAATTCTATTTTATTATCTATATTGTACACACGAATCACAATATAATGTTTTTAAATGAGTAGGAGTGACTTTTTTTTAGGTATTGATCTTGGAAGCTCCTCTGTCAAAACATGCATATATGATATTGGATCGGGGAAATCTATTGATTCTTTTACATACCCTGATTCTGAAATGGAAATAATATCTGAACAGGATGGGTGGGCTGAGCAGGACCCAAATTATTGGTGGGAATGCATCTCTCACACCTTCGATCATCTAAGAGAAAAAAATGATTTTCAATCTATAAGAGCCATAGGAATTTCATATCAAATGCATGGTCTAGTTGTAGTAGATAAAAAATATAATCCTTTACATAATGCCATAATTTGGTGTGATTCAAGAGCAGTTGAAACTGGTCAGAAAGCTGAGATTGAGATTGATAATGATATTTTTAAAATGAAAACACTAAATACTCCAGGAAATTTTACTGCCTCAAAACTCAAGTGGTTACAAGATAACAAAGAAGACATATATGATAAAATCCATAAAATAATGTTGCCTGGTGATTTTATAGTCCACAAACTAACGAACAAATTGACAACTACTCCAATGGGGTTATCGGAGGGAATTATGTGGGATTTTCAATCTCAGGCTGTAAGTGAAGATATTCTCGATTATTACAATATTAAGAATACATTAATACCTCATGTTGTAGATTCTATTGGAGATCAAGGCACAGTCTCTGATGATATGGTAGAGAGATTTGGTTTCGGTAAGGATATAAAAGTATCATATAGAGCTGGTGACCAACCAAATAATGCATTTTCTTTAAATGTACTAGAACCAGGAGAGATTGCTGCAACAGCTGGAACCTCTGCTGTAATTTATTCAGTAACAGATAAAAATATTACGGATTTAAATAATAGAATTAATACATTTTTACATTGTTTAAATTCAAACACAAGTAAAAGAAATGGATTACTTCTGTGTATTAATGGATCAGGTATTGCTTATTCGTGGATTAAATCTTTGCTTAAAGAAAAGTCATATAAGGAGATGGATATTAAATCTGAAAAAATAAATAGTCCTGAAGGGATAAAATTCTATCCTTTTGGTAATGGATCAGAGAGACTATTTGGAAATAAAAAAATTGATTCACACCTATTGGGTCTTGATTTTAATAAGCATAATAATAATCATATCATAAGATCAGTTTTAGAGGGAATTTCATTCTCTTTGTGTTATAGCATTGAGTTGTTAAGAGATTTTGGTGTTAATGTTGAGACAGTTAAGGTAGGTAAAGCCAATTTATTTTTAAGTAAAGTATTTAGAGAGTCCTTTGTAAATTCTGCAAATGTTAAATTGCAAATGTTTGACACAAACGGGGCTGAAGGAGCAGCAAGGGGGGCAGCACTAGGTTCTGGTCATTATAAAGATGCTAAAGAAGCATTTGGAAGTCTTAAATTAATATCGGAAGAAATTCCAAACGGTGATAATACTTATTACGATAGGTATTTAGATTGGAAAAATTTTTTAAATAAATTAAATTAGATATTATGGGAATTATAGTTGGTCAAAAAGAGTATTTTAAGGGAGTTAATGAAATCAAGTACGAGGGTACGGAGTCAGATAACCCTCTTTCTTATAGATATTATGATAAGGATAAGGTAGTTCTAGGAAAGAAAATGAGTGAGCATTTTAAATTTGCAGTTGCTTATTGGCACTCATTTGTGAATACAGGGAATGATCCTTTTGGATCTGGAACAAAAAATTTTCCATGGTCTTCGTCCTCTGATGTAATTCAGAGATCTTATGATAAGATGGACGCCTCTTTTGAATTTATTTCAAAGTTAGGGCTTGAATATTTTTGTTTTCATGACTTTGATTTGGTGGAAGAATCTAAGTCATTTAATGAATCTGAGAAAAGACTCTCAAAAATTGTAGAATACGGTAAAAAAAAATTAGAATCGAGTGATATTAAAGTACTCTGGGGAACAGCAAATCTATTTTCAAATCCAAGATACATGAATGGTGCAGCAACAAACCCTAACTTTGATGTTGTCTCGTACGCAGGAGCCCAAGTCAAGAATGCAATAGATGCTACAATAGAACTTGGTGGTGAAAATTATGTTTTTTGGGGAGGTAGAGAAGGGTATATGTCTCTGATAAATACTGACATGAAAAAGGAGTTAGATAACTTGGCTAGATTTCTACACTTGGCAAAAGACTATGGGAGATCTAATGGTTTTGAAGGTTGGTATTTTATTGAACCTAAACCAATGGAGCCTTCAAAACATCAGTATGATTTTGATGCTGCAACAGTTGTTGGTTTTTTAGAACATTACGGTCTAGATAAAGATTTTAAGTTAAATATAGAGGTAAATCACGCAACCCTTGCAAGCCATACCTTTGATCACGAACTGCAAGTTGCAGCAAATGCTGGAATGCTAGGTAGTATTGATGCAAATAGGGGAGATTATCAAAATGGTTGGGATACAGATCAATTCCCAAATAATATTTACGAAATTATTGAGGCTTTAATTGTAATAAATAGATCTGGTGGTTTACAAGGCGGTGGAATTAACTTCGATGCAAAAACAAGAAGAAATTCGACTGATCTTAATGATTTATTTTATTCTCATATTGGTGGAATTGACTTATTTGCGAGAGCACTTATGATAACTGAGAAAATATTTAATGAATCAGAATTCTTGAAGTTATATGAAGAAAGGTATTCCTCATTTAATACCGGCGAGGGGAGTTTATTTTCTCAGAATAAGTTATCTCTTGATGATTTATACAGACACGCTAAAAAAATTGATGAGCCAGAAATGATATCTGGAAAACAAGAATATCTTGAAAACCTTATTAATAGATATATTTTTTAGAAAATAATCAATCTCTATTTTTAAAATCTTCTATGTTTTTTCTAATTGTGCTAAACTTATTTGTATAATTTTTTTTCCCCATCGGTTAGTTAGTTGTCAAAAACTATAATAACCTAAAATTAGATACATAATAGCTGAAGTTATACCACATATTGCTGCATATGGAATTTGTGTTTTTACATGGTCTATATGATCACTTGCAGAGGCCATAGAGGAGACTACTGAAGAATCTGATATTGGTGAGCAGTGATCTCCAAAAACCCCTCCTCCTAAAGAAGCTGCTATAGCCATAGATGGGTTTATACCAAGTTCATTTGAAATGGGAACGGCAATTGCTACCATGATAGCAAAAGTACCCCATGATGTTCCTGTTGAAAATGAAATGAAACAACTTGTAATGAAAAGCAAGAAAGGAATCAATTCCGGTGATATAATATCTTTTATAGAGTTTGATACATAAACACCCGTCCCAAGTTCATTACAAAGGTTACCGACTGCAAATGCTAAAAGTATGAGGATAGACAACTGCATCATACCTGACATTCCTTTGATAAGATAATTTATGGTCTCTTTTCCTGTCAATATCTTATTTGATATATAATATACTGAAGAAATTAAAAGAGAAATGATTACAGAATAGAGAACAGAGGATGAACCTGAAGCGTTCTTAATTATACCAAAAAAAGACTTATCCTCTAAGCTTGGGCTATAACCTGTATAGAACAGCATAAACAACATTGCTATTACCATTGTCACTAGTGGGATAAACATATTTAAAGGATTTATTTTGACTCCTTTTTTTGCTTTTAAAACAGTAATTTCTTCTGAAACCATAGGTGTTGAACCATCATCAAATTTATTTCCTTTTCTTGTTCTCATTTCTGCTTTCTTCATTGGGCCAAAGTCTTTATCAAATAAAATCATGTAGAACAATAGTAAAATAACGAGAATTGGATAGAAATTATATTTCATGGCACTCACTAGTCCTTGAAATGGATATTCTATTCCTTGGGTAATAAGGAGACCCATTATGAATGCCCCCCATCCATTAAATGGAATCAATAATTTTGATGGAGCAGAGGTTGAGTCAGCTATGTAGGCGAGTTTTTCTCTTGATATCTTCAGTTTGTCAAATATGGGTCTGTAAATTGTCCCAACTGTAAGGGCAGAGATATTAGATTCAACAAATAATGATATTCCAGTAATTGAAGCAAAAATCTGTGCTTTTTTTCTGCTGCCTGATATTTTACTTTCTGAGGTATCAAAATTATTTTTAACACTCTTTATGAATCCATCAACTCCACCACTGACCTGAATAAAGGCTATTAATGAACCAACTAAAAATGTGAAGATAACTACTCTGGTGCTTCCTGGGTCAGAAAAAACATTTACTATACCTTCAATTGATAATATAACTCCAGAAAGGATATTAAATTCTCCTACTATTAACCACCCTGAAAAAATACCAATTAATAGTGAAACTATTACCTGCCTTGTTAGAATTGCTAACGATATCGCTATTAGGGGAGGAACTAAAGATAGAAATCCGTAACTTTCCATATGTCAATTATAGTTAAATTTGTATTCTAAAAATCAATTCATGAAAAAACTTAGAATAATATTATTTATTTCATTATTTATATTCTCATGTCAAAATGATGAAGTAACTAAAGTTAAGCTAAATGATTTTTCGAAATTATTTACTGTTTCAAAAGATAATATAGTAGAAATTGTTAGTAATTCTGAGTTTAATAATATTATTGAGTATCTAGAGCACGACATTTCAGTTTACACTATAACATATAATACGACCTATCAGGGAAAGCAAATTATTGCTTCTGGTATGGTTGCGTTTCCTGATACAGAAGAGGGGATGCCCATGCTTAATTTTAATCATGGAACTACTTCTTTACATTCCGATGCCCCCACAGTTGACCTGCTACAATATAGTTTTTTTTCTAATGCTGCAAGTGCTGGATATATTTTAGTCATCCCAGATTATATTGGTTTTGGCTCATCTGAAGATGTTGTCCACCCGTATTACAGGTCCGATATTACTGGCCAGACAGTTGTTGATATGTTAATTGCAACCAAGGAATTAGCGAGTATAGAGGGCTTTAATTATAATGGTAATGTTTTCCTTTCAGGCTACTCAGAGGGAGGTTTTGCAACGATGGCAGCGCATCAAAATATAGAAAATAACAACTACTCAAATATTAATTTAATAGCATCAGCACCTGCAGCTGGAGGATATGATATTACGGGAATGTTAAATTATTTTCTCTCACTAGAGACCTATCACGTACCTTATTATATTGCATATGTCGCTATTGGTTATAAGACATCATACAACTGGGATATATCACTGAACACAATTTTTAATGAACCTTACGCTTCAAATATTCCGGAATATTTTAATGGAAAATTTTCAGGATCTCAGATAAATAGTGTTTTAAATGACACTATAAGTTCACTTTTTAATGAAAAGTTTTTAAGTGAGACATATTCTAATAATGATTTTTCAATTTTTGTTGATGCCCTTGAAGATAATAGCCTTGATAACTGGACTCCAAGAAATAAGATGTTTATGTACCACGGTTCATCAGATATTACTGTTCCCTACCAAAACTCTGTTGATACTTACAATCGTTTTTTATCAAAGGTTTCTGACAAGTCAAGTATTGAGTTTATTACATTAGATGGAAAAGATCATTCGTCAGGATCTTTACCATATATTTTAGATATTTTTGAAAAGTTTAATGCCTTAAAATAGTGAAA
>TARA_Y200000002_G_scaffold31221_1_pt1 | contig 12048 bp, 11 predicted proteins | sample TARA_Y200000002 | Tara Oceans TARA_Y200000002 (sample SAMEA2619388) | marine metagenome | biome: marine biome (ENVO:00000447); feature: surface water layer (ENVO:00002042); material: "saline water (ENVO:00002010), including plankton (ENVO:xxxxxxxx)" | depth 5 m | reverse complement strand
TTGTGAAACATGTAATCGTATTTTGTTGATTCAAGTATCATTGCTGTTGGCTTATAATAATAATAATATGTTTAGTAATCTTTAAAATTCTACCATAGCCAAATATAGGTTATGGCACTGTTTTCCCTTCCAAAGTCAAGGTCGTTTTTAATATTTCCATCTGCCCTCATGTCAGAGGCATCTTTGTTGAACATGTGGTAGTCCTCCCCAAATATAACGGCTTGAAACCTACCCTCCTGCTCCTTACACCACTCGCGGACATAACTCCGCAACCTCCCAGATCCGTGGCCCGTTATGACTTTAATAACCCTGGTTTCTCCTTCATATAATGTTTGACTAATAGTTGTCTCAAGAATTGACCCTGCAGTCTCTAAATCAAATCTTGAGTGTCCGATATCAACAATTTTTAATTTTCGATTTTTCATATTACAGCAGGAAGTTAGCTTGCTTTTTTTTAACTTTATAATTCAATAAAAGAGGAGTTCATGAGAAAAATTGTTTTAGGGCGTACAAATGCGAAAGTATCCGCCATAAGTCTTGGGACATGGGCTTTTGGCGGAGCGAACACGAGTGGGAAGTTTTCTGTGGGTTGGGGTGGACAAAATGACCTAGACTCTACAAGTGTCTTATTAAGCGCATGGAAAAACAATATAAATCATTGGGACACAGCTGATGTCTATGGAGATGGTAAATCAGAATTAATTATCGGTAAAATATGGAACGAAATACCAAGATCAGATGTTTTTTTAGCTACAAAGGTTGGTTGGGATAAGGGTGAATCTTCCCACTGGTATGAACCAAAACACATGATCAACAACCTCGAGCGATCCTTAAAAAATTTAAACACAGATTACATTGACCTTGTCTATTTACATCATTGCAATTTTGGGAAACAAGGAGAATATTTTGATAATGCCCTTGAGGTTATAAATAAGTTCAAAGACCAAGGAAAAACAAGATTTATTGGGTTATCCGATTGGTCTAGTGATAGTATCTTAAGGTATATTAAAAAGTGTGACCCTGATGTTATACAACCATATAGAAATGTAATGGATAATAACTACGTTGAATCTGGCTTAAGTACATACATTAATAAACATAATATTGGCGTTTGTTTTTTCTCTCCAATAAAACACGGCCTTTTAACAGGTAAATACACTAGCCCAACAACCTTTGAACATGGAGACCATCGGTCTGGTGTAAAAGACTTTGCAGACCAATCTGTCATTGATAAAATGAAACAAAATAAGAAGCTTTTAGAATCAAAGTTCATGGGGCATGATCACCCTACAATGCACGGCCTTGTGGATTCACTATTTAACGATTCAAAGACAGCATGCGTTCTTCTTGGACAAAGAAATGTAAAACAGGTGAAGGTTGCGTCTACCCTTGGTAACTTAATGAAAGACGAAGATAGTGAGTGGGTAAAGTCAATATATAGAACATATTAAGGGATATAGGTTTTTTTGTTAAACGCTGATAAACACCACAGCCTCCAAAAAGATGGGTTCACATTCCTCCCAAAAATATTCAACGAGGATCATTTAACTTCTGCGCGCGAAGGTCTATGGCGCATTATTAATGGTCAGTACGATACAGGGGTAGAGCCCGAAGCAAGATTTTGGAATCCTGGAGACGATCCAAGTAAAATAATAAAAATAGACAAACCGCACTTATGCGATAGTAAAGTATGGGAACTTGTTACCAATAAAAGTTTCGGTATGGCGCTAGCAAATGAAACTAGATCAAAAACCATACAAGTCTGGCACACACAAGTGGTCTGGAAACCTAAAAGTAAAAGTAAAAGCGGAAATGCAGGTTGGCATCGAGATGCTCAGTATTGGCCATTCTGGAGCACAAGTGGACTTTTCACAGCCTGGATTGCATTGTCAGATGTGTCTTTAAGTTCGGGGCCTGTACGTTTTATATCTGAATCAAATAAGTGGGAAGATGTGCCCGGTTTAGACTTTTTTAATAAGAACCTTGCTGCCCAAGATAAAATCTTAAAAGAACATCATGGAAAAACTAAGGTAGTGAATGGACTTCTTAAAATGGGGCAAATCAGCATACACTCCTCACTAACATATCACTCTTCAGCAGCTAACCTGGAAAAAGACCCTCGTATTGGGATGGTTGTCCATTTTTGTACCGACAAGGCCAAAACAATTCCCGTGGATGGTGAAAATTCCCACTATTTAGATCAGTTATTAAATCAAGAAAGAGCACCTTTTATTTACAAAAGCTAAATATGTATAAAGACGCAAATTATAAATTTGACAGAAATGGTTTTTATATTGCAAGGGGAGTATTCAACAAAGATAAATGTTTTATTCTTGAAAAAGAATTTGATAAGATCATAGCCCAAATTAAAGAGAGCGGCGAAGACATAAACGCTAAATGGAATAGCAAATTAACAAATAAAACCGACTCAGCAAGTTCTTCTGTATATCACACTCATAATGTTCAGAGTTATTCAAATGAGATGTTAAAGATGGTTCAAAATAAACGGTTGCTGGACATCACTGAATCATTGATTGGGGGTAATATTGTTTTACACCACACGAAGCTCTTTCTAAAACCTCCAAAAAAAGGATCTTCCTTCCCGCTACATCAAGATTGGTCATATTTTCCGACTAAAAACAACTCTATGATAGCAGCTGTTGTCCATCTATCGGAATCCCATAGAAATATGGGGAGGATACGGCTAGTAAAGGGTTCACATAAAATGGGGAGGATTCCCAACTCTGATGGGCATTCATTCGCAAAAACTATTCATGATACATATAAACTTAAAGATTCTGAAACTGCAGATATACAAAAAGGAGACGTTCTATTCTTTCACTGCTGCACGCTTCATGGGTCTAATTCAAACAAATCAAATAAGCCAAGAAAAACTATTTTAATCCAGCTCTATTCAGGAGATGATCAAGTTGAAGATTCTTTTCACACAAACTTGAAGCTTACACTTCGAGGATGGAATTACCATGCAACAAGAAAGAACGTAGATAGGATTAAAGGATAAACCCGTAATTTCCTATATAGTTATCGGTACTATTTGTTTTCACTTGACAGGTGAACGCTCATTGTCGGATAAGGAATAGAAATATTATTCTCAGATATTTGCTTAAAAATCTCTGAATTAACAGCGTCGACTGTTCTACCTCTGATTTCTGGATTTTGAATCCAAAACAGTAATTGTAATCTTAATCCGTGGTCAGCAAACTCCCGAAACCTCACTCTTGGCTCAGGATCTTTTAAAACATTATTTTCTTTTTTTGCAGTATCTACCAACCGATTTTTGACATCATCCAAGTTTGAATCATAGGAAACCGTTAAGGTAATTCGAACTCTCTCAATCTCGCCTGGTCCACCACTTTCATTTACTATTTTTGATGCCGCAATAACTGAATTTGGTATGGTGATCTCAATATCATCGCGCGTCATGAATCGAGTAGACCTTAAACCCATTTGCTTAACATATCCCCTTTCACCAGTATCCAATAAAATATAATCCCCTTCTTTGAATGGGGAATCAGCCATAAGAAAAATTCCTGCAAAAAAGTTAGATACTGTATCTTTTGCCGCAAGGCCAAGGACTACACCTAAGACACCAGCAGATGCAAGGATACCGTTTATATTAATATCCCAACTAAGAAAGATAAAATAAGCGCCAAACAGACCGATGGCAATCTTACCTAGATTGTTGAAAAGTGGGAGGGTGTTTCTTTGTAATACCTTGTTTGAAGCAGTTTGTCTTGATGCCCAGTCCATGGACATGACTAGTATTTTTGATGTTACAAACAGCCAAATTATTATAGTGACTGTTTTAAAAAAACCTATAAGAAAAAATTCAATATAATCAGGAAGTGCAATGGTTTTAGTGGATACAATAAACCCAACAAACAGAATAGAGTAAAATATGGGTTTATGAAGGAGTTGAAGAATTCGATCATCGAGGGTTGTTTTTGTTTTGTTGACCACCCTTTTGAATATAAATGTGAACACCATATCTACTAGCTTTGCGACAACAATAGAAAGAGTTACAAGGGTCAAGCCTCTCAATATTGGTGTATTTATTATAAGGTCAAAATAACTATTTAAATCAAACATCTTCCCCTCTCTTTCTTTCAGGATTATATACAGAGAAGTTTTGTTGGTTTTGCTTGAAATCTTTTACTGGGGTAGTAACTCCAGCAACTCCTTTTTCCCTAGTTGTGCGCACTCTTTCAAAATCAATGATAGCTGTTTGCATGTATGGGCCTTCATTGCTTTCTTGTAAGATACTCCCTTCTGGGTCAATAATAAGGGATCCCCCTACACCGCCACGACCGACACCATTACAGGAAATCAAATAACTCTGTTGTGTTATAGCTGTTGCCTTTGCAATGGTCTTTTCTTGATACCTGTCTCCAGTGGTTGTCATGGTTGGAACAACCAAGAGCTCGGCTCCACAATTAACCAGGTCTCGAGCAACCTCTGGAAACCACATATCATAACATATCATAACTCCAATATTGCCTTTGCCGTTTATGTTAAATACAAAAGGCTGTTCTCCTGGCGTTGTTTTTTCATAGGGATTCCAGGGGTATCTTTTTCGATATTTGCCAACAAGGTCTCCGTTTGCAGAAAAAACGGGTGTAGTATTAAACACGTCTTTTTTTACAGATTCGTATATACTACCCGGTATTAACCAGAGGTTGTATTTCTTGGCCATCTTAGAAAAAACTGAGGTTAGTTTCCCCGGAATTTTCTCAGACTCATTTGAAATATTTCCAATAGACCCATGTGCTGAAAGCTCGGGAAATACAACAAGTTCAATATTTGGGAATGCTTTATTTATAACAGCAAGATATTCTTCCATGGTACCAAGGTTTTTCTCTTGGTCTCCATGACAGTACATCTGAATTGAAGCAACTACTAATTGATTATCCATATTATACTCTCGTTCGTGAATGTAGCTCACTTTTCCAAAAAGAAGCTTTTATAAGGTTTTTTGTATAGTCTTTATCAGGTCTGTTCATTATTTTGTCAACCGTTCCTGTTTCAAGTATCTCACCGCCATACAACACTGCAACATCGTCTGCCATTTCTGATATAACTAGTAGGTCATGAGATATGAAAAGATAGGATAATTTTTTCTTGATTTGTAGTGATTTGAGTAATTCTAATATTCTTTTTTGAACTACTATGTCAAGCGCAGATGTAGGCTCGTCAAGTATAACAATGCGCGGTTGCATTATTAGGGCCCTAGCCAAACTCACTCTTTGTCTTTGTCCGCCAGACAACGTGTGAGGGTATGTAGGCAGAATATTTTGATCTAGTTTAACATCGTTAAGAGCTTGAGTAATTTTCATTTTACTTTCATATTCGTTTCGGTTTCCTATTATTTCTAACGGCTCTAATAATATTTGATGAATGCTCATCCTTGGGTTTAGTGAGCCTGTGCTGTCTTGTAATACTGCACCAATATTTCGATTGGGGTCTTTCAAGCTTGTTGTTGTCTTTCCATCAATGACTAATTTCATCTCGCCCTCATCTCGCTCAAGAATATTAAGAACCATTTTTGCTAAGGTGCTCTTTCCGCTTCCAGATTCACCAATAATACCTAACGTTTTACCTTTAAATAAATCAATCGATATATCATTAACAACTAATTGTTTTTTTCCCATATTATCATATGATTTGTAAAAGTTTTTTACAGATAATATTTTTTCTTTATTTAAAGCTGAGTTAGAGCCCTTTGTTGTCTCTTCTGTTTTTATATTATTTTTGAATGATTTATTCGTTTTATTTATTTGCTCAGAAAGAACTTTCTTTGGGGTGCCCAGGTCAAGGATCTGCCCATTAGCTATGACTGCTACTCTATCACAATAACGTCTTACCATCAAAAGGTCATGTGAAATAAGCAATACAGCAAATCCCTGGTCTTTTTGTAGATCAATTAGCATATCCATTATTTCTATTTTTGTATTTGCATCTAGCCCAGTTGTTATTTCATCTGCAATAATAAGACTCGGCTCCATCAGCATAGAAACTGCTATCATAACTCTTTGCATTTGCCCACCAGAAAGTTGATGTGGGTAGCGATTCATTAGGTTTGGAACTTCATCTAGCTTAACTCGAGAAATCCATCTGCCTATAGACTCTTCATATGAGAAATTTTGATCATAACTGTTGTTCTCAAATAATATTTTTATCTGAGAACCAATGGTTTGAATTGGGTTAAGTGACTGCATGGGGTCTTGAAAGACCATAGTTATCTTTTCACCTCTCAAGTTTGGAATATCTGAAACCTCTATTTTGTTATATTCCACAGTCCCCTCTGCCCGGTAACACGACCTTGGCAAAAGGTCAATCAGGGACCATCCAAACATGCTCTTCCCACTTCCCGTCTCACCTACCAAGCCAAACATTTCACTCTCTTTAATTGATAGGTTAATATCTTTAAGGACCGTCTTAGTCCCTTGGTTGTTAGTTGACTTTATCGTAAGACCTGAGACCTTTAGCAGAGTTTCTTTCACGTCAACTTTCGTTCTTTTGGATTAATGGCGACCCTTAATTCATCGCCTATTATGTTAAATGAAATCACTGTAAAGACAATAAAGATTCCAGGGAAAAACACCTCCCACCAATTATTCATAAACTGGGCTCGCGATTGAGTAAGTAGCAAGCCCCACTCTACCTCCGGGTGTCTAGCACCAAGCCCAATGAATGAAAGCCCGGCAGAGGTTAATATTGCATACCCCGCGTCTACGGTCCCCTGAACAAGTACTGGTCCAATAGCATTTGGCAATAAATGTTTTTGCATGATATGAATTTTTCCTGCCCCCATACTCCTTGAAACCGATACATAGCCAGTAGATGACAAGACCAATACCTGAGACCTAACAATGCGAGCATACCAAGGAAACCAGGATACAGATATTCCAATAATAATATTATTCAATGAAGGACCCAGAACGGCTGTTACAATAAGTGGCAACATCAAAGGGGGGAAAGCAATAAATCCGTCGGTGATACGCATTATGATCTCATCTGTTCGTTTTTTTGAAATTCCTGAAAACATCCCAACTGGAAAACCTATCAAAACTGATAAAAACACCACACCAAAAGCAATTTTTAGTGAAGAAAGACCCGCATAAACCGTTAGAGTAAACATGTCTCGCCCCGCACTATCGGTTCCAAACCAATGTTCCAATGAAGGAGACTGTCCTCCAATGCTTAAATGAACTGCGCCACGAAGGTCTTGTTCGTATGGAGAGATAAATGGAATAAAAATAGATGAAATTACTAGAAACAAGATAAACAATAGCGCAACTCTAGATATTCTTTTTCTGAAAACGCCAATAATATTATCCATGACCACTCCGAATTCTTGAATCAATTAAAGAATAAAGGATGTCAATTAAAAGGTTTATGAAAATATAGGTTGTTGTATAAAAAAGAGTAACCCCCATAATCGCAGGGAAATCATTTGTTAGTATTGATAAAACACTAAACTGTCCTAAGCCTGGCCAATCAAAAATTGATTCAACAAGAAAAGTTCCGCCAAGCATTAAACCAAAGCTAAGACCAGATACCGTAGTTACTGGTATAAGAGTGTTTTTATAGGCAGAGTATTGAATAACCCTTTGTGGTTCAAGGCCGTATGCTAAATAAGTTTTAAAGAATGGCTCTTCAATAACCTCTAGGGCTGCTGATCGAGTTGTGCGGAAGATAAGACCGAAAACACCGAAGGCCATGGTTAGCGCAGGCAAAAAGATATGAGCTAGCCCATCAAAAAACAGGTCAATCTGACCTGAAAAAAGAGAGTCAAGTAGAAATAAACCAGTGTAGTTGATATCAAGAACGTCGAAGCCTGAATGTCGTCCCTGAAGAGGAAACCACTTTAAAACACCAAAAAATACAAGTTGCAATATCATACCCAACCAAAACATTGGAAATGAAAGTCCAATGTATCCAATGCCTCTAGTTACCTTGTCATATACCGTATCGGATCTGATCGCAGAATGGAGACCAACAAAGAAGCCTAGTAAAAGAGCAATAAACATTGATATGAATACCAGTTCAAAAGTAGCGGATAGCCTTTGACTAATTTCAGCCAAAACAGGCTGACGAGTTCTTAGAGATACTCCGAGGTCAAGTGTGAGAGCGCTACTTATAAAAGAAACATATTGCTCATGAATAGGTTTATCAAAGCCTAGGTTCTTTTTCGCAACCGCTAGCTGCTCTTTTGTTGGATGGTCCCCAACCCACAACGAAACAGGATCGCCCGGCAAAGAATATGATATAAAAAAGGTAATTGTGGATACTATGACCATAATGACCAACATGTAGAAAATTCTCTTGATAAAGTATCTTATCACCGTTTCCTACCAAGATGATAAACCATGATCGTTGAGTACGCAGGGTTGTCTCTCAAGCCAGAAATATTTACGTTATGCACTGACTGTATATTTATATCAACAACCGGTATAACCACACAATCATCGATTAGTTTGTTTTGAATTTTTTTATAAATATCTCTTGATACTTCGGGATCTTGAGATTCTTTTTCCCAGGCAACATCAAGAAGAGAATCAACAACCGTATTGCTATAGTATGATAGATTGAAAAGTGGGCTTTCTTCGGTTTTATAAAGTCCAAAGAACCAATCAGATGGGGATGACAGTGTTGGCCACCACGCCATAGAAATAATATTAGGTGAGGTCTCTAGATTTCTTGCTCTAGCCCAATTCATTGACCAAGGACCAGGGCTTAGGTCAAGGCTGATCCCAACTTTATTCAGGTTGTCCATTAGAAGGAAAGATGTCAATCTGTATTCTTCTGAAGTAGAAACATAAGAAATATCTACATTTATTCTCTTTTTAATGGGACTTGACCTATTAATGAATTGTTCTGCCATCTCAATATTAAATGGTACAAGGCTATCTGGCCTAGAGGACAATGGCATGTTTTTCGGTATAAGCCCCACTGCTTCCGTTCCAGCTTTACGGTAAACATAGTCAGCAATTGTTTTCCTGTCCATTGCCGCAGCAATCGATCGCCTGACCCAAATATTATCGGTTGGTGGTTTTTTTGTGTTTAATAAATAAAAGTGATTGATCCATGATTGACGATAGGAAACGCTAACAGACTGGTTGCCTTCTAGCCTATCTAAAAGTTGAATAGGTATCAAAAGGGCATAATCAACCAAACCACTTTCTATCATCTGCAATCGCGTTGATGACTCTGAGACTACTTTTATAATAACTTCATCAAAGTGGCTTTCTCGAACCCATCCGCGCCAATAATTATCATTTTTTTGTAGTGTCACATGTTTATTTTTAACCCACTCTTTAAAAACGTATGGCCCTGTTCCAATTCCATACCCTAAAAGCTGATCTTTTTTGGAGACCTCAACCAGTTTGGGCGAATACATCCAAGCCCCGTATTGTGAGCTAACTATTTTATCTAATGGAACAGGCGATGATAATTTAAACACGACCCTGTATGGACCTTCCGTTATGATTCTATCAACGGATGACCAAATATAGCTCGCTCCGCCGTTCATCTTCTTGTTTCTCTCTATGACAAACTTAACGGCCTCCGAATTAAAAGGGCTACCATCATGAAATAAAACCCCTTTTCTTAAATCGAAGCTCCAAGTTAGACCATCATCACTGCTTGCATAAGAAACCGCAAGCCCCGGTAAGAAACGACCAGAATCGGTGCTGGCATCATACCATAAAAGAGGCTCATAAATATTTGACATTGGAAAAACCTCTAAAGAGAAAGCTGTTGCGGGGTCCCAATCTTTTACATCATCATACGTAGCGATAATAAATGCGTTATCATTTCTTGTTTGTTCTCCGCATGACCAAACAAAAAACATACACAAAAGGATGGACCTAGCTCTCTCCAAATCAAAAACTTAGCTATTTCTATTTTGCAAAAACCATTTTCTTAGTGATCTGATCTTCACCTGCTCTTAACTGATAAAAATAGATACCGCTGGAGACTCCTTGTTTGTCGTTATCCTGGCCTTTCCATTTTTCGAAATGGGTTCCAGCGCCCTTGCGTCCTTCAAATAGTGTTGTGATCTCTTTACCTGAAATATCAAATACTTTTAAGGAAACCTGTTCGTCATTCAATAAGGTATATTGAATGACGGTTTCGGGGTTAAATGGGTTTGGATAATTCTGACCAATTGAAATTTCTTTTGGGTTGATTTTATTTTGGTCGTCAAGCGCAAGCAGACTACTATGCTCAATCATATACAAATGCGGCTTGTCAGCAGCAAAACTAGCAGATGAAAAAACAACATCCCCAAGACCGTCGTTATCAATATCTCCAGAAAACAGTTTAGCAACACGAACCTTACCCTGGTCATTCCCTGGTGTGTAATTATCGGTTGTGTCATCCATGAAAATGATTCTTTCTGTATAACTACTTGCATCTAGCGGATTTCCACCTTCATACTCCCAATCATAAACGGCTTCATCATAGTGCCCCGCAAGGTAAATATTTACATTCCCATCGGCATCGGCATCTCCTACATTAACCCCTCTAAGACCACCTTCATAACTTGAAAACAGATTAAAATTAGAGTACGATAAATTGCTCACATCATCGACACCACTAACTACAAAAAAGCTCCCAGGGGTTATAAGCTCTCCATCCAAAGAGTTGACACCCGAGGTAAGACAAATCATCTCATTTGCCCCATTATTATCTATATCTGTTATTAGAAGTCCCTGGTTTGCTCTTTGGTATAGATCTGAAGAAACAAAAAAGTCTGTTTGATATTCATAACTGTCTTCGCTGGTGCTCTCATGTACAATGAGGTGAAAATATTCATATCCCACAGAGTAGATTTCTTTTAGGCCATCGCCATCCAGGTCTCCAACTGAAATATTGTATCCACTCCAATTTGACCAAACCTCATCTTGAAATTCAATATTAAATATAGCAGAATCGTTTTCAACTGTTTCAAGCTCAAATATCATTAATCTGCTAGCCCCTCCAGAACCCAACAGGGACCATGGTCCATCCATGATAGAAACAATTATTTCTTCTTTTGAATCGCCATCAAGGTCTTCAACAAATATCTGTGACGCCTCCCAAACGCTATCAAGTCCCATATCCCAAGTAAACGTAGGTTGCGAAAGAAAGGATAAAGAGTCTATGTCCCATTCAAAAATTTGAAGGCCTTTCTGACCTGAGACACCAGGACTTGTGTCAACCAGTGACAATACTTCTTGATTGCCATCACCGTCAATATCACCAACAGCAACACTTGAAAATGCATCATAAGTGCAACTAAGGTCGTAGAAAGTATAGACCCACTTTAACTCTATTGAATCATTGCTTGCAGCCTCATAATGGTAAACCCCATTACAAAATTCACCAGCATAAGAACTAGAAACAATAAAATCCCCGAAACCATCTCCATCAAAATCAAATGGACCAACCATGTTCCACGGAGGCCCCGCTGGAATGAGCCCCCCTGCCCCCCAAGGCTGATTTTGCCATTTTACAGAAAACGATGAGTCTATATTAGTTGCAAAGGTCGAGCTGAATAGCAGAAGTGAGATTGTTGGAAGGGTTACCAAATTCTTAAACATGTTTAGATCCTTTATTAGACTTCGATTCATAAAGATGATAGATGTATATTTATATAGAAGTTATACCCCAATGAAAAAATTATCCATTACCTCATTTATAAATTTAATGTTCATATTTATTTCAGAAACAGCGGTAGCTCAAATGCAATTTTTAGAACAAAGGCCGTATGAACCACCAAGTTTTGAACAATACCCATCATCTGCCTGTGTTGACCACCATCATCCTTATACGAATGTAGTTGATAACTTGTTCTTGAGATTTGATGGTTCTGAATTTAACAGCAATATAATTTCCGGTGATTGTCTCAATGGAAGCTCTTGTTATGATGGGCATCCAGGGACAGATTATTTTATGCCATTCAACACACCAATATTGGCCCCTGCTGGAGGATATGTTCTATGGGCTTCTTTTTCACCAGCCGCTGACCCATGCCCAGGAGGA
>TARA_Y200000002_G_scaffold372754_1_pt1 | contig 12060 bp, 10 predicted proteins | sample TARA_Y200000002 | Tara Oceans TARA_Y200000002 (sample SAMEA2619388) | marine metagenome | biome: marine biome (ENVO:00000447); feature: surface water layer (ENVO:00002042); material: "saline water (ENVO:00002010), including plankton (ENVO:xxxxxxxx)" | depth 5 m | reverse complement strand
CCGGTCTTCCACCCAAAATATAAGCCCTCATATATTGAGGGTTTTTTCCTATATTTAGAAAACTAACCAAATAATTATTTTAGATATGAATAAGTATATAATTAAAAGAGAAATTCCAAATGCTTCAGAAATTCCAAGTGAAAAACTTGATGAAATTGGTAAAGGTTCTGAATCAGTTTTAATTGAAATGAGAAGTGAAGGAAAACAAATTAAACAAGAAGTTAGTTATGTAGCTGGAAATAATGTTTTTTGTGTTTACAATGCTGACTCTGAGGATACAATCAAAGAACACGCAAGTAGAGCAGGAGTTCCTGCAAATGAAATAACCCTAATTCCGAATGTTTTAAGACACAATACCAGTAACGGTTAAATCATAGGTATTTCTTATTTTTAATTATATGAAAGCCTTACATATTATTTTACTTTTTACCTCATGCTTCGTTTTTTCACAAAACAGCGTATACCCATATCTTGACTCTGATCTTGATGTTACAAAGAGAGTAGATGACCTGATGAATAGAATGACTCTCTATGAAAAAGCATGCCAAATGAACCAGTTTGTTGGACTTGATCATATGAAAAAAGCAGAAAAAGATTTATCACCTGAGGATATGAAAAAAAGTGATGCTCAAGGTTTTTATAAAGGAGTGTTCTCTGAAGATGTTAAGCAAATGATTATTAACGGACAAATAGGTTCATTTTTACATGTAATCACCGCTGAGGAAGCTAACTACTTACAGCAGCTGGCTTATAAGTCTAAGTTAAAAATACCATTACTTATTGGTATTGATGCAATACACGGAAATGCCTTGTATAGAGGAGCTACTGTTTATCCATCTCCGATAACAATTGCTTCCACTTGGGATGAAAATAACTCATATGATGTTGGTATTCAGACTGCTTTTGAAATGAGATCTACAGGGTCTCATTGGGCATTCACACCAAATATTGATGTTATGAGAGATGCTCGATGGGGTAGAGTTGGTGAAACCTTTGGAGAAGATCCATACCTAGTCACTCAAATGGGTACTGCCATGATAAATGGACTTCAACAGGGAGATTTCACAGGAACTAATAAAGTTATTGCTTGTGCAAAACATCTAATAGCTGGAAGCGAACCCATTAATGGTCTAAATTTATCACCAATGGATATTTCTGAAAGAACCTTAAATGAGATATATCTACCGCCTTATAAAAGTGCCGTTGATGCAGGTGTATTTTCGATTATGGCAGCTCATAATGAGGTAAATGGTGTACCATCTCATTCAAACAAAAAACTAATGACAAATATTATTAGAAATGAATGGGGATTTGATGGTTTTTATGTAAGCGATTGGTTAGATATCGAAAGATTAGAAACCTTACACAAAGTTGCAAAAAATTTTAAAGAAGCTGTGTATCTTGCTGTAGATGCAGGAATTGACATGCATATGCATGGTCCAAATTTCCCTGAATTAGTCGTTGAATTGGTAAATGAAGGTGTATTGTCAGAAGAAAGAGTTAATTATGCTTGTTCAAAGATATTGGAGGCAAAATTCAAGTTGGGTCTATTTGAAAATAGATTTGTAGATGAAGATGATATTTCAGAAAAAATATTTAATCAGCACCACGCAGAAACAGCTTTAAAACTAGCTAGGCAAGGAATAGTATTGTTAAAAAATAATGATGTATTACCCCTAAGAGGCGCCAAAAATTCAAAAAACAAAATATTAGTAACTGGACCAAATGCTAATAACCAATCAATATTAGGTGATTGGCATAGTGCTCAGCCTCATGATAATGTTTACACAGTATTTGAAGGGATAAAAAAAATTGGTACTGAAATGGGTTATCTAGTCGACTACCACGATTCAAATGAGAATATAAAGAAGGTTTCAGAGAAAGATATCAGTAAAACAATTGAAATTGCCAATGAATATGATTTAGTTGTACTTGTGGTTGGAGATAATTCAATGAGATATAAGTGGAATCAAAAAACAGCAGGAGAAAACACAGCTAGATCTGAACTAAATTTAGCAGGAAAGCAATTAGAGTTGGCAATGAGATTAAAGGATTCTGGAAAGAATATAATTGTTGTGTATGTGAATGGAAGACCAATTTCAGAGCCATGGATATCCGAAAATATAAATGCAATAATTGAAGCATGGGAGCCAGGAAGTTATGGTGGTTTGGCAGTTGCAGAAATTATCTTTGGTAAAATAAATCCAAGTGGAAAGTTACCCCTGACTGTAGCAAGAACAGTTGGTCAATTAAAAATGTTTTATAATCATAAGCATTCGATGTATTTTAGAGACTATGCCATGCAAACTAATAAACCACTCTATTCATTTGGATTTGGTCTCAGCTACACAAAATTTGATATTAGTAAACCAAAACTAAACAGTTCAAAATTTAAAAAAGGTGTCCTGAGTATTTCGGTTAATGTAAAAAATATTGGTGAAATAACTGGTGATGAGATTGTTCAGCTTTATGTTTCTGATAAATACAGTAGTATAACTAGACCAGTAAAAGAATTAAAAGCCTACCAGAGGGTTACTTTGAAGCCAGGAGAATCAAAAGAAATTGTATTTGAATTGAATAAATCAGATTTTGCTTATTATGATTCAGATATGAATTATGTTGTTGAGGCGGGTGATTTTGATATCCTAGTGGGTAATTCTTCTAGGGACGAAGATTTAAAGAATACAAACTTTAATATTGAAAAAACATTTTATTTAGGAGATTAATACTAACTTTACCAGATTAACAAATCAAATATTAAATTTTATGAAAAAGATTTTCTTATCTATTTTAATGTTATCATTAATGTATAATTGTGATAATAATTCCGTTCCTTCTGCTGAAGACATTGCAACTTTTAATAAAAATGTTGAATCATGGAAAGATGTTGTAAGTGGTTTTGGTTCTGAGGACCCAGAAAAAGTTATGAGTATTTTTGCAGATTCGCTAAAATGGAATAATCCTGAGGCTTTAATGAATGTTAACAAATCTAAAGAAGATTTGACTGCAGCTGTTAATTTTTACATCAGTACATTTGATAACATCAAATTTACTGAAGATGTTTATTATGGAGGTAGCTTATATTCAACAGAGGAAACATCAGCGTCTCCTAATGGTTTAAGGATTTACGGAAATTGGGTGTTTAACGATCCTGAAACTGGAGTAGAGGTTTCATATAAGTGGATGGGTGTTGCTCAATTCAACAAGGATGGTAAAGTGCATAACTTTGCAGATTGGTTTGATGTAAGTAGTATACCAAGTCAAATTGCAGGAACCTACCAGAGATAATTATCAAAAATAATTACAAAAAAACCCTCAAGAAATTGAGGGTTTTTTATTTTGTTTAATTTAGTTTTATTCTTTCATCTCTATTTGCTAATCCCCATGCAGTGTGAAAAATTAACTTCACTCTTCTTTTATATGGCTCGTACAAGATTTTCTCAGCAGTATCAGTTGGTTTATGATAATCTTCATGAACCCCACTAAAATAGAATATAGAAGGGATGTTATTTTTCACAAAGTGATAATGATCTGATCTGTAATAAAATTGATTTGGATCATTTATATCATTATATCTAAAATCAAGTTCTAGATTTGCAAATTTTTCATTTGCTTCTAAGTTTATTTCATGTAAATCATCTGAAAGTATATCAGATCCAATAACATAAACATAATTTAGATTTTTAATTCCTCTGTTAGGATCCGCTCTTCCCATCATATCCATGTTTAAATTGGCAATTGTTTTATTAATCGGCACCAATGGATCGTAATCGGCATAATACTCAGACCCAAGCAAACCTCTCTCTTCGGCTGTTACATGTAAGAAAACAATTGATCTTTTAGGCGTATGCCCTTGTTCCTTAGCCAAAGCAAAGGCTTCAGCTATTTCAAGCATTGCTACAGTTCCTGAACCATTGTCATCAGCACCATTATATATATCTCCATTTTGAATACCTACGTGATCAAGATGAGCAGTTAATATGACATATTCATCAGGAAACTCAGATCCTCTGAAAATCGCAGCAACATTATCAGCACTAAATGTTTGAACGTCCTTTTTGAAATTCATGTTGAACTTTAAATTATCATTTGATAAATATTCTTTATGATTTTCTGAAAAAAGTAAAACTTGAAAATTATTAGATTCTTCATTCCCTAATTCCATTCTTTTACCCCCTCTGCCACTATCGCTGTATTTATGTCTATATGAATATCTTCTGTGAAGATACTCGTCAACTATTATAATGGCAAGTGCGCCTTTATTTTTAGCTAAATTCGCTTTGAGATTGATTTCTTCTCTTGAATTTGACCATTTGGATTTTTCCTTTCCATTTATGAAATATTCATTATTATTCATGGGTTCACCACCAATAACAGCTACAACTTTACCTTTAACATTAACATCTTTGTAATCGCTGTATTGATTATCCTCAATTCCATACCCAACATATATAATGTCTTCGTTTTTATAGGTTTTATCAGGTCCATTTTTATATGAAATATAATCATCATAATATGTGAAGTCTCTGTTAGAGATATTTAAACTGATTTCAGGTTTACTTTCAAACTGAAGAGGGACTGGTTGAAAATAGCTGTTATTTTTTACAGGAGGTATATTTAATTTTTTGTAATGATTGGCTAAATAGCTAACAGCTAATTCTTGGCCTTTACTAGGTGTGTCTTTTCCTTCAAATTCATCAGACGCATACTTATACATTTTCTTTTTTAGTTCGTCAATTTTAATTGAATTAGAAGCTTTTAATAGAGCCTCGCTTTGACCATGAATAAAAAGGGAGCTTAATGTTAAGGCTATTGAGAATAAAAATTTTAGTTTCATAAGTTTTTAGTTTGATGCTATTTTGAAAATTGAATCAACAAAATAATCTAGTTCTTTTTCATTTGTATAGATGTTAGGAGTAATTCTACACCCTTTTACATTTGCATAATCTATAGGAACCGTAAATATACCATATTTTGTAAATAAAATATCGGCTAAATCAGCTGGTTTAATATTTTTTACACCAACATTTGCAATACCGCAACTTCTAAAAACTTCAGATGGAGTATTGACAATGATATTTTTTTTATCCCTTGCTTTTTCTGACCAATATCTTTGAATGTATCTTAATCTATTCTCCTTTTTTTCTAAGCTTATGGATTCTAAATAATCAATTGCATCATTTATAGCTAAATCTGAATGAACTGGGTGAGTACCTATGTGATTTAATCTTAAAATGTTATCCGTTTCATGAACATGACCAGCAAAGAGAGGCTGAATTTTAGAAATTTTATTTTTTTTTATAAAAAGAAGTCCAGTTCCGAGAGGAGCACTCAACCATTTGTGTAAACTGGATCCGTAGTAATCACAATCTAAATCTTTAATATTTACATCTATGTGTCCAATACAATGAGCTCCATCAACCAGTACATCAATACCATAAGAATGTGCCATCTCACATATTTTTTTTACCGGTAAAATTTGACCGGTGATATTAATCATATGCGAAACCATAATTAATTTGGTTTTTTTTGTAATCTGCTTTTCATAAAGAGATACAATTTCTAGATCATTTTTGGGATGATTAGGTATAGAAATTATTTTATTAATGATTCCTCTTCTTTTTGCAGTTAATTTGAACATCTCTTGCATAGAGCCATAATCTTGTGATGCAAAAATTGCTTCATCATTTTTTTTCCAGGGAAATCCACTGATAATCAGGTCTAGAGATTCAGTAGTATTACGGGTAATTGCTAATTCATCTGATTCACAATTTACAAGTTTAGATAACCTTATAGCAGTTGCTCTATTATCTTTATCCCGATGATTTCTCATGTAAAATGAACCCTCAAAATTGATTCTTTTGATATGTTCAATATGTTTGTTTAGAGTAGGTTGAGGAATAAAGCAATAATAACCATTTTCAAGATTTACATATTCTTTCTTTAGCAAATAATCTTTTCTTATATCTTTCCAAAGTTCTTCGTCGTTTAAATTTTTTCTAATCGATAAATCAACAGGTGATAGTTCGTTATAATTTTTATAACTCAAAAATGGCGATGACAATGCCATTACCCCCAAGGCTTTTATAAAATCTCTTTTGTTCAAAATTTATAAGTAAGTTATTAAGATAATGGTTTTTGTTAAAAAAAGAAATTTGTCAACTACCTAAATCTTTTTATAAACATCTTCAAATGGTACTCTAAATCTGTCGGAGTATACTCCGTTTTCTGCTCTAATGCCACAACCAATAATCATATTTATTTCAGCTTTTCTGGGTAGGTTAAGTATATTTTTTACTCTGCTTGTGTCTGAACCCTCCATTGGACAAGTGTCATAACCAATTTCAGCCATACTTAACATAAAATTTTCAGCGGCTAATGCAACACTCTTATGCGTTACAACCCTTAAATCCGAAAACATGACTTCCCTGTATATGGGTCTAAACATGCCAATGAAAAACGATAATATTTTTTTATAAATTCCTATTAAACCAAAAAAGTCTGTATATATGGTTGGCATTAATTTTTTATAGTATCTTCTTGAAACTTTTCGTCTTCTAGCTACATCTTTACCCTCTTTTTCTTGTTCATTGAACATGTTTTCTAAAAAATCCAAGTTTTGCTTTGCTCTCACTTTCCATTTATCTCGTCTTGTAACAAACACAACCATATTAACTGCTGTTTTAGCTGCATTTTGGTTAAAACATGCCTTGGATAATTGACTTAATACTTTTTTATCAGTTATGTGATAAAACTCCCAAAGTTGCATATTACTGCTGTTGGGTGCAAGTGTTGCATTTTTAATACAATTCTTAACTTTTTCTTCATTTAAATCGGTGTCAAGATATTTTCTAACTGATCTCCTGTATTCAATTGCTTCACTAACAGTTTTTCCCATAGTTAAAATTTAATAGTAAAGTCGATGATTTGCCCATCTCTTTTAATTTGTATTGTGGTTGTATCTCCTTCTTTAAAAGTTGATAAGGCATTCATGTATGACATCATATCTATGACATTTATGTCTCCCATTTTAATGACTATGTCATTTTTTTGTAATCCTGCTTTTCCTGCAGGTTTTTCATCTGATGTAATTGCTGATATTTTCATACCACCCTTATTATATAAATAGTCAGGCATGACACCTAGGCCTACTTTAAATCTTGGGGTAGCATTTTTAGTTTCTTCTGCTTTTATAAACTCAAGCTTATCCATTAAGTCTAATTCTTCAATAATATCTTCAATATAATCTGAAATTAGTTCAATTCCTTCAAAATTAATCTTATCATAATCATCTGACGGTTTATGATAATCTTCGTGCTGACCGGTGAAAAAACTAAGAACAGGAATATCTTCATAATAAAAAGACGCATGATCTGATGAACCAAAGCTTGATGTACTTGATGATCCAAATTCAACAAGATTGAAATTAGAGTTATTTGAATTTACAATTTGTTTAAAGATTTTTGCACTTCCAACTCCCGATACCGATAATTTATTTTCATCGTTTAGTCTTCCAACCATATCCATATTAATCATATAATTAATTTCATCCTTAGAAACGGTAGGATTTTTTAAAAAATAATTAGAACCAAGAAGTCCCATTTCCTCACCCGAAAAAGCTATAAAAAGGTAATTACTTTTAAGTTCTTTTGTTGCTAGTCTATTTGCTAAATCTAATAAAAGGCTTGTACCGCTTGCATTATCGTCTGCTCCATTATGAATCAAAACTTCATCTCCAAAATATAAAGAAGACTCTTCACCATAACCTAAATGGTCGTAATGAGCACCGATGACAACTGTATTACTACCTCCGTTATCAAGAAAACCAACTACATTTCTAGCATGTATTTGACTATTGTCACTTTCTTTATTGAATTCTATTTCTTCGTGTGGATTATTATTATTCCCAAAATAAAAATCTTGATAATAATTTTCAGTTCCTTTATCACTTAAATTTAATTTTTCAAATCTCTCAGAAATATATTTAGCTGCTAATTTTTCCCCTTCAGTTCCAGTTTTTCTTCCCTCTAACTTATCATCAGCTAGAAAAATTAAATCTTCTTTAATATTATTCTCATAGGTAATATCCTGACCACAAGAAAGCAGAAAAACAAAAAATGTTATTTTTATTAGATTGTTCATTTAATACCAATTATTTTTGCAAAATTAATAACGAAATAACTGAATGAAAAATATATTACCACTTTTATCTATACTATTATTAATAAGTTGTAAAAAAGAATTAAATACAGATCTTTCTTTTGAAGGAGAAAAGTATTTTAAAAACATTAAGCAAATAACATTTGGTGGTGATAATGCTGAAGCTTACTGGAGCTTTGATGATAAACAATTGGTATTTCAGTCAAACCATAACAAATGGGGGGTAGAGTGTGATCAAATGTTTTTAATGGATAATGATGAAAGTTTCGAGTCTGTAACTCCAAAAATGCTCAGTACTGGAAAGGGTAGAACTACTTGTTCTTATTTTATGCCTGATAATAAACATATTTTATATGCTTCAACTCATGAGGCGAATGAATTGTGTCCTGAAACACCACTAAGAGTCGATGGAAATTATGTTTGGCCTATTTATGACACTTATGATATTTATGTTGCTGATTTAGAAGGTAATATTGTCAGTAAATTAACTAATGAAGTTGGTTATGACGCAGAGGCAACTGTTTCTCCCAAAGGGGATAAAATTGTTTTTACTTCTGACAGAAGTGGTGACTTAGAATTATATACTATGAACATAGATGGTACTGATGTAAAGCAGATAACTTATGATTTAGGATATGATGGAGGTGCTTTTTTCTCGCCAGATGGGACAAAATTAATATTTAGAGCCTCAAGACCAAAGTCAAAAGAAGAGGTAGAGGAGTATAAGGAGCTTCTTTCAAAAGGATTGGTAAAACCTACCGAGATGGAATTATTCATTTGTGATAGTGACGGTAGTAATCTTAAACAAATTACTTATTTAGGAAATGCTAACTGGAGTCCCTTTTTTCATCCTTCAGGTGAAAAAATTATATTTTCTTCAAATTTTGAAGCTGTTCTTGGTTTTCCATTTAATTTATATATGATAGATATTGACGGAAAAAATTTAGAAAGAATTACATACAGTGATACTTTTGATGCATTTCCTGTATTCTCAAATGATGGTAAAAAAATAGCATTTTCTTCAAACAGAAATAACGGAGGTACCCGGGAAACTAATCTGTTTATTGCCGAATGGGTAGAATAATTTAATTTCTAAAAACCTTTATTCCAGAACCAGGTTTGGCAATTATAGCCTTAAGATTTATTCCAAAATTAGACTTATAACTCTCTTTAATTTTTGAAACTACGTCAGGAATTTCATTACTTTTTATCAAATTAACAGTGCATCCTCCAAATCCACCACCCATCATCCTTGCACCAATAACTCCATCAATTTTTTTTGTTTGATTAACTAAAAAATCTAATTCATCACAACTTACTTCATAATTATTTTTAAGTCCTTCATGTGACTGATACATAAGTTTTCCGAATTCTGATAAATCATTCTTTTCAATTAATTCTGCAGATTTAATCGCCCTTCCATTTTCATTGTAAACAAAAACCGCTCTCTTGAATTGATTTATACTTAAATCATTTTTTGCATCATTAATTTCTTCTAAAGAAACCATAGATAAATTTTCATGTTTTTTATTATTAACCCGATTTATAGTTTTTAAGGCTTGCTTACATTCTTTTACTCTGGTATTATATTCTGTACTTGCTAAATTATGTTTAATATTGGTGTCAAGAAGGAGAATCTCTAAATCACCAAATTCAATATCAATATACTTGGTTTTAAGGTCATTACAATTTAGTAAAATAGCTTTGTTTTCTCTTGCATTAAGAATTGTATATTGATCCATAATACCTCCTAATAAGCCAATATAATAGTGCTCAACATTTCTACTTAGATTAATTATTTTAGAATTATTCAGATTTATGTTATTTAAAATGCTTAATCCTTTGATTAATCCACAAACAAGAGCAGAAGAGGAACTAATCCCAGAACCTGAGGGAAGTGTAGATTTAATATTACAAGAAAAATTATTTAAATCAGATTTTATTTTTTTGAGCTCCTCAATTACCCCAAAAACATAATTTTCCCAGTGGATTGAACTTTTTTTATAAGGAGCATTAATATTAAATATCATTGAATAACCTAAATCAGTTTTAACATGTGATTCTTTATTGTTGATTTCGAAGCACATATTAATTGAAAGATTCAGAGCACATGGCAGAACATATCCACCGTTATAATCAGTATGTTCTCCAATTAGGTTTACTCTTCCAGGGGATGTAACTTTTATTTTCAAACTATGACTAAAATTTTCATTTTTTGCCCTTGTTTGACTCTAACCCTCCAAAATCATTATCGGAAATAAATCTTAATTCTTCTAGTGACAAATTATTACCATAATTCTTCTTAAGATTGTATAATTCAGATTTTAAGTTAGGAATTATATCAGCATACTTATCATTATCAATTAAGTTGTTAAGCTCATTAGGATCACTTTGTAAATCATACAACTCCCATTGATCAATATCATAGTAAAAATGTATCAATTTATACCTTTCAGTTCTTATTCCATAGTGAGGTTGAACATGATGGTAATAAGGATATTCATAGTAATGATAATACATTGATTGCCTCCATTTTTTTGAGTTTTTTGAGGTTAGATTTCTCAAAAAACTTTTTCCCTGAACACTGGATGGAATTTTTATGTTAGCTATATCTAATAAAGTAGGGGCAAAATCAATATTTGTTATGATGTCCTCATTAATGGTTTTTGGTTTAATTTTTCCTGGATATCTAATTACAAATGGCATTCTACTGGATTCTTCATACATAAATCTCTTATCAAACCATCCATGCTCACCAATGAAAAAGCCTTGGTCAGAAGTATATATTACAATCGTATTTTCATCTAAATCATTTTCTTTTAAATAATTTAATACCCTACCTATATTATCATCAACGGACCTAACGGTAGCCAAATAGTCTTTAATATATTTTTGAAACTTCAAATTTCTATTTTCTTCAAGCGAAAGTGTTGAGTCTAATAAAACAGTTTCGTTTCTTTTAAAACCATAAAACAGCCATTGTCTTTTTTCTTTATTTGTCAGAGAATCAGGGGGAACTAATTTCATATCTCTTCTCGAAAAAAAATCTACTGTCATCTCAGTATTTCCAGCAGTTAGTTCTCTAGAGCTATAATTGTCATTATAAGTTTCTGGGTATGCTAGATCAATATCATCCCAAAGATCCTCATATTTTTTATCAGGCGCCCATTCTCTATGAGGTGCCTTAAACTGAAGTAATAGACAAAATGGTTCTTCTTCATTTCTTGAGTCAAGCCAATTTAAAGCATAGTCAGTTGTTAAATTTGTAGCATAACCCTTCTCCTTTACTTTTTTACCATTTTCATTGTATACAGGATCCCAATAAAATCCTTGTTGACCTAGATTATCATGATATTTATAATAATCAAAACCGGTGGGCTCTGAGGCAAGATGCCATTTTCCAACTAGCGCTGTGTTATATCCGTTTTTTTGAAGTTCTTTTGGAAATGTCCAAAGACTATTGTCAAAAACACCTCCCTTGTAATTTTTATTATAACCATGAATATGGCTGTAGGTTCCTGTTAGAATTGATGCGCGACTTGGTCCACAAATCGAGTTAGTTGCAAATGTATTCTTTAATATTGCACCTTCTTTTGCAATTCTATCAATGTTTGGGGTAGGTGCAATGTCCTTATAAATACTACCATATGCTGATATTGCATTTGTTGTATGATCATCAGAAAGAATAAAGATAATATTAGGTTTTTTATCTCTCTTACTTTTGGTATCAATTGTTTCAATACTTCTATTACTAGAAATTAACAAAAGAGCACTAATCAATAAAAACTTTATAATCAAATTCATATTATTAAACTTTACTACAATTTAATTAAAAAAAAATGCCAGATAAAAATTTATCTGGCATTCTTTATTTATAAGCTTAATAAATTATCTAACAAC
>TARA_Y200000002_G_scaffold300786_1_pt1 | contig 12120 bp, 9 predicted proteins | sample TARA_Y200000002 | Tara Oceans TARA_Y200000002 (sample SAMEA2619388) | marine metagenome | biome: marine biome (ENVO:00000447); feature: surface water layer (ENVO:00002042); material: "saline water (ENVO:00002010), including plankton (ENVO:xxxxxxxx)" | depth 5 m | reverse complement strand
ATTGCAAATGATGGAATTTATTTAGATGATGATAGAGCACCTTTCTGGATAAATGAAAGTTGTAGTAATACAGGTATGAAAAATATAAATTTATTTTCATATGGTAATAGTATGTATTCGTTAGACGCTGGTTGCACATCAACCTCCAATATTAAAATGCAAGTTCGATGTGTCAAAGACTAAAAATTTAATCTCCTTAAATCTTTCCCCACTTTAGATTGCAGTATTTTAGCATAAATCTGTGTAGTCGATATTTTAGTCCCCGAAATTTTTTATTTTTTTTTCAGTTTGTTTTTTCAATTCATTTTTTAAATAGTTTTTCACCCCCCCTACTCTAGTACTCTCTTTTTATTGAGTAATTGTTTGGTTATTTTTAATCTATTTTTTAAATTAATTTTTGGTGATTTTTTACTTAATTTTTGGATGAATTTTTTAACAATTTTTTAGCATAGTTTTTTGGGTGACCAGAAAGAGTGACCTGGCTTACACAGACAGACACATTTTATTAAAATTTTCTGATTAAAAAAATTAAAAAAACTATAAAAGTTGTTCGGATACTAGTAAACTAATGTGATTAAAAATATTATATTAGCTAAATTAATTTTTAAAAAAATAACAAATGAAAAATTTTATAATTATTCTCTCTTTAATTATTTCACTTATTAGTTGTGGATCTAAACAGTTGTCAGAACCTAAAACAGCAGGATTTTCTGTTTTTGAACCTGGAGTTTCTTGGGCAACTGGTAGTGATAAATCAATTGATATATGGAAAAACTGGTGTGACCAACATATGTCTGAAGATTTAGATGCCATAATGAATTTAGCTGCAGACTCTATTGCGATAAATGGACCTTACGGTGAAAAAATAAATGGCAAAGAACAACTTAGTTCATTTTTAACAAATTGGTTTGCTTCTAATAATTTAAAATTTGACCATCAATGGGCTACATCAGTAACTAATCCTAATGGCGATGGTGGCGAATGGGTGCTCAATGGTTATAATTTTGAAGTAACTAATGATACAATGACAAATACTGTCAATCATTTTGCAGGTGTTTATATTAAGGACGGATTAGTTCAACAGTTTTCAATATATGAACAACAACTTCCTAAAGAATAATTTTATCTTATTAAATAAAAAAACCGACTATAAAATAGTCGGTTTTTTTATTCTCTGTTTTTAAATTATTTATTCAGTTTATTGATTGAACCAGTTGTTTGAATAGTCTTTTTGTGTGACCAGAGTGGGTGAACTAGCTTACATAGAAAGGTACATTTTATCAATGTTATCTGATTAAAAAATTAAAAGCTTTTAAAAAGGTGTTCGGCTACTAGTTATTATTAAGTTTAGAACTTCTTATAAATCAACTAATTTTGTGATGTTATAAAAATGAATGTTAAATGTTAAAAATTGCTTTTGACCCAATTTACAAACATCAACTTAAAATTGGACATCGTTTTCCAATGGAAAAGTATGAGTTGATACCAGAGAATTTATTGAGAAAAAACATTTGTAATAGCGATAATTTTTTCTCTCCATTACCCATAGAAAAACAACTACTATTATCCACACACGACGAAGGCTATTACAATAATTTAATCAATTTGTCATTGCCCAAATTACATACAAGGCAAATCGGTTTTCCGCTTTCTGAAGCTTTAATTATGAGAGAACATGTGATAGCCCAAGGGACTATTCAAAATACCTGTTATGCACAACAATATGGTGTTTCAATGAATATAGCTGGAGGTACTCATCATGCTTTTCGGGATCGTCCAGGTGCATTTTGTATGCTTAACGACCAAGCAATAGCTTCTAATTATTTAATAGATAATAATTTAGCTAAAAAAGTTATGATTGTTGATCTAGATGTACATCAGGGAGATGGAACAGCATCAATTTTTGAACATCAAGATTCTGTTTTTACTATTTCATTTCATGGTCAAAAAAATTATCCATTTAAAAAGCAAAATAGTGATTTTGATTTACCATTTGATGACAACACTGAGGATAGAGATTATCTAAATGCCTTAGAATATCACCTTCCAAGATTGGTCGATTTAGTTGAGCCAGATTTTATGTTTTATTTATCTGGTGTTGATGTCTTAAAAACAGACAAACTAGGTCGGTTGGGATTGTCTATGGCTGGTTGTAAAGCTAGAGATCGATTTGTTTTAACCCTTTGTAAAGATCAAAATATTCCAGTGCAAGTAAGCATGGGAGGAGGTTATTCTGTTCACCTAAAAAATATCATTGATGCCCATTCCAATACTTTTGAATTAGCCCAAGAGTTATTTTTTTAGCATTAATGTTTTAATTTATAATACTGTCTAGAAGTTTTCCCATGAAAATAAGATGTGTAAAAACAAAGTCAACAAATGGTTAATAAAGCAAAGGAATTAATCAATCACTATTTTTTTATTGTATATTTTGTCAGTGGAAAAGATATTCAACAAATAAATTCCACTTGAAACATGATTTAAATCAACAGATGTCTTTGCAACATTTGAGCCTGATTTAATTGATTCAGAAAACACTTTTACACCTAGTATATTGGTGATTTCAATATAGTGGACTTTTTCATTATTTGTACTCCAGTCAATAAACAATAATCCGTTTGATGGATTTGGATACACAGAGATGTCTCCATCACTATTTCCTTCAAAATTTAATGAACTTGTACAAAGTTGTTCGCATTCTGCTAATGAAGAATAGTTTCCACTACCATTATTTGGATCGAGACAACTTCCTTCAATGCAAGCCCAAGTTTCCTCGTATTTACATTCTGCACTTAATTTCCAATTGTAAAAATAGTAGTAGTAAGATTCATTGTCTGAAGTATTGTATGTAATATTAATAGCATCGTGAACTGGAATTGGATACGTGTTTGGAGCTAGATCGTTATTTCGATATAACCCTTCATTATTTCCAGTTACACCAATTTTGTAGTCTGTTCCAACACCAATACTAAAATCAAATGTAAGAGTGTTTTGACCCTGATTTAAATCAAATTGATTTGAAAATATCTGATTATTCTGGCTATTTAGAATCTCTATTTCAACCGTAAAACTATTTTCAGCATAAACATCTATCGTTTCGATATTGACTTCCTTAGTACATTCAAATATTAGATCGAAACTATCATTATAGTGAAAACCGCCCGATCCAAGCTCGTTGTTATCGTCAGGTCCTCCATCATTGGCAAAAATGACATTAGCCGAAGCATTAAAATTGGTGGCATTTTCATCAGTACAACCTAATACTGTTTGACTTTCTGTTGGCGGATTTAGTGCTAGAAAGAAAGTATCTGTGTCAAAATATAGGCCATTGGATAATATAACTGTGATAGTTGCTATTTCTCCAAAAGGAACATTATCCTCGACAAATGCATCAAAACTAATTGTATTGTTTGTCTGTGAAGCAATATCGCCGATTATCGTACTATTATTGTCAATAGTTAAAAATGGACTATCGCTATTAATTGTAAAATTTGAATTAGTGGAAACTGATGAACCAATGTTAGAATAATCAAATTGTAATTCCAGCCATTCATTCATATCTATTACTTGATTGCCATTTCCATTCATATCATTGAACAACATATTATCTATTTGTATAACAGGCGCATGTAATGCTATTGAAAATTGTGTTTGCCAAATATTATTTTGATTATCAGACAGATCTAAAGAAAACGTCACGATTTCGTTATCATCAATAATATCATTGATTGTTAATTCAAGGGCATTTTGATTACTTGCCGTTCCATTAACAATATCGCCCCAAAAATGGGAATTATTAGAAATACTTACATTAGGATTATCACAACTAATTATTGAATTTACCTGAAAAGCCGTTTCAACCCCAACGTTAGTAAGTTCAATATTAATGGTTAGGTTTTCGCTATAATCTGCCTGGCCATCAGCATCATTTAACTCCCAACTAGTTTGAGTTAACCAAGGACCATCTGCAACCATTGGTAATATGTAACCTAAATATGGAATTTGATTGAATCCTGTAATCGTTACAAATATAGTGTCCATTGTGGTGATAGTTGGTACATCAAAGTTGTTCTGCCCACCATTTGAAGAGCCTAATGCAATAATTTCTCCATTTGAGGTTAGGCAAATAGTGGCGTTGCTTTGATCACAAGAAATAGAAATTGAGCTGCTTCCAATTGGCAAGAATTCTACATGGTTTACCACCATTTGCTCCGCTGATTTTGTTCTCAACATAACGGATGGATCACCAAAAATAGTCCAGGTGTCTGTCATATCAAATCCATCCTCACCATAATCCTCATTCATTTTCATGCATCCATTTATAGTTACTCCACCAAAGGTTCTTTTGATGTTATTTTGGAAAGATTCAACTAAGATATCATTCATTTCATCTTGAGCTGACATAGGTGGACTCCAGCTCTGATTAATAGTTGACATAATTACAGCAACAGCACCTGTTGGTCGATTAGGGTCACTGTTATTTGCTCTAAGCCAAGTCTCTGCAAAACAAGTCTGACTTGTAAAATTTCCATTTACACAAGCGACTGAAAAAATGAATGGAAACATGTTTTCATTAGTTAAGTCATTAATATCGTTGTTGTCAAAGCCTGTTGTTGCGAATGACACATCACTGCCATGACCAGTGTAATTGATTAGTCCAACACCATTATTTATTATTGAAGCTAAATCATTACTGCTAGGATTTCCAGCTTCGTCAATAGATCCAGCATAAGGTCCACCTTCATATAGTTCATCTACATAGTCGTAGGTAAACGCAAGTAAATCTTGTTTTATATTCATATTGTGATGCCAGTCAGCCTCACCATCATCACCAAAACCAGTAGGGGGGTTGTTAATGTCTGTAGATTCAGTACCATCTTCAGAACCGATGCCTAACGCATTGGCAGTCCAAGTATCACTACTGACGGGATTCATTTCATAATTTAGTGTGCGATTTACCATAGTTAAAGTATGGTTGGCATTTTCTACAGAGAATCTTCCGATAAATATGTCTGGATAGTGATCATCACCAACTAAGTAGGTGTATTCATTGTCAGAATCACCAGCCAATGTGGATGATGATGGTAAATAATCATGATCTCCCACTAAGATTACATACGTTAAATTTGGATGCTCATCGAAATAGGTGTTGATATAGGATTTAATATCAAAGGAATTTTGACCAATTTCTGTGACGTCGACAATCTCATTTTGAGTTCCAGACAGTAGTTTCCAATCAGAAAAATCAGCCATTGCATTAATAAAGTTAGGATGGGAAATAATTAGCATTTCACCATCTTCATCTAAGACCTCATACATTTGGGCAGCACTGACTTGGGGGTAATTAATAAAATGAGATTTTATGATTTCATGAAAATCTTTAGTCATATTTATTTCCCTATCAAAAATGTTGATACCATTTTCTGAGTTATTGGACACTGTAAATGTTACATCAGTGATTACTTTTAATTGTTTGGTAACTGGATTATACTGAAACGGCGTAACATTTATAACTTGTCCTCTAACACTTCTAATTATGTAGGCATCAGATAATTCGACGATGGATGAAGGATAAAAAATATTTTGATTGTAAATTTCTCCTTTTACAGGTGATAAATTAGATGGATCAACATCTCGAAATATGTTTCCGAGAGAGGGAGCTAAATTGACATTTTCAACGATTTCAAAATTGTAGTCCAAAATTTGTACTTCCGTATCTTTAGAATCATCAATAATAATTGAAGTATTAAATTTTAAAATTTCAGGATTTCCTGCCTCAAGGATAGGAATACCATTTTCACAAATTAATTTATCGTCGATAATTTTATAATCCTCAATCTGAAATGTAAGTTCAACGCCAAATTCTGATTGATTTATCACTGTGAACTGTGAGAACAACGAATTTGAAAACAAAAAAAAGCTCATAAGTAAAAAAAGTCGACACATAATCAAAATTTGAAATAGTTTATAAAAATAGTTAAATTCATAAATCTTTAAGATTTTTCAAAATGAAAAGATTAAAAATTAATTTCTTTTTAACATTTTTTTCATAATTACTTAATTATTTTCTAAAAAAATTCGAAATATGGACGCTTAGGTCCACCAAAGCGGAATCCATCTCATTTTGAGACAGAGTTCCGCTTTTTATTTGTTTTTATATAATTTCAAACTAGCAATTACTCCAAAGATTGAACACAAGCTATATGAGATATTTATTGACCAATCCTCCACTAGAAAACTTCCAAATAATGGTTCTTCAATAATAAGCGCAAGAGTCCATAAAATTTGTGCTAACAAGAAAAATAAAAATGCAATAAAAAATAACAATCCTATTCTTTTCACAGTTCAAACTTAAGAAATAATTATAAAAAGTTCGAAATAAGGACGCTTAGGTCCACCAAACATAAACCCACTCAAATGAGTGGGTTTATTATTTATTCAACAATTATTTTCTTCTCAACCGTTCCATCATCATAAATATAAAATAAAATGGAATTCTGTTTCTCAGATGATTTCCTACCCAAAATATCTACAACTTTAATTAAGCTGCTTCTCTGATAAGTCTCCTTGATTAAAGTTGACTGACTTAAAGACATCTTACTGAAAAAATCCCATATCTCTTCCTCTATCACAATGTCTCCATCATCTCCCCAATTATGACCACTCTCATGTGTATATAGCCATACTTCATAATCTGTGTTTGAAGTACTATACTTATGGCTTATGGTGATTTTATTATTATTGTTAAGATTTGGAAATGTATCAACAACAAGATCTGTAAGGTAATTATGATCTACCCAGAAATTAATTATTGTATCTATGCCTAAATAAGGGCCCCAGAACTGATCAAAAGGATCTCCTTCAAAAAGTGTTACATTATCATTTATTGCATGAGTCTCAAAAATTGATACAGGAAAATTAGGATTACAAGTATCGTTAGTTAGCCCATTTGGCGATATTGTTCCTGCAACTGGAGCAAAAGCTCTAAAAACATTTGGGACCTCACAAGCTAATAAATAACACAACTCACCTCCATTTGACATGCCAGTAAAAAAAGTATTTACCGAGCTCAACTGATAAGTAGACTGTAAATATGATGCTAATGAAACTATGAAGTCTATATCATCTACAGAAACATCTGAATGAAAGTCATATCCAACATTCCAAAAATTATTTCCCCAAGAATCAGAAGTTCCCTGAGGATAACAAACTGCAAAACCATTCTCATCTGCAACAGTATTCATACCACAATAATCCATGATACCTTGAGCTGAACCTGTAAATCCGTGGGCTACAAAAACTAAAGGTGCATCAGGATGAATGTCTGCTGGAGCATAATATATATACTCTCTATTTAATCCGTTATGTGTAAAATTAAAGGTCTGCTGTGAAAGACCGATAATAGGCAAGAAAAGTAATATAATTAGCAATTTGTACATTAAACAAAACTATTAAAAAAAAGTATTAAAAAACCTTTTTATAAAGTTCGAAATAAGGACGCTTAGGTCAACCAAAGCGGAATCTATCTCATTATGAGTTACGATTTCGGTTTTTTATATTTGTATAAGAAAAATATTTAATATGAATTTTTTTGAATTGGTTAACAGAAGAAGGTCAGTAAGAAAATTTACAGATAAAAAAGTTCCAGAGGAAATCATAAAGAAGTGCTTAAGAGCATCGATACTAGCACCAAATTCATCCAATTTACAACCCTGGGAGTTTTATTGGATTAGAAATCATAAAAAGAAAGAGCAGGTGGTAAAAGCTTGTTTTTCCCAAAATGCTGCAAAAACTGCTAAAGAAATAGTTATTGCTGTTTCAAGGATAGACTCCTGGAAAAGAAATCGTGATTTAATAATTAAAGACTATAAAACTAGAGATAAACTGATCCCTTTAGTTGATAGGTATTATCATCAAATCATTCCATTTGCATACACTCATGATAGATTTGGGTTTATTGGAGTTTTAAAAAAAATCATTTATGTTTTTCTAAATTTATATGGATATTTTAAACCTATTCCAAGAGGCCCTATTTTTAAACACCAATTATTTGAAACCGTTACTAAATCAACAGCTTTAGCCTGTCAAAACTTCATGATGGCTTTAGTAGCGGAAGGGTTTGACTCTTGTCCAATGGAGGGTTTTGATGAAAAAAGAATTAAAAAGCTTTTAAAATTAAATTGGCAAAGCCATGTAGTGATGATATTTGGTATTGGAGAGGCTGAAGAAAATGGGATATATAGTGATCGATTTAGAATTGATGAACGTTTGGTCATAAAAGAAATTTAATCAGTTCAATTGTATTAATTATTCAAATAATTCTAGCATTGTTAATGCTTTACCATGCTGTGCCAAAACTTATATTTTCAAAAGAAAAATTAAAATCTAAAGGAGGAAAAGAAATTGAATATGTAGATGATTTATCTCAAACAAATTTAATTGTAATAGGAATAATTGAATTTTTGACTTCACTTGGTCTAGTTATTCCAGAACTGCTAAATGATTTCAAGTGGATAATTATTCTCTCGTCATGTACTATTATTGTTGCCATGCTACTTGCTGTTGTGCTATATTTAAAAGAGATGATGGGGCCAAAGCAATATTTATTAATATTTTATATATATTTATATCATTTATTGTCTTATTTAGAAATCAATTTTAATAAAATTATGGATTATATTGTTTTAATAAATGTAATAGTGTCCTTATCAATTTTGAATGTTTGGTTGATACGATTCAATAATCAAACTCCATACAGAGGAGGAGATTCAAACTCTTTAAAAGAAGAATTTCATGTATATGGTTTGCCAACATGGTTTATGTATTTAATAGGAATAACTAAAGTAATTTTAGCCATTCTTTTGATTGTTGGAATATGGAAACAACAAATAAATATATATGTTATTAGTTCAATGATTATATTAATGTTGGGTGCTTTGGTAATGCATTATAAAGTTAGTGATCCAATCAAAAAATCATTACCCGCTTTTACTATTTTACTATTATTAGTTTTTATACTAATTAATAACGTGTAGTATAATTATCTGTATGCAGGTTTAAGTTCACCAAGAATAATAACAGTGAATGATAGCGGGTTTTATTAATTAAATCCAATCTAATTCCTTAACTGTCATTTCCGTTTCAATATTACCTGTATGTAAGGTGGTCTTTGGTTCAAATAATAAGTTAAATACAATCTCTCCATTAGTGTGTGGTCTATGCTCTACCCCTTTTGGGACAATTAAAATTTCACCTTCTTTTACTTTAACTGTTCGTCCTTCTCTGAAATCAATTAAAAGTGTTCCTTTAAAAACCATAAACAGTTCATCTTCATTTTTATGACTATGCCACACAAAATCCTCTTTAAGTTTACAGACTTTAACATACTGGTCATTAAGTTCTCCTATAATTTTAGGTGTCCATTCTTCACTAAATAATGAAAACTTATTCATTATATTAATTGGTTCGATTTTTTTCATAATCCAAAATTACCTAATAATTTGCAGAAAAAGTTCGAAATAAGTACGCTTAGGTCCACAAATAATAAACCCACTCAATTGAGTGGGTTTATTTTATTCAATAATTATCTTTTTTTCTGTGGTTCCATCATCGTAGATATAAATAAGAGGTTGATTTTTTAATCTTTTAGACTTTCTGCCAAATATGTCAACTATGTTAATGTGATTTTTTGAATTTAAACTCTGAACACTAGGTAAATTTGTAGTGTTGCAACCAATTAAGCCATCCATATCGTATTTTGATACAAATTTCCACACCTCTGCACTAGCATTAATATCTTGATTACCCCAACTAGACAAGGGCGATGGCCAGTCGTGTCCACCGTTAATAATTTTTAATTCTTCAACTGCAACACAACCATCACCATTAATCCATGAGTGACGCTCAACTTGACTTCCATCTGAACTATTCACATCATTTACTGGAGTTATAATTGGTGAAATATCAGTATTATTTGAAGTTGCCCAAAAACTATCAATTTCAGCTACAGAAAAATACCATCCATTTGGATCATCATAAGGGTGTATTCCATCATCAGTTCCATTAATAGTTTGTACAGCTGTTGGATGAGTGATTTCACAAAAACTGAAAGCCCCTAAAAAAGCCGCCCCGGCAACAGATGAAATAGCTGCTATTTTGTGATTTAATTGGCACGCAAGTTCATACGAAAACATTCCCCCTAGTGAATAACCACAAGCATAAACTCTTTTAGTATCAATGTTATATAGTGTTGCTATCGTATCAATCAATGCCTCAACAAAAAATATATCCTTATGATCAGTAGGTTCTTTGTGAAGCCAATTAGTAGAATTGTCATCGTTTGGGTCTTCAAGAGCCTGAGGGTAGACTAATATAAAACCTGCAGTATCAGAAATTGATCTAAAATCTGCTTCATTATTCATGAAATCATTTGCATATCCTGATCCACCATGAAAAGCAAATAAAATTGGTGCCGAAATTGATGAAGAATAACTTGTTGGAACATATACAATATATTCTCTATTGTTTCCGTCAAAGAAAATATTTTCATTAATCAATTGTTGAGAAGCACATAAAAAAGGAAACAGTAAGAAAATGAGTGTTTTTTTCATAATAAATTTATTTTTAAATATAGGAGTGTATATTTTTTACACTAAAGTTTAACAGATTAAAAATAATAAATTTTCAATAATTAACAATGGTAGTTTTTAAACATACAATATGTCTTCGTGAAAGTCTTATTTCCCTATCGCCTATTCAATAAATTAAAAGTTCACAATAAGGACGCTTAGATCCACCAAAACGCAATCCATCTGATCAAAAGACAATGTTCCGCTTTTTTATTGTCACATATTACTTTAGTTTTTTATGATTTAAAAATAATGAACTATATTTGTATAACTTTTTAATGTATAAGTTATACATTTTGGTTTATCAATAAATATTTGATTAAATAACTAAATGAAGAATATAGAAAGTAAAATATTTGATTTTTTTATTTCAGAAAAATCAAAAAAAAATATTGAAAAATACGTTTTAGTAGCTTCAGTAATTAGCTTCATTTTGCATTTAATTCTTATTTACCTTAATAAATTTGAAATAGTCAAAATTTATGATCCATATAATTTACTTAACAATCCTATTTCAGCAATTTATACTCCTTTTTCATTTATTTTAATTTATGAAATTTATCTTCTAATTTATTATCTGCCGCGATCTATTTCGACTTACATATCTAAACAATTTGAAATAATTACACTTATTGTAATTCGAAGAATTTTTAAAAATATTTCAGATATGGATATTAAAAATGATTTAATTTTTAATGCCATAAGCAAAGATATTTTTATTGATTTGGTTGCTGCTTTACTTTTATTCTTTTTGATTTATCTTTTCAGAAGAAATTCGATTAAATCAGAAAGAAACTCTGACCAAGAAAGTTTCAAAATATTTGTACGAATTAAAAAATGGACTTCATGTTTATTAATTCCAATATTATCCACTTTAGCAGTAATTAACTTTATAATTTGGGTAAGTGCAAGTTATTTTAATATAGTAGAATTATCATCAATAAATAGTATATTTTTTGATGAGTTTTTTCAAATTCTAATTCTAGTTGATGTGTTATTATTAATTTTTTCATTTTTTAATTCTGATTCATTTCACACTATAATTAGAAATTCTGGATTTATTATTTCCACCATACTTATTAGAATTTCTTTCATGGCTGAAGGATTAATAAATATCATTTTAATTCTTAGTTCCTTGCTGTTTGGGCTTTTCATATTGTTAATATATAACGAATGTGAAAAAAGAAATTTATTCAGAAATTGAAACTGCTTAAATGATATTAAAAGATAAAAGTAAACCTGTATTAGTAACTGGAGCCAATGGATATGTTGGGAGTTGGATTACTAAAGAATTACTTGATAATAATTATACAGTACATGCGACAGTTAGAGATATATCTAATAAAAATAAAATTAATCACTTATTAAAAATTTCGAGTAAAAGTAATGGTAAATTAAAACTATTTGAATGTGATTTATTAATCGAAAGTTCATTTTTTCCAGCTATGCAAAATTGTTCCATAGTTTTTCATACAGCATCACCTTTCAAATT
>TARA_Y200000002_G_scaffold382364_2_pt1 | contig 12126 bp, 10 predicted proteins | sample TARA_Y200000002 | Tara Oceans TARA_Y200000002 (sample SAMEA2619388) | marine metagenome | biome: marine biome (ENVO:00000447); feature: surface water layer (ENVO:00002042); material: "saline water (ENVO:00002010), including plankton (ENVO:xxxxxxxx)" | depth 5 m | reverse complement strand
GCTATTGTCGGAGGTCATAGTGATACAGCATCAGCAAAAAAAGAAATTCTTAGGGGATGTGGAGTTCATGTAGTTGATTCTCCTGCTGACTTAGGAATTAAAATGAAAGAACTTTTATCTAAATAAAATTAATTCTAAATAAAAAGCTACCCTATGATAGCTTTTAGGATCTTATAATAATTTTTATTCTGAAGGATTACTTACGGGACCTTGAGCAGGTTTTACAGCCGTAGCATTGGTTTTAGGTTTTTTAACTTCACCTTTAATTCTGATTATAGATGTACCACCTATCACGTTTCCATCAGGATCTTTTTTAGAACGAGTAATATTATCTGTGTTTATTGCGTTTGACTGAATAGTAACAGATTTATTAATAACTCCAATTCTTTTAGTATCATATCTGACTTTAATTTCTCCAGAAGCTCCAGGAGCAACTTCTTCTCTTGGCCATTGTGGAACAGTACAACCACAAGATCCTTTAGCATTAGTAATTTTTAAAGGTTTAGTTCCATTATTTGTAAATACGAAAATACATTCACCATTGGCACCTTGCTCTATTTGCCCGTAATCGTGTGTAGACTTATCAAAAGAAATTTCAGCACCTTGGACTCCTACTGAAACAGGTTGTTGAGCTAAATAGGTATGAAAAATAAATAATGAGGCTATAATTAGATTTAATTGTGATATTGATTTTTTCATTTTTATGATTTTGTATTAATTATTTCAAATATATAAAATGTGTTTAATAATGGTAAACAAAAATCAGACCATTTTAATGATTAGTACTTTTTTTTGATTCCTCTATTTTATCTTTTTCTTTTTTACTTTCACTTTCAAGAATATCTAAATATTCAATTTCTAAATCTTCCAAATGTTCTATCATTCTTCCAAGTGATAAAGCATTTAATTTTTTACCGATGATTTTTTTTTCGTCATTGATCAGATATATTTGAGGAGTGCTAAATATATCATAAGTCAATCTGAAATTTAAACTTTCTAGTGTCGTTACCCGTTTTTCATAAATATATTTTTTTGCATTTTCATTTGCATCAGGGAAATCAGAAATATTGATCCATTCTAACTTTTTTTCTTTAATAAACTTCTTCCATTTTTCATTTTCTAGACTAGTTCCAATGGCTATGAATTCTATGTCAATATTTTTATTTTTAAATACTTGGTAAAGTTTAGAAAGTTTGGGAATTTCTTTTTTACAATGACCACAATCAGGGTCCCAGAAAATCAATAAGTTATATTTATTTGGAAGTTTATAAAAATCAACCCATTCTTTTTCTGACGTATCCGCTAGAATTAACCTAGGAGCATTCTTCCCGATTAAAAGAGGGTACGTCTTATCTGCTTTTTCGCACAAATCAACCAATTTTGTAGAATCTAACCAAAATGCTTTCGAATTATTAGCAGGGCAATAATATTCTTTTGCCATACATACAAAAACTGCATCCATGCCCATAATATTGGAGGTTTCATATTTATAGGTTAGGTGATGAACAGTATATTTAAATAAATCGCTCTTTACATCCATTTGGTTGATTAACTTATAAGCATATTTACAGATTGTATCCGGTATTTGTGGGATCATTTTTTTAAAAAAAAAGTCTAATTTTTTATGATAAACAGGAGTATGCACAATTCTATTGTCAGTTACATCAATATTGTCCCAATAATGATCTAGATAGAATCTATATCTGAGAGAATCATTTTTTTGTATTTCTTTTGGAATAGTTGGGTCTATAGACATTGCTAATACTTTAGCAGCTAAAAAATCTATGTTTTTAAAAATATGGTCATTTTGAAAATTTTTTACCATTAAATCTAATTCTTCTCTTCCATTTACATCATCTTGCTTTAAGTTCGAGGCTTTTTCCTTCATGGATCCTAGAAATCTTATGTAATCATAGAAAATTTTATTGTTTTCAGATTTTAAGACCTTCATTTTCCCATTAAAATCATTCATATCAGTTTCCATCATCACATCTTCATCACTTACAATAAATTCAAAATACTTAGGCCCAGGACAAACCAACGCGTAAATACCACCAACTAGCTTTTTTTTATTGAAAATTACTTTTTGATTTTTCGATAAGGAGGTATCAGCATAATATAGCTTGTCGCCAAAATATCTTGCTAAAAATACAGTAGTATCATTAAGACCTGCTATTTTAAAATTAAGACTTTGCTGTCCAAAGTTGAAAGAGATGGCAAACAATAATATAAAAAATGAAATTATTCTCATAAGTTTTTAACTCAATTTAAATTTAAAAATTAAATAACAACTAATTAAAAATTAACAAATTTTAAGTTTTTTTAATCTGATAATTAATGCTTATTTGATAACAAAAGATGTAGTTCCGTTACTAGTTTTTAAATAGTAGATTCCTGAATTAAGATTAATTTGAGTAGATTTTAAAATTTTTCCGCTATAAATTATTTGACCCTTTGAATTGAAAATTTTAAATAACTCCATCCTACCATTTCCTTTAATATTTATAATTCCTAGAGATGGGTTGGGATATATTTTCAAGCCAGAATCATTAATTTCTTTTAAATCTGTAAGATCATTAGTGGTTACTCTTATATTATCTAGTCCTAGTATATACTGATCATTTGAATAATGTCTAAAAGCTAAGTAAACGGGAGTATTCAAAGGAATAGAGTCTAATTTGATTTTAAAATTGGTCCATAAATTGGGCACTGCAACAGTGTCAAAAAGTATATTACTATTTATTATACTATTTAAATTTATATTGGAAGAGTAATATACTTGAATTGCTTCTGGATAAGACCCGTCAAATGATATAGCGTCAAAATAAAGATAGTTTCCATTTTGAGTAAAAGTGATTTCAGGTGTAAATAAGTAATTATTTGCAGATGTTGTATCGTCAAACCATGAATTGGCAACTACTATGGAGTCACCAATATTTAAAGAATCAATATCCTCTATAATGTGATACGAATTATTAAGGTGAATTACTGAAGGATCATTATAAGGGTTTGCTGAATCTCCATCAATTAATGTCCATGAAGAAATATTTCCAGAATTAAAATCTTGATTTAATAAATCACTTTGTCCATTAATTACCAAACAGTAGATGGAGAAAAAAACTAAATAGATATATTTCATAGATTTAAGTTAAAGGTCACAAATGTACTTATTTACTTTCAACATAGGTTTATGGACAATATACCAATAATTGATTTTATTTAAATAAATGTGGTGCTATTTTTGATATATGGTAAATATAAAATACATCGTTATAACGTCTCTTGTATTTAATTTTTTAAACAGCTACTCACAGAATTACGATTTATCGAACTTTTATGATAATTCTGACCCTCTAAATCCTAGTATAATTGAATCACAGCTCAACAAAAAAGTGGACTCTGTTTTTAATACTTTAAACGATACTACGAGAATAGGTCAAATGATCGTTCCAGCAATTGGAAGATTGGGGAAATCTAGAGAAAGTGTTTATCTATTAGCTCAAAAAGGGTGGATAGGCGGGATATTACTTCTTAACGGAACTGTTGATGAGTTTAAAAGTGACGTGTTAAAATATGACAGTATTTTAATTAGTCATCAACATCTTCCATTAATTTTTAGTGCTGATGCAGAGCCTACTTTAATTAATAGAAAGATAATAGGTTCCAAAAAAGTTCCATTTACCAATACTATACATAATTTTGATAGTGTATCTATTGTTACTCAAATTATTTCAGATGACTTATCCAATATAGGAATTAATCAAAATTACGCTCCTGTTATTGATGCTTCTCCAAATAAAGTAGTTAATAACCGAAGTTTTGGATTAAATATGGACACTGTTATTAAATTTTCACAATCTTTTATAAATACTACTCAATCAAGAAATATAATTGCAACAGCTAAGCATTTTCCAGGACATGGTTATGTGAAAGGGGATACTCATAAAGAATTAATTTTTATAGATGGAGATCTAAGAGAAGTTAATAATTATATCCCTCTGATTTCAAATGGTTTAATTTCTGTTATGGTTGCACATTTAGCAGTGAAAAATAATGATGATTATAATACTGGCGGTCTTCCTGCTACTTGTTCTAAAAGAATTGTTACAGATTTATTGAAAGACTCTCTGGGTTTTAGAGGACTTATTGTCACTGATGCATTAAATATGGGAGCGGTAACTAACATAGAGCAAAATGGATTAATGGCAGCAATGGCAGGTTGTGATCAATTGCTAATGCCGATCGATGAGACACAGGTAATAATGGATATCCTTTCGGAGTTAAAGAGGAATGAGGAATTTAAAAAACAAATTTATAATTCAGTAAAAAAAATAATAAGACTTAAAATTTGTTTGAATAAAATTTAGTAAAATTAATTGTAAGTTTTCTTATTCCATTGATATTCACTGGGATAAATGCTTTGGGAGAAACATATAAATGTAGAGAGGGAACAAAGCATAATAAAGGCATAAAGAAACCAAGCTAATCTATGATAACCAAAATAACCCATGTCAATTTCAGCACCATTTAATATTAACCAAGTTGGGGTGAGCAAAGCAATAATTAGTGCTGTTAAAGCAACTGATATGGCCATTGTCTCTAATGTGCGAAATGGAATTGCAGTTAATTTTTTTATCCAGCTTAAATCACTTCCCCATTTATGAACCAAATAATATTGATTATTCTTTAGAGGAATAAATAATAATGGGTCTTTATTACAATCCTCTAAATCAAATGCACTGGAAGGGGCTAAAATAAAAAACTTTTTAATTTCTATAGAATTCGATTTTTCGATTTCTTTAATTTTAAATATTGCTTCTTGGGGAATCTGATTTTTAAAAAATTTAGTAGGTAAAAACCGTAATCTATGTTTGATAGCTATTGTTTCAATAGTCTTAAAGTTATATACTTTAGAAGTCTCTTCAATTTTTATATCAGCAAAATATTTCTTGTTGTTAGAACTATTGATATTTTTTTGGATAGTTTTTTCCTTAATTAAATCGTTGTTGAGTTGATCAATCGCAGAATTTAGTAATAACTTTTCGTTTTTAGATTTAAGGCTAATTAGTTCTTTTTCTATATTAATATCTTGAAACATTACTTGAATTTTAAATTAAAAATAAATACAAATTTTAATTAGATTTAATTTGTTTAATGCTAAATAAAGAAATTATTTTTTCTTATGTGCTAAATTGTTTTTGTATTTAGTTTGAACCATATCTACAAAAACAAGAATTGCTATTATAAAATAAAAAGTAGTTTTATTCATTGCGTGAACGGCTTTGTTTAAAATTACAAGATCAGCTTTTTCTCCACCCTCACTAATTAGCATTATTCCTACTATAAATAGAATGAAAAGTCCTAAAACCTCATATTTTCTATTCTTTTGAAGAAATGTAGCAACTTTATTAGCTGCCAATATCATTAATACTCCTCCAACAACAATTGATATTGCCATGATAATAAAATTTTCTGTTAAAGCCATAGCGCTTAAAATGGAATCAAAGGAAAAAATAAGGTTCATAAAAACGATCATTAGTATTACATTTTTAGAAGATTTTTTTTCATTAGAAACCTCCTCAATTTCAAAAATTATCATATGCCAAATTTCTTTTATTGATGTGTAAAGAATAAACCCTCCACCGAATAATACAATTAGTGAATGTAAATTCATATTCAATTTGATAAATTCAGAATTTAAATAAATTAGCGGATTTTTAAAATTCTCAACAAGATTTACCAATAAAAAAAGTAGTACTAATCTTAGTATAATAGCGATGGAAATCCCTAACTTTCTTACATATTCTTGATTTTCTTTTGGGGCTTTTTTAGATTCTAATGCTATGTATAATAAGTTATCAAATCCTAATACTAATTGTAAAACAATTAGCATAAGTAATGTACCAATGCTCGAAATAATTTCCATCAACACAATTATAACAAAAATATATAATAATTAAGGATGTAAATTTTTATTTCTATTTTATTAAAAATAAAACCATTTAAATTCATTTTGATCTTGCAATATTAGAGTAGGAGCTGGGAACTTAATTAGTGAAAAAGAATTTAATAATAATTCTAGCACACGATTTTTGGTCTTAATTTCAGAAAAATCTAAATCTACGCTAAATAGTAATTGTGATTGCCTATTAATTTCATTGCATTCTGCACAGTTTAGAATATTATTATTTCTCGCTCCAATAAAACCGTCAATTGAGTATCCCAGAGAAAAATTTAAATATTTAAAAACTTTTAACCTATTTTGAATATCATTATCAAAATCAAATGTGAGCCAATAGGTTTGTCCGTTGTAATCTTTAAAAATTCTTTGTGATATATTTTTTTCATCTCCTAATAAACTTGGTCTATGAATAGCATATGGGCTTAAATGAGAAGAGAATTTTAATTTCAATGATTGTCTTTTAAATTTTTTTTGTTGAAAATAAAAAATCCCAGTTCCGACAAAATTGGAAAGTAGGTCATAATTTGAAAACCCCCATTTTTCTGAAAATCCATCTAAAACTTCAATTCCCAGCATAAAGAACAAACTGTAAAAACAACTTTTTTCTAAAGAATTTTTAATATTTTTTTTCTCTAAAAATAAATGACTTTTTCTTGCAACTTGATAAGAAGAATAAACATGACCTGCTTTATCCATATAATTCCATTCTTCAAGGTCATTAAAAAAATGAAAAGAAGTTTGTTGGTAATTTTTATACCATAAATTATAAAGACCAAAGTAAGAGAATGTAGTAGCTCCTAAAGCCACGGAATTAAGAATTATATTTTTTTTTTGGGTACTATCTAGTCTATTTTCTTCTTGGGCAAAAGAGTAATCAACGATAATTGTAAATATCAAAATAATTAAAATATTAGAACTTCTTATATTTAAGAGTTTCATTTAATATTTTAATTGTTAAGATTTTTTAGATATTTTGATCCATTTAAAACAATTCTAGCAAAAATGGAATTTTGAATACCCCAAGGATCTAAACTTTCGGAAAAATTAGTTTTTGAGTATTGAATGTGATATCCAAATTCGAAAGAAACCTCTTTATTTGCAAAATAATTTACTACCAAACCACTTCCAAATCCAAGACCAATTCTTCCTTGACTTTGATTAGAACTTGTAGATGTTTGAAAATTATGAATTATATTATAACGTTGATTATCAATTGTAATAAAATTATCTACAATTTTTACTTCCAAAAATTGAACAAAAATTGGGTAAAACAAAGTGATTTTTGATTCTTCGTAAATTTTTTTCTGAAAACCCAAATTTATCATGTTTCTTTTTTCATTTCCTGTAATGCTGATAGGTTCATAATCAGGATCTGGAGAAAGGTTGTTGGGATTATCAACTGCAATTGTAATAAAATCTTGAATTTTAATATCCGAAAAATTTATATCTACATAATATTTAGATTCTTTTTTTTTCCATCCGATATGGAATCCTATTTCTGAAGAGGGGTTGTATTTTATATCACTAGGTATATCATATATATAGTAAGGATATTGAAAAAATTGGTCAAATTTTGTCTGATTTAATGGATTGTTTAAAATACTTGATACACCATAATTATTGTAATTGCCATTATATTGATTGGATGTATTTTGATTAGCGATGTATAAACCTCCATTTATTCCCATTACAAAATTATTGTTTTGAGAAAAAACTATTAAAGGAAAAAGAATAAATAAAACTATATATTTCATAATTAGTAATTCATCAAATATTCAATTTTTTCTTTTAGAGTATTATTCGCTAAAAATTGAGTTTCTAATTCATGAGCAAATGGTACAGGAGTATCTAAACTTGCACATCTTAAAATTGGAGCATCTAAATTTTCAAAACAATTTTCATTAATTAATGAAGAAAGTTCTCCACCAATACCACCTGTTAAAGAGTCTTCATGAACAATGAGCACTTTATTAGTTTTTCGAACAGTTTTAAAAATGGCATTTTTATCCAATGGAAGAAGTGTTCTTAAGTCTAGAATATCAGCAGAAATTTTCATTTCATTGATGATGTTTATTGCCCAATGAACCCCCATTCCGTAAGTTATAATGCTTAAATCTTGCCCTTTTTGTATGAGTTTTGCTTCTCCAATGGGTGTAGTGTAGTAATTTTCAGAAACTTCACCAGTAGTGCTTCTATATAATGCCTTGTGTTCAAATATTAGAACAGGGTTAGGGTCTTCAATGGCTGCAGTCATTAATCCTTTGGCATCTGAGGGATTGGATGGATATACAATTTTTAATCCTGGAGTATGAAAAAACCAAGCTTCATTACTTTGAGAATGAAAAGGCCCAGCTCCAACTCCAGCACCAGTGGGCATTCTTATGACTACATCTGCATTTTTTCCCCATCTATAATGTAATTTAGCAAGGTTGTTGACTATTTGATTAAATCCTACACTAGCAAAATCTGCAAATTGCATTTCCATGATAGCTTTTCTATTTTTTATAGAAAGCCCGAGCGCAGCACCTACAATGGCCGATTCACATAGTGGGGTGTTTCTAATTCTATCTTTACCAAATTTTTCTAGAAATCCATCAGTTACTTTAAATACTCCGCCATACTCAGCAATATCTTGCCCCATTATAATGGAAGACTTGTATTTTTCCATTGCTTGAAATAAACCTTGAGAAAGAGCATCTATAAATCTTAATTCTTTTTTTTTGCCTTTCTCTTGATTCTCTTTAGGAATATGCTCTTTATATAGATCGTTTAGTTCTGATTTTAAATTTGCTTCTAATCTTGGAGTAGAAAAGGCGGAATCCCATGAATGATTTATTCTTTTTTTTATTTCTTTCTTTTTTTCATTTATTTCATCTAAAGAGAAAATATTTTTATCTAGAACTAATTTCTCTAACCTCAAAATAGGATCTTTACTTTTCCATTTGTCCTGTAAACCTTGAGGGTAGTATTTTGTTCCAGATGCTTCTTCGTGACCCCTCATTCTGAAAGTGATCGCTTCTACTAAGAATGGTTCAGATTTTTTCTTTTGTGATGATTTTACTGAACTAATGCATTCATATACTTTAAGTATATTATTTCCATCTACTTGAGCAGTTTTCATACCATAGCCTATTCCCTTATCTATAAATTGTTTACAATTAAATTGTTCTTTTGAGGGGGTAGAAAGTCCCCATTGGTTATTTTCAATTACAAATATTACTGGTAGTTTCCATACTGAAGCCACATTTAATGCTTCATGAAAATCACCTTCACTTGCTCCACCATCTCCACTAAATACTAATACTGATTTTTTTGTTTTTTCAATTTTTTCAGCAAGAGCAATCCCACATGCTATTCCAAGTTGAGGTCCTAAATGAGATATCATACCAACAATATGATGTTTCATTGTTCCAAAATGAAAAGATCGATCTCTTCCTTTGGTAAATCCCTCTTTTTTACCCTGAAATTGACAGAAAAGTTGAAATAAATCAATATCTCTTGTTGTAAAAACTCCTAAATTTCTATGCATTGGTAATATAAATTCATCATTCTCCATAGCAAGAGTTGAACCAACAGAAATAGCCTCTTGCCCAATTCCAGAAAACCATTTAGAAATTTTTCCTTGTCTAAGAAGAATGAGCATCTTTTCTTCAATTAACCTTGGCAACCACAAAGCATTCAACATCTGAGAAATCAATTCTTTATTCATATACAATAAAAGTAATTTAAAAAACTATATTTAAAATATTTACTTAAATTTTTATAAGATATCAATTAAACTTGTTTTTTTGTTATTGTAACAAATGCCCCAAAAAAGTAATTTGATTTTATCAGTAAATAAATTAGTTTTACAATCCATTTAAATCTGTATGATAAAATTAATTTATAAAAATATTTTTCTTTTTGTAATTACATTACTCTTATTTTGCTCTTCAAAAATTCATGCTACTCATCTAATAGGTGGTGATTTTAAAGTAACAATGATCAGTCATGGTTCGAATTCTAGTGTTTATGACGTTCAATTAAGACTTTACAGAGACGACGTTAACGGTGCAGTTAATATGCCCACTTCAGTTACTATTGGTATTTACAAAGTAGGAACCAATAATTTACAAACTATTAAGACTCTTTATCTTAACGGAGGATCTGGATCTATTGTCCCTCTAGGAGATCCTTGTTTTACCCCAAACCCTGCAATCTTCAGAATAGAGGAAGGAGTCTACAATAGTTTAACTCCTGTGACATTGCCTAACTTTTCTATGGGTTATTACCTACACTATGAAACTTGCTGTAGAAATGGTTTGGTAAGTAATTTGTTAAATCCCACATCCGATGGTATTTCAATTTTTGCAATTATTCCCGATCCTGGTTTAGGTCAAAACTCAACACCTGATTTTGGCAGTTACCCTAATGACGCTTATTTTTGCGTAAATAATACTAAATTTTTCACTTGGCCGGTTACTGATCCAGATGGAGATTCTTTAGTTTTTTCATTAGTGCCCCCTTTAGATGATGGAACTAATCCTAATAACGGAAATTCAGCCCCTGGAGGCGGTGCTTATCCATTTTACCCTACTTGTGCATATGCACCTGGCTATAATCAATTTAATGCTATCGGAGGCTCACCGCAAATGTCTATAAACTCTGTAACTGGTGAAATAACAGCTTGCCCTTCAATTTTTGGATATTTCGCCTTTGCTGTTCGCGTAGAAGAGTTTAGAAACGGGGTAAAGATAGGAGAGGTTAGAAGAGATGCTCAATACAAATCTGAATCTTGTGTTTTAGCAAATCCACCTCAGATTTCTGTAAATGATGCTCCTAATAGTGCAACTTTGGATACTTTTTTAGTAGATGTTTATGTTACAGATAGTATTTGTTTTGATATTGAAGTAGGGACTAATGATCCTTTAGACTCAATGTATCTAAGATTAACCTCAAATAATTTTGATTTATATGACACTTATGTTGCTCCTGACTCTGTTATTTCTGGAAATAATAGTTTTGCTTACTATGATTGGAATAACATTACAGGTGATACCGTTAACTTTGGCAATATAATTTTATTGAATAATGGTTATATGGGAACAACAGGAACATTCTATAGAAGGCATTGTTGGCAAGCACCCTGTGAAGGAATCGATTCTACATTTTTTATTAACATGGACGCCTATACGGTTGATTGTAGCGGTTACAATCCGGAAGTTAAAGAAATTAGTGTTCATGTAAATAAAAAACCGTCTCCTACTTTTTTAGATATTCCTTCTGATATTAGCGTTACTCTTGATGATACCATGTGTATTGATTTATTTGCAGAAGATACTTTCAATATAAATGATACACTCTCTATTGAACCTTACTCGGGAAACTTTAGTTTTGATTCAACATTTGTCCATCCATTATTTAACAATTTAACAGGAGAGCATTATTATGAAAATTTTAATGACAGTTTGGGTTATACCGTCTCAATGATTGATTATTCTCATGTAGGTGATATTTCATCTGCAGTTCAAAAAGTAGCTTTAAGATTTTGTTGGGTTACGGACTGTGATTATGTTTTCCAGAAAGAATTTGATTTAAACTACAGAGCATTTTCTTCAGTTTGTGGTTCAGATACTGTATTTGCCTCCTCTCATGTTACTGTAGAACCACCTTCAGGAGATGTAAAAGAAATTCCTAACGTTTTTACACCTAATGGGGACGGTGATAATGATGTTTACAGTCTTGCTGGTCAAGAAGATCCATGTTATGATGTAATGGAAGTTAAAATTTATAATAGGTGGGGTCAACTAGTATTTTCATCTGATGACCCAAACTTTGAATGGGATGGAACATTAGATAACGGAAACCGATGTGGAGATGGAGCCTATTTAGTGATTATGGATGGAACATTTGGAAGTACTTACGACGAAGATGGTAACAGAACATCGAATCCTGTAAGAGATGAATTTTGGATTCATTTATTAAAATGACCTTCAATACAATCTTCATACAACTTTTCATATAGTGGTAATATCTTTTTTACATCAAATTTCTGAGCCTGTTTTAACGCATTAGCCTTAAATTTTTTTAATTGATGTTCGTTAGATAATATATTAAGGGTATTTTTTGCCATATTTTTAAAATCTCCAACATTACTTAGCATTCCACTTTCACCATGGACCACA
>TARA_Y200000002_G_scaffold125292_1_pt1 | contig 12174 bp, 13 predicted proteins | sample TARA_Y200000002 | Tara Oceans TARA_Y200000002 (sample SAMEA2619388) | marine metagenome | biome: marine biome (ENVO:00000447); feature: surface water layer (ENVO:00002042); material: "saline water (ENVO:00002010), including plankton (ENVO:xxxxxxxx)" | depth 5 m | reverse complement strand
ATAAATATAAATTATGAACTAAAATTAGCCAATCATGAATCAATTTACCAATTTCCAAGATGCATTAAGACTCAATAAAAAAAGTGAAAATAAATTTACTATTATCCCAAATGTAAATTTTTTTGTTGGAAATACTCCTCATGGTGGATATTTGATGGCTATAATGCAAAAAGCGCTAACAAATGTATTGCCCCACTCAACAGCCATCAGTTCATCAGTTCAATATCTTGATAGAATTGAATCAAAACCAATTGATCTTGAGATAGAAGTTTTCAAGGTGAGTAGAGGGAGCTCATCAGGAATCGTTAAACTTATTCAAAACGGAAGAATTTGCACAACTTTTACGGGCACTTGTTCGGATTTTCAATTTATGAAGGGATACGATGGTATTAAAACACCTCTACCTAAAATTTTTCATAATGAAGCTATCGATGATTACAAAGAATTAAATTTTGATAAAATATCTCCAGGATTTACCCCATCTTTTATCAAGCAACTTGAATGCAGAATTCATCCTGATCATGCATGGTGGAATAGAGACGATAACTTTGATCCTGATGATTTTGAAGCAAGATGCTCTGCATATTTAAAAATGTCAGGTGGAATTCCAGATCAGTTTTGCCTATCTTTTTATTCAGACATTCTTCCTCCAGTTGTATCTAATAAATTTGGTCCACTGGGGTGGATACCAACAATAACTCTTACGACTCATATAAGGCAGTTACCAACAACAGAAACCCTTTATACAGACTTTAAAGCATCAGAAATCAATAATGGTTATTTTGAGCAAGATTGTAATATATGGGATTTAGATGGAAATTTAGTTGCTTCGAGCCGACAACTCACTAGAATACTAAAATCAGATGAAAAAATACCAAAAAAATAATTAATAAAGGATTAACTATGCAGTTTAAAGGAACAAAAAACTATATCTCTACTGAGGATTTAAGTATGGCTGTAAATGCTGCTAAATCTTTAGAGCGACCGCTGTTGGTAAAAGGAGAGCCTGGAACTGGGAAGACATTACTTGCTATTGAAGTGGCTAATGCTTTAAAGATGGATTTAATAGAATGGCATATAAAATCAACAACAAAAGCATCGCAAGGGCTTTACGAATATGATGCAGTTACAAGACTGAGAGATTCTCAACTTGGTGATGAGCGAGTTAAAGATATTTCTAACTATATTAAAAAGGGAAAGCTGTGGGAGGCATTTACATCAGATAAACAAGTTGTTTTGTTAATTGATGAAATAGACAAGGCTGATATTGAATTTCCAAATGATTTACTTCAAGAGCTAGATAGAATGGAATTTTTTTGTTATGAAACTGGCGAGACTATAAAGGCTAAACACAGGCCCCTAATTATTATGACTTCAAATAATGAGAAAGAATTACCAGATGCTTTTTTAAGAAGATGTTTTTTTCATTACATACAATTTCCTGATAGGGATACTATGAATAAAATTGTAAATGTTCATTATCCAAAGATAAAAAAGAAACTTGTCAGTGAAGCATTAGAGATATTTTTTGATCTAAGAAAGATACCAGGGTTGAAAAAGAAGCCATCTACCTCTGAGCTTATCGATTGGCTTAAGTTATTATTATCAGATGATATGCCTGAAGAAATTCTTAAAAATGCTGATTCATCTAAAGCAATTCCACCACTTTACGGCGCGTTATTAAAAAATGAACAAGACGTTCAACTTTTGGAGCGACTAGCCTTTATGTCAAGAAGAGAATCAAACTCAAAGTAAATGCTAATCAATTTATTTCAAACTATAAGATCTTCCGGTGTTCCATGTACGCTTAGAGAGCTACTTGATTTATTAGGTGCTCTTGAAAATCAACTAGTTTATGCTGATATCGACGATTTTTATTACCTATCAAGAGCCATTCTTGTAAAAGACGAAAAACATTATGACAAGTTTGATAAAGCATTCGATATCTATTTTAAAGGAATTGAAAAACTTGAAGATATATTTCAAGCTCTGATACCTGAGGATTGGTTAAGAAAAGCATTTGAAAAAGAACTTGACCCAGAAGAATTAAAAAAAATTAAATCTATGGGTGGTCTTGAGAAACTTTTGGATGAGTTTAAGAAAAGACTAGATGAACAAAAAGAAAGACACGAAGGTGGAAATAAATGGGTTGGAACTAATGGGACTTCACCTTTCGGTCACGGAGGCCAGAATCCTGAGGGAATTAGGATTGGAGGACCTGGTGGCCAAAAGAAGGCTGTAAAGGTTTGGGAGCAAAGACAATATTCAAATCTTGATGATTCAGTCATTATTGGAACAAGAGATATTAAGATGGCCTTAAGAAGATTAAGAAAGTTTGCAAGACAAGGTAATGATCTTGAACTTGATATGGATGATACTATTAAGTCCACTGCAAAAAATGCTGGTTATTTAGACATAAAAATGGTTCCAGAAAGACTTAATTCTGTAAAAGTAATTGTATTGTTTGATGTTGGTGGTTCAATGGACCCATATATAAAATTATGTGAGGAGCTTTTCTCAGCTATCAAGACTGAATTCAAAAATTTAGAGTATTTTTATTTTCACAATTGTATTTATGAATCCGTTTGGAAAGATAACCGAAGAAGAACTCAAGAAAGATTTTTAGTTCAAGACATAATTAATAAGTATTCTTCGGATTACAAGATTATTGTTGTTGGCGATGCAACTATGGCTCCATATGAAATTACAAATGCTGGAGGGAGCATAGAACACTGGAATGAAGAGGCTGGTCATGTTTGGATTAAAAGATTATCAGAACACTTTGAAAATATGGCATGGCTAAATCCAGTCCCAGACGATCATTGGGATTACACTTCTTCAATATGTATTTTAAAAGAGTTATTTGAAAATAGAATGTATCCTCTTACACTAAAAGGTCTTGAGGATGGTATGGCTGAACTTTCGAAATAAGCATTAACACTTATGAATAACGCTCTAGAAATTAAAGATCTTGTAAAAGTTTATACAGGTGGAACAAAAGCTCTAAATGGTATTTCCTTAAATGTTAAAGAAGGAGATTTTTATGCTTTACTCGGGCCAAATGGTGCAGGCAAATCATCAACTATTGGTATTATTGGAACCTTGGTAACAAAAACATCAGGTTCTGTAAAAATATTTGATAAGGACATTGATATTAATATTGCTGAAGCAAAATCTATGCTTGGTGTAGTGTCTCAAGAAATTAATTTTTCGCAATTTGAAAAAGTACTAGATATTGTTACTACACAAGCTGGATTTTATGGAATAAAAAAATCAATTGCTAAACCAAAAGTCAAAGATATCTTAACTAGATTAGGGCTTTGGGATAAAAGAAATGATCAGGCAAGAACTCTTTCAGGAGGATATAAAAGAAGATTAATGATAGCTAAAGCATTAATACATGAACCAAAGCTATTAATTTTAGATGAGCCAACTGCAGGAGTTGATATTGAACTCAGAAGAGAAATGTGGGATTTTTTAAGAGAAATTAATAACAATGGAACTACAATTATTTTAACTACCCATTATCTTGAAGAGGCTGAGCAATTGTGTAGAAATATTGGAATTATTGATAAAGGAGAGATAGTTGCAGATACAAGCATGAAAGATTTATTAAGTAGGTTAGATGTTCAAGGTTTTGTTTTGGATTTAGAAGAACACTTAGAAGCAGAGCCAAAGATTGATGGATACTCTTTAAAGCTTGAAGATTCTTTAACCTTGGTAACAGCAATTAATAAAGATAAATCAATAAATAACTTATTTGATGAACTTAATAAGTTAGGAATAAAAGTAAAATCATTAAGAAATGAGTCAAACAGACTTGAAGAATTATTTATAGAGATGGTAAAAAAATAAATGGATAAGAAACAACAATTTAATATATCAGTTACTTTATGGACTCTTACTTCAAAAGAAATTAGAAGATTCCTTAGAATTTGGATACAAACATTAGTTCCTCCAGCTATAACAATGTCTTTATATTTTGTAATTTTTGGATCACTGATAGGTCCAAGGATTGGAGAAATGGATGGCTTTAACTATGTACAATTTATGATTCCTGGTTTGATAATGATGTCAGTTATAACAAACTCTTATGCAAATGTTGTTTCATCCTTTTATTCAGTAAAATTTCAAAAGTCTATTGAAGAACTCCTAATTTCACCAATGCCAAATTGGACCATTTTATTAGGTTTTATTTTAGGTGGAGTTGCCAGAGGCGTTTTGGTTGGAATGATTGTTTTTTTTGTAAGTTTATTTTTTTATCCTGAATTTCAAATTCAAAATATTCCTTTAACTTTATTAGTACTTTTATTAACAGCCATACTATTTTCATTGATGGGTTTTTTAAATGCTATCTTTGCAGACAGCTTTGATGCCATTTCAGTAGTTCCAACTTTTGTGCTTACACCTTTAATTTATCTAGGCGGTGTTTTTTATTCTATTAATATATTGCCTGATTTTTGGAGATCAATATCAATGGCAAATCCCATGTTATATGTTGTTAACACGTTTAGGGAAGGTATGTTAGGGGTGAGTGATGTGTCAATTTCATTCTCATTAACAATGATTAGTATATTTATTATTGTTTTTTCTTTTCTGTGCCTTTATTTGCTTAAAAAAGGAATAGGAATAAGAACGTGAGTCTTAAACATCTAGGCAAAAAAGAATCTAAAAGAAAAAAAACTGGTATACGAATCTTAGACAAAATCATTAGGAATAAAAGTAACATCCCTTATGGATCTGATTTTTGGAACGTTTATGATTTTATGTACCTAGATCAAAATAAATTACCAGTTTTAAAAGTTTTAGAAATAGAAATACCATCTACCTCGAAGTATTCAATTGAATCAAAATCTATGAAATTATTCTTAAATGAGTATTATAAAAAATCTTTTAAATCTGAAGCTTTGATTATCGAATCTATTAAACAAATATTTGATGCATTCATAGAACACCCAGTGAAAATAAAGTTTATTAAAAAGTTTGCAAAAGAACCATCTTCAGTAGATTTAAATAAATATAAACTAATGTCTACTAAAAAAAGAAAGTTGTATAAATTCTCTGGATTTCGATCAATCTGTCCTGTAACTTCTCAACCAGACTTTGCGTGTATTTTTATTTTATGTGATGAGCCTCTAAATACGGCATGGTTAAAAAAATACTTAATATCATTTAAAGAACAAGGTGATTTTCATGAACAATGTATTGAGTCAATTTATTCAAAGCTGTATGAAAAATATAAACCTACGAATCTTGAGATCTGTGGAAGATTTCAAAGACGGGGTGGAATTGATATCAATCCCTTCCGAGGAAATTCTAAGAAAAAATTGTTTGGCAATTTTAGAGTTTTTAATCAATAATAAGACTTTAAATTTAATAGGAGAATTTATGAATAAATTTATGTCTTTTATATTAATCTTTTCGTTTTTAAATATTTCTGCTGAAGTCTGGGAAGATTATGAACCCAGTGAAGAACAAGTTCAGTTAACAGTTATTTCTGTTCAACCAAATTACTTAGATAATTATTTAGTTAATTTAAAAAGAACCTGGGTAAGAGGAATGGAGATTCAAAAAGAACTTGGATATATTGTTGATTATGGTGTTTGGACTTCAGAAAGTGCAAACAGTCCAAATGTATGGCTTACAATTACATATGAAAATATGGCAGCAATGCAACCAAATAAAGAACGATATGATGCTGTAAATGCAGAGTTTGAAAAAAGATTTGGTGATGATGACGAAGAGCTTGATGTGATCTCAAAAGGTTATGAAGAAATCAGATCAATGGTAGATAACCAAATAATTAATAGAGTTAAATTTAATATGTAAAGTTTATAACCCATTCATGAACGTGGATGGGTTATTTATACTAATGGCGGAAGGTGAGGGAATCGAACCCCCGCGCCGTTGCCGACGACACCTTTCCAAGGTGCTGCATTACCGCTCTGCCAACCTTCCAGATGCATAATTATACTTGTTTCATTTACATATAATATGTATTATCAAAATATGTCTTCAAAATACACAAAAGATTTAATTAATATCCTAGAAATGCTTTGGAGCATTGAAAAAGATTTAAATTTAGTTAGATATAATGAAACTGAAAAAAAGATTTATTATACAATTGCATGGAAAACATCTAGCATGGGCTCATGTAATATATCTGATGTAATCAATAGCTCAGGATTTTCAAGATCAACAGTTTATAAAACAATTAAAAAGTTTGAATCAGAAAACCTTCTATCACTTCAGCAGTCGAATGAAGACAGAAGAGAATTTATTCTTCAACTTGAATCATAGTCTTCAATCCTAAAATCAATGAATTCAATAGTTCATTTTATTAAAGTTACCTTAACTGTTTATATATTTTCAATGTTTTTGTATGCGATTTGGTATTTCTTCCAAGTGGTTGACCTTGCAAAAATGAATCCCCTTGATGAATGGATAGGGAGCTTGGTTTATTTACCACATGGTGCAAGAGTTTTAATGTTTTGTTATTTTAGATATTACTCATTACCAGGTCTATATCTTGCAGAAATTTCTGGGCCACAGTTAATTCATCATATTGATTACGTCGATGGATGGAGTTTGGCTGCTTTAGGATCTCTATCATCAGTAATAATTGCAGTTGAAATTATAAAATGGGTTAGAAAAAACCCTGAGAATTTTTCAGTAGTTAAAACATTAAGTTTTAAAAACTATAAATCATTAATATTAGTTGTATTGATATCATCAATGCTTAATGGGATTTTAGCTAATTCATTAATTGCTATTGTAAATTCATCAATCTCTATTGATGTGTTAACAGTCCTTAGATTTATGATAGGTGATATTCTTGGAGCCATTATTGTTATTGGCGCTTTATGGATAATTTTTACAACATTAATTGATACTCGCCTTATTATAAATCCAGATGATTGATTCTTTACTACTGTATATTTATACAGTACAATAATGCAATGAACAACATTACATACTTAAATAAATTAAATGATCCTGTATTAATAGAACTTGATAATGCTATTGATAAGAAATCGAGCAAAAAAATGATCGCATTTAAATACTTTAATAATGATATGGATTTATTAAATTCCTATCTAAAGAACAGTGAGTATTCGACAAATGTATCTATTAACCCAATAAGACCTAAAGCACAATTAGAATTCACTTTTTAAAAGTACTAAATACATATTTATTTAAATTCTAATCTGTATATAATTTAAGTTGGTGTCTTATTTAGTGATTTTTTAAGGGGATTACTAAATATTTTATTACTACCCTGAACATGGAGGTGGTCCTATTAGTATTTACATAAAAACAGGAAGCGAGGTGTTTGCCTTTTGACAGAGGTAAATTTCTAGTTCCGGCTAGTATTTATTATTAATAAAAACTAGTTTAAACCCCCAATTTGATTGGGGGTTTTTTTATTTCTAAAGTTATGGAATTAAGATATTGGATATTACTTATATGTCTGGGTGCAGTATGGGGCAGTGCATTTATATTTATTAAAATTGCTACTCCCGAATTTGGTGCAATACCATTAGTACAGGCAAGATTATTTATTGCATCTTTAATATTTCTTCCAGTTCTACTTCAGCCTAAATACTTAGCTCTTTTGAAACCAATATGGAAGCATACAATTGTATTAGCGGTAACAAATAATGCTATACCTTTTACCATGTTTTCTCTAGCAAGTTTTGGATCAGATTCTAATATGCTTGCTATTTTAAATGCTACTACCGCCTTCAATACAATGATAATTGCATACTTTTGGTTAAATGAAACAGTGTCTTTAAAACAACTATTTGGATTGATTTTAGGTTTTATTGGAGTAATTATTTTAGTTAATCCAGAATCATCAACGACCTCAATATCATCAGCAATTTTTTGTTTAATGGGTGCGTCTTGTTATGCATTTTCGACTGTATTTATTCAAAAAAACTCTGCTAAAACTCACAAATTAGTTTTAATTGGATGGTCAGTAATTATAGGTGGAATTATCTTATTACCTTTTACTTTAATGACTCTTCCAGAAACAATACCATCAAAAAATTCTTTTTATGCTGTTCTTTGGTTAGGAGGTATCTCTACTGGACTTGCATTTTTAGGATATGTTCGACTGATTGAAAAGATTGGAGCTGTAAAAACTTCAACTGTTGCATACTTCTTACCAGTTTTTGGAATTCTGTGGGGTTATCTATTTTTAGACGAAATTATTACTTTGAATGTTATTGTAGGGTGCGCAACTGTTTTGATTGGGGTTTTTCTAGCAACTTCAAAAAAAATTACAAGATATGAAGGAAAAGTAAATGCAACATAAAACATTAAACGATTTATTAATTGAAGCTAACAACGAGGTAAGATCATTAGATTATGTAGAAACATTAAATAAAATTGAACGTGATAAATGCGTGATTATTGATGTTCGAGAAGAATCAGAACTTATCCAACATGGGTATATAAAAAATGCAATTAATATTCCAAGAGGTTTAATAGAATTTAAATTAGCGCCTGCTTCCGCTAATAACCCAATTAATATTGATGATAATACTAATATATTAGTTTATTGTGCTGGTGGATATAGATCAGCTCTAGCTGCTAAGGTACTTCAAGATCTAGGTTTTAAAAATGTGTTTAATATTGGTGGTTTTGCTGATTGGATAAATTCTGGAGGTGAAATAGTGAAATGATGTACATTTTGCTATTAGACTTTATATAGAGATTCAATCTACAATACATCTAGAATTACAGCACTTATAAATTTTTCGGGGGAAAAATGTTAAATAAAATTTATACAAATTATTTTCTTTCTTTTCTATTTTTTTCATCAATTGCATTTGCTCAAAATGAGAACCTGATTGAAGAGGTTATTGTTACGGCTACAAAGACAGAAAAAACGCTTCAAGAAGTTCCTGTTGCGGTATCAGTTGTATCAGGAGATACCATTGAAAAAGCAAATATCATAGACATTCTTGATTTAAAGGCAGTTGTACCATCTTTAGATACTAGACAAAGAACAACATCTACACAATCAACATTTTTTATAAGAGGTTTTGGAAATGGCGATTACAACCAGGGTATTGAGCCTTCTGTTGCAGTTTTCATTGATGGTATTTATAGATCTAAAATGCAATCCCAAATCTCAGACTTGCCATTAATTGAAAGAATAGAGGTTTTGAGAGGCCCTCAAAGCACATTGTTTGGTAAAAATGCTACTGCAGGTGTTATTAATGTTGTTACAAAAAAACCTTCATTTGAAAAATCTGGCTTTTTATCAACAACGATTGGAAATTATAATTCAAAGTTAGTAAAAGTTTATTCCACCGGTCCTTTGAATGAAACAGTGGCTTACAGTTTTTCACTAGGTTCAAATCAATCGGACGGTTATACAGACAATATTACTACTGGTAATGATGTGAATAATAGAGATAGATCTAATATGAGAGCTGAACTTTTATTTGATCCTTCAAGTGATTTATCTATAAGACTAACTGTTGACTATGATGAATATGATGAAACTTGTTGTACTGTGGGAAGTGCAAATTATGGAGTAGCAGCACAGATTGCTTCCGCAATGGGAGGTGCAATAATTCCTGATGATCCATACACACAAAAAGTTTTTTATGACTTTGATCCTGATACATCTGGAGACAATTCAGGAGTTTCAGCTCATGTAAAGTATGATTTAGATAACAAAGTTTTTGAAAGTATATCTTCCATAAGAACCTCATATATGGAAAATCTTCAAGATGTTGATTTTGATGGTGCTCCAATTGTTAATCCTAGTCCGATAACACAAGATCTTGATCAAGTTACACAAGAATTTAGACTTTATAGTGATAATGATACAAATTTTAATTGGTTAATTGGATTATATTATTTTCAAGAGGATATGGACTATACTGAGTCTATTTATTACGGACCAGCCTTCAGAGCATATTTAGGTGGTTTTCTACCAGCAGGTGCTTTTGACGGGTTAGAGCAAGGTTTTAATTTACCCAACGGTACTATATTCCCAGCAGGGGTAGGGAACACAGAAACAGCAACACAAGATAATTCAAGTACATCTATATTTATGCAAGCTGACTTAGATGTAACAGATAAACTCAACATACTTGCAGGCATAAGTTATATGGAAGATGAAAAAACAGTTTCATATAATCAAATAAATACTGATTTTTTCTCTCAGCTAGATTTTGTTTCTATAAGCACTGGTCTGTTGATGATGCAAGGTTTACCTGCAGCTCAAGCAGCTGCATTGGCAGCAAATCCTGAAACAAATGCACTGTTAGGTTTTCAACCCTTTCAGTTGTTACCTCAATTCGTAAATTTTCCTAATTCTGTGAACGATGGAAAAAGTAAAGATAACAATACTGATTACAATATAAAACTTACCTATGCTGTAAATGATTTTGCATCTATATATGGTGGTTTATCAACCGGGTATAAAGCAACAGCTTGGAATATTTCTAGAGATTCAAGACCAACAGCTAGCGAAATTGCTGGTCTTGCAGCAGCTGGAACACCTGTTGGACCAAATACTACTGTTGGGACAAGATACGCTAATCCTGAGAAGGCAGAAGTGCTAGAACTTGGTGCAAAAATTGCTTTACCTTCAGGTTATTTGAATATTGCAATTTTTGACCAAGAAATTGAAGATTTTCAAACCAATACGTTTGTAGGAACAGGTTTTGTGCTTGCCAATGCAGGCTCACAATCTGCTGATGGTTATGAGTTTGATTTGGTTATTTCACCTACAGATAATATTGATCTTGCAGTAAGTGGGCTGTTTATTGATCCTATATATGACTCTTATGTTGGAGCAGCACCTGGTGATTTATCTGGAACTGTCCCATCTAATACACCAGAAGATACAATTTCATCTACTGTTACTTGGAATTACAATGTTAAAGGCTGGGATTCGTTTTTAAGAATTTCACATCTTTACTCAAGTCAAGCTAAGCTTCTTGAAAATCCTGCACACCAGGCACTTATTGAGGCCAAAGGAAATGGATATAAAGAGCAAGACACACTTAATCTCACCGCTGGATTTGAAAAGGATAATATATCAATAAAAATTTGGGGCAAAAATATAAATGATGATAGATTTTTAACATCTGCATTTATTGGTACTGCAGATTTATCAGAAACCACATTTTATGGATATCCAAATAGCTTTAAGAGCTATGGGATGACGTTAAATTATTCCTTTTGATATTTAAACAATTTTAAATGGTGCGCCCGGGAAGATTCGAACTCCCGACCCCTTGGTTCGAAGCCAAGTACTCTATCCAGCTGAGCTACAGGCGCATTTCATAATTATATGTTTAAGAAACATAATTTAATTAAAAACATTAATAATTTTTATTTATGATTATGATATTATTTTATTGTAGGAAAGGGGGTTTCTATGAACATTAAAAGTATTATAGTTAAATCACTATTAACTGTTATTACAGTTTATTTTACATTTTTGGGCATTATATATTTTGATGTATATGATGATAGACCAATTCTATCTTTATTTAAAAAACTACAATCAAATTCAGCATTAGAAATTGTTGATTTCTCTTTAGAAAGATCTGAATCTAATAAACTAAAACCACCACCTAATCCTGACAGAAATCCTTATTATGGTGATTTGCATGTTCACACAAAATATTCATTTGATGCATATGTTTTCGGAGTAACCGCATCACCAGATGACGCATATAAATACGCAAAAGGACAAGCAATTAATCACCCACTTGGTTATGAAATGAAATTAAGAGAGCCATTAGATTTTTATTCTGTCACTGATCATGGTTTTTATATGGGTATGATTCAGGCTTATGCTGATACATCCTCAGAAATTTCAAAAAATGAGTTCACGAAGCCATTCCATAATCTTAATAGAGAAGAAAACTTAACAGTATTGTCCGCTGGTGAAAGATCTAATATATTTAGTTCGATACTAGGCGCAGCAATTATTCAACCATATCCTGATTGGCACCCAAAAATCATAAAAGGATGGTTTACAAAAAATACTCAATTAGCATTAAAATCTTTTGATTATGACGTTCATAAATCTGCATGGGCAGATATTGCACGATCAGCAAATGAACATAACGATCCAGGAAACTTTACAACATTTATAGGTTATGAATTTACAACTTCTACTGATGTTGAAGGGGG
>TARA_Y200000002_G_scaffold216691_1_pt1 | contig 12189 bp, 8 predicted proteins | sample TARA_Y200000002 | Tara Oceans TARA_Y200000002 (sample SAMEA2619388) | marine metagenome | biome: marine biome (ENVO:00000447); feature: surface water layer (ENVO:00002042); material: "saline water (ENVO:00002010), including plankton (ENVO:xxxxxxxx)" | depth 5 m | reverse complement strand
GACCTCGAGAATGATCCAAATGAAATGAATAATTTAATTGAGGACACTGAGCACCAGGAGCGCATTGAGGCAATGGCTCATGCGCTCTATGATTGGCTCGAACCAACTAATGGCATGCAAATACCGCTCAAACGCACGGTTAAGCACCGCTGGGGCGATTACCGCCACGAAGGACAACACTAGAGCATAGTTTTTTGGCGCCTAGCTAACAATAGTAATCAATCTAATCGCTAGAGGCGGATTCAATCAAAACTTTCTTTAGTGCAAAATAAGCGGGTTTAGGCTGATAGTCATAGTCAAAAATACAGCCATCAAATTCCCGCATGGTGGCCCAACTATCTGCATCGCTAAGATTCCACACATTCCAAGAGACCTCGCCGCTGAATCGCTTACTAAGAAGGACTCGAAGAATCGCAGCAAATGTATCTGCCTGACCCTCGTAATCTTTGTTACCTTTCAGCCAAACATTATTTTCGGTGACGTGAAAAGACAGATCCTTCGCGTGGGCACGATCGATTAAATCAGCCAAGTCTCTTAGATTATCTCCGGTTTTTTCCCATGCAAGATCGACATGCGCCTGCCATCCAATACCGTCGACTCGAAGCCCTTTATGCTGGCGCAAGTAATCAACTAGCGCAAAAACCTTATCCCAAAGCTTTGGGCTAACACTTCCATGTTGATTGATAATTAGATCAATATTAGGCGCGTACCGATTGGCTATATGAAATGCGAATCCAATATATAAGGGTGGCTCCAATGGATGGGTCTTATCAAATCCAATTTTAGTCCATGGATTTTCCCAGCGATCCGTACCTGGCCGTGGCCCAAACCAATCCATGCTACCTTTGTCGATCGTTTCATTGACAACATCCATCCACCTTACTTGTGGTACATCGTTGTAGCGCTTGCACTGTGCCGTCATAAAATCAACCATACTAATAAGTAATTCTTGTGCAGTGCGATCGTCTTGCTTTGCCCAAGTCGAACACTGCGGACTTATTGGCCCGTGCAGGCGCACTATTTGGTTATGCTCCACTGCATTTTCGATCCACGCATCTGCAGCGCCCCATTTCCAGACTCCTGGCATAGGATGCACCATTTGATGCTTAAAATCATTTTCTGGAGTAATATAATTAAACTCTTTGTTTAGTAAGCCAGAAGTGAAGGATTTCTTTTTTAAGCCACTAGTACCTCCTATGTAGACTGGTTGATCAGCATAATACTGCTCTACAATCTCTTGGAAACTTAAGTCCATTGGAGCTTTTATGCTTTCACAGTAAGCAAGAGAACTTGCTAGACTACTGATTACAGCAAACAACCATACGCGCTTAAAAAAATTCATAGCTATTCTATATTTTAAAAATTATCATACTGTTTGTTTAAACCTTACCACGTCGATCTTCGAGACGAGTACGGATCTCATTCGCACTAGCACGATCGATAGGGAAAAATTTTAAAATAAATAAAGCGATTAATACTGCTACTACTGGAATGATTGAATAACCTAATCGCAAATTAGTAAGAGTATCAACGGACTGCTCTCCACCAAGCGATGCATCAAATCCAGTCATTTCTAAAAATGGTCCAGAAAGTAAATATCCCGTGCAAAAACTTAGCTTCAGCACCCAAGAATACACCGAAGCAAAACTTCCTTCGCGGCGAGCACCAGTCTTGAGTTCATCATAATCGACGACGTCAATCTGCATAGTTGGAAGCATGGTCCATAAACCAGCGTAAGCGATTCCAAGAATTGCACCATTAACAAGCATCAAATACGGCATACTAGGATTAAAAGTATACCAAGCTAAAACGGCTGAAAAAAGAAAGCATACAGACGAAATCTTTAAGCATTTATTTTTGCCTATACGCTCAGAAAGATAGACAAAACAAGGTATCATTAATAAATTAAATCCAGCATATATTGCAGTACCTAGACCGCTAATAAACGCGCTCCTGCCCCAATCACCGCCTAATACATAATAGGTTCCAACGTAGCGGCCATAATTATCATAAATGCTCTGTCCAAACAGAAAAAGAACTGTGAATCCACAAAGTACTAAAAATGGTTTGCAACTAAGCGTTTCTTTTAACCCTTTCAAAAGACTCACTGGTTTTTGCGATTTAACTAGGCCATTCGAATAATAGCGCTCCTTAACAAATAGTGCTGGTAATACACCCAAGATCAAAATCGCGAACGCTATAAAAATGCTAATATAGCGCATGCCATTAATAGTACTTGGAATTAATTCGCCAGCTTCGTTGGCGATACTAAAAACTGGGAGTAGCGATATCCACCAACAAAACCCATTAAAGAGTCCTGCTAAACTCTGAAAAATACCTCGTACACTGGTGACCCTTGTGCGCTCGTTGTAATCTGGAGTCATCTCCATGAGTAAACTTTGAAAAGGCACAGCCCATATAGTAAAACAGGTATAAAATAAGATGCCAAATCCTATCACCCAAAGCATTACTTGATTATGAGTTAAATCCATTGGGAACCACCAAATCAATGGGTAGGTAATAGCGGCTAATATGGCCCCTACAAAAATAAAGGGACGGCGCCTCCCCCAACGAGTACGCGCATTATCTGAAATCCATCCCATAACAGGATCCGCAATGCCGTCCCATAATCGCAGAGCCATCAATATAATCGCCACCTGAGTCGGTGACATCTGTAACTCCATATTAAATACAGGATACGCAATCGAAACAAAAACCCAGATCGCTAATATATCAACAGGTCCCCCTAAGCCATAAGCGAGTTTCTGCTTTAAAGGGACACGATCTTCTACAGAGACTCTGGAACTTTGTTTATCAGTTGCTAACATTCCAGTAGTAGGAGTGAATTTAATTCTGGCGACAATGCTATTATGTAATCAATAACATGACCTTCAAATTGATAAGTATGTTGCTGTAACTATTAATTAATAACTAAATAAAAGAATAGAATGTTACCTCGAACAATTCAATCCGCACTAATTAAGCTATCTATTCTGCTTGCATACAGCTGCTTTAGCTATGGAAACCAGATAGACGCGCAACTTGAGATTGATGCAACTACTATCACACAAATTGCTGACAGGCATCGATTGGTAGGGACAAACTTATCACTATGGAGTCGTCAGCATATTATTGAAAACCCCACATTCCAAAAAGATATTCGCGATTGGCAACCTGACACTATTCGGATACCAGGTGGCTCATGGTCTAATGAGTACTATTGGAATGGTAACGGAGTGCGCACTAACAATGGACATGGCACTGAAAACTTTGATTTAACCCAGCGCAATGAAGACGGTAGCTGGAATATTGACTACAGCGATTATAAAAAAGGCTTTCGTGTGCATGGCGAAGAAAGATTACTTTCGCACTATCATGGCGACCTAGATGTAAAACTCCAGCATGAGTGGATACAAGCGCTTGGCTCTAAAGCTATGGTAACAACCAATGTAGGTTCTGGCACTCCAAAACTTGCTAGCGAATGGCTTAAATGGGCCAACTACAAAAATGACTTCGACGTACGCTACTGGGAAATAGGTAATGAGCTCAATGGAGACTGGGAACTGGGGCATCGCCTAAAGGATGGATCCTCAATGACTGGCGAAATTTATACAGAATATTTTCTGGAATTTTCAAAGGCAATGCATGCTCAAGACCCTACTGCCAAATTAGGAGGACCAGCTTGTTCAGATTTAGAACTAGATTTCGTAGAAGAGTTAATTCGTTATGGTGGTGATGCGCTCGATTTTGTTAGCTTGCATGCTTACCCAGTCGGAGTGAATACCAAGAATGTTGCCGATAAATTTGCCGCTATTGATCAAATGCGTAGCGCTGTTAGAAAGATTCATAAATGGATTGAACTATATCAACCAGACAGGAAAGAGCCTATTGAAATCGGTATCACTGAGTGGAACATTAAGGTGAATGAAGATCGCGATACTGTTGACCTAATTAATGGTCTATGGTCTGCAATATGGGTTGGTGCTATGTTTGAAGAAGGTATTGATTTTGCAAACCAATGGGACCTTAGCACCTATGTTGAAGCTGGCGGACACGGGGCATTTTACATCGATGAAGCAGCAGGAATTACGATACCAAAAAGCCAGTATTGGGCACTTTGGATGTGGGCAAACTTAATGGGAAATGAACTGGTGAAAACAAAAATGAGTGGTCCTAAGAGCTTAGAATGTTTTGTTACACGCTCTGAAAGTGGCCTACAAATAATGCTAGTAAATACTTCAGAAAATGAGGATGCCACCGTTAGCATAAAAGGTACGCAAGCTTATCGATACGCCAAACTTCATACGTTTTCATCTGCAGAATATTTTTGGGATCCACATGCATGCAAGCCCTTGTGGAGCCAAAAGCCTAGTACAAAGCTTCTGTCCTTATCGGATAAATTAGAAATTAAGCTGCCCAAATTTAGTGTTAACGTAGTCGAACTTCCATGGTCAGAGCTTAACGCAAAAAAAAGTGGAATTTCCCAAGATCCAATCTCACACAAAGCTGCCAGCAAAGTTAAACTCGACTTACTTGTACCCAATCGTGCTGCAACTGACCGCCCCATTGAAGCATGGTTAGTAGCACATGATCCAGAGAATGCCCTACCCGACCTAAAAAATACAGATCCTGTAAATTTGAAAATTGAGGGCCCTGCTAAGATAGATACTCAAAAGCTAATCTTGGACAACGGGGCCGCCTCTTTTACAATTCATCCAACTGGATCTGGAATCGTTAATCTAATAGCACATTCTACTGTGGGCTCTGCGAGTAGGCAGATCGAGCTTGTTGCACTGCAGCAGCGCGCAGTCATCAACTGGACCTTCGATAACCCCATCAATGAATGGCAGGTAAAGAGTACTTTTAATCTAGGTTCAGAATCTTCGGTAAAACCAAACGAATATGTAGCCTCTGCAAAACTTAATAATGACCTCCCTGTTCGAGATGCAGACCAGTTATTTCATTTTGAGCCAATACCTCTGCAGAGCATGCCTTTAAGCACTGCTAGTGGAGTCGTTGGTCAATTGCGCACCTCGCACAATCTAAAATGTGCGGATCCATCCGCACGTGTTAATGTCATCTTACAAAGCAACGCGAATCACTGGATTCCGATAGGATCGATTCCTCTGTCTTCGATTCTAGGTAAATGGAAGAAATTCGCCTTTTCTGTAAGTCAAACAGAACTAATCGATGCGATGGCGCAGCTCTATGCTGTACGCTTTCAGATTCAGGCAGATACTCCGATAACAGGAGAAATTTATCTAGATGATCTAGGCTTTATTTTTCGCACAGGACTCTAATGAAAAAAACCTCCACTATTTTTTGCTTCAACATCCTATGCTGGGGTGTCTCCTTATTTGCTAGCGATAAGCCGAACATATTATTTATAGCGATTGATGATTTAAAGCCGACTCTAGGTGCCTACGGTCATGCACTAGCGACGCCCGCAATGGATCGCATAGCGGAAAAAGGTACTACTTTTTTAAATGCACACTGCCAGCAGGCTGTTTGCGGCCCATCGCGGGCAAGCGTTATGACTGGAAAATATCCTGACTTTACCAAAGTTTGGGATCTAAAAACTAAGATCCGAACGATACATCCAGAGATCACTACACTCACTGAGTACTTTAAAAATAATGGATATCACTCGGTCGGCGTCGGGAAAATATTTGATCCACGCAGTGTAGATAAAGGAGCGGATACGCGATCATGGAGCGAACCATTTACTCAAAATTGGCATCTAAAGTATAATTCTAAAACAGGTAAGCCTGTCGGACATTACCACAATGCCAAGAGCAGAAGTTTTGCAGGAAATAATAACAACAATTGGAATGCCTTAAATAAACAGCTTTTTGCCAATAATGCTTGGCCTGCAGTTGAGGCTATTGATGTTCCCGATGATGCATATGATGATGGAGCTATTGGAGCACATGCTGTTAAAAAACTAGCCAAACTAGCCAAAAGAAAAGAGCCCTTTTTTTTCTCAGTGGGCTTTAAAAAACCACACTTGCCCTTTGTTGCACCAAAAAAGTACTGGGATCAAATTGATCCAGAGAAAATTGAAATATCTAGTACGACAAAAGCGCCTCTTGGCACTCCCAGATATGCAGTGCACAATTTTTCGGAGCTTCGTTCCTATAATGGAATCCCAACAAGCGGTGCAGTCGATATTGATACCCAGCGTATTCTAATTCATGGATACTATGCCTGCGTCGCTTATATTGACGCGCAGATTGGCAAAATTCTCGATGAGCTGAGAAAGCAAAAGCTTGCAGAAAATACCATTATTGTACTCTGGGGTGACCACGGATGGCATCTAGGGGATCACGGACTATGGTGCAAGCACACCAATTATGAGCAAGCGACCAGAGTGCCTCTCATTATATCCATCCCAAATGGCATACAGCAAGTGACGACTATGCCAACCGAGTTAGTCGATTTATTTCCCACTCTTTGCGAACTATCTGATCTGACAGTTCCGAAATATCTCGATGGAATTAGTTTAGCCCCACTGATTCAAGGCAATGACTTGTCTGAACCACCCCGATTGTATGCCATCAGCCAATTTCCTAAAGGGACTCGGATGGGATATGCGCTGCGAGATGAGCGCTACCGCTACATTGCATGGTATGAAACTGGCGGCATAGGGGCACAACCAAATCGACCAATTGATGCAACAGAGCTTTACGATTATAAAATGGATCCGCTAGAACAGCGTAATCTTGTAAACGATCTAAAATATAAAGAAACTATTGAGCAACTGAGTGCTGAACTAAATAATTTTTTATACTCGCTTTAAAGTAAATAAATTTAAGGGAATAGATAGTGAAATTTTAATCTAGATATCTATAAAAATAAGCAGCAAATACTCCACCACTTACCTAGCATTACATCTAAAATGAATCAAAGATTAGCATCTATATTTCTCACGCTTACTATTTTTAATTTTTTAAGTAGTCATTGCTTTGCTCAAACCAATAAAGAGGAACGCCCCAATATATTATTTTTTATAGCGGACGATATGCTGCCCCAGCACTTTAATTGCTTACCACAAGGCAAAGGCAAAAACCTCACACCTAACCTCGATCGAATTGCGAGAGAGGGCACAATTATGCTCCAGCAACATGTTGTCTCTCCGGTATGCACGCCAAGCAGGTACAACGTTCTAACTGGGAAATTTGGGAGCCGCGCACAAAATCCCTGGTTTAAGCAAATAACCGAAAAAAATGGTCAAAGCATTGTTGAATTTAATACTCATATATTATCGAGTGACACTACTTTGCCAGCCATTCTACAAGCTGCAGGGTACACCACTGGGATGGCTGGCAAGAACCATGTCGCCGAGGTTCACCACCTAAAAAAATTCAAAAACTTTGACGCTAGTGCTAAGGATCCAGCAAATAAAGCCCTCCTTAAGGCAAACCATGATCATACCTGCCAAGCGATGCGTGAGATCGGCTTCGACTTCGCCGATAGTGTATATCACAACAACCCAAGCTTTTTAGGACTCCATGAAGTCGCCGTGCAAAACATGGATTGGATTACTAGTGCTGGCGTGCGTTTCTTGAATCAAGCCGATAAGGATCCTTTTTTTCTCTACTTTGCTACCACGGTCCCACACGGGCCAACTGTTGCAAGGCGCTCGTGGAGGGCTGATCCGCGCTTGACTGCACTAGGGTATTTAGAGCAAGCACCAAACGTACAGCCCTCACGCGCTAGTATTCCAAAACGAATCAAAGCTGCTGGGCTTGCTGTAAACGACAGTACCGCTAATATACTTTGGCTCGATGATGCGCTTGGCGCCCTTCTACAGGCTCTCGAAGCGAATGGACAGATCGACAACACGATCATTTTCTTCTTTAACGATCACGGCCAACTTGCGAAAGGCACCGTTTATCAAGGTGGCGTGCACAATCCTAGTATCGTCTGGCGAAAAGGCGGATTTCCTGTTGGTGCTACTTCGAATGCATTGGTCTCTAATGTTGATTTTGCACCGACGATTTTGGACTTTGCTAAGATTGATTATTCAAAGAATCAATTTGATGGAGAAAGTTTTCATTCCTACCTACAAGGCAAAGAACCACCAAGAGATAGAAGTCTTTACTTTGAGCTTGGTTATGCTCGAGGACTTAGAATTGGCAATTGGAAGTACATGGCTATCCGCTACCCAGAGCCTATTGAGAATATGAGCCTGGAGGAAAGAGCTACTGTATTAGAAGAGTGGAATGAAAAGCGCCGCAAGCGTCACCTCAACATCGTCACCGATGACCCTAGTCGCCCCTTCAGCCATTTGACTGCAATTCCTGGCGGAGGAGATGCTGAAAAATATTCGACTGGGTCCTATCCTGGCTATTTTGACCGCGACCAACTCTACTATTTGGGTAATGATCCAAAAGAACAAATCAACCTCGCAGACAATCCAAAGTACGCGAAACAACTAGCTGCAATGAAAATTCAACTTCGCAAGCATCTGGATGTACTGCCTGGCGGGTTCGGAGATCTGAAATAAGGATCTTCTGACAAAAACCCCGATTTAGGAGCGGATGAGAGATTCTGATTGGTAGATTTTAGTAACCCCACGGCAGCGTGGAAAGCGCTTGAAAATATCGCACAGATTAGACGTTAATTGAGCTGTATCAAAGGGCACAGCTGATAAGGCTAGAATTCTATTTTCATAACCCGTTATTTTGAAGACCTCGGCATTTGTAAACTGATGACGCAGGGAGCTGTCTTGAAGCGGCGCTATGTAAGGCAATTTCTCTGGTTCAAGTATATTTAAAACTAATAATCCATTCGGTCTTAATAATTTGGCTAAAGACTGGTACCAAGCTATGTCCATCGGCGCACATCGAACAGGTAATCCAGCATCTTCTGCATACAGATCGTCCAAGATGTAATCGTATTGTTTCTTTTCAGCCCCATGGCGCACCCACTCCACTGCATCTGCTGAAAGGAGCTCACAACCATGGCTACAATCGAAGAAACCATCGGCTATCGTCAGGTGAATTGGGTCCAGCTCTACACCCAATATTTTTTTTGGTTCTACTAATTGCTGTAACACTCGTCCTGCAGATCCAGCGCCAAACCCAAGAATCAGGGCATCCTTGATTGCTCCTTTGGGGCGATACAACGCAGGTAGCGAAAGCAAATCCCAGATGCCACCCCCTAGAGGTCGATTTGGATTATACTGTGAATGATGAATCCCATTGCGATACAGGCGCATCGTCTCGCCTGCAGTGCGTACTTCATAATGATTGCCTTCAATTTCTTGACTCCAAATGACTGCCATAGAGCTATGCTGACACTGACTAAAACTAGAGCAAGCTTGCAGCAGAAACAATTACCTATCGCAATAAAAAGCACGACACCACTTTAGTATAAGGTAAAAATACTTATTTTAATACTAATTTCCAAATTCACTCTTGCTTGAAAGGCTCAATTCGCTCTTACAGTCTGTAACATAAATTTAATATTTTTAATCTTCATTAACAGACCCAACTTGATTCTATTTTAATCATGATAAATCGACTTGTATCCCAAATAGTTATTACTACTGCGATTTGCTTCCTACCTCTCCATGCGGAGAACAAACTACAGGATACACGTGATGTCCTCGACCAATGGGTAGAAACAAAACAAATCATTTCAGAAGAACGCGCTGATTGGCGTTTAGAGCAGTCTATCCTAAAAGATAGCCAAAGTTTGCTCGACAACGAACTAGCCCGACTCACCCAGGCACTCGCAGACCTTGAAGCATCCGCAACCGCTGCAGACGAAGATCGCACGCAATTAGCGGCGGAAAAAGATCTGTTAAAGGCGGCTTCATCTGTAGTCGAAGCCAATATTGGCGGCCTCGAAACCAAGATGAAAGCACTCGTTACCAGCTTGCCACAGCCACTGGTTGAAAAAATTAAGCCCCTGATGCGACGCTTGCCCGATGATCCTAACAACACTAAGCTGTCACTTGGAGAGCGCGTGCAAAATATCGTAGGCATCCTGAGCCAAGCGGACAAATTCAACACAACGATTACCCTCAGTAATGAGTCTCGCGAAATCGCCGATGGCAAAATAGTACAGGTCACAACCCTCTATTGGGGCTTAGCCATGGCGTACTTTGTGGATAAATCTGGCGAATACGCGGGAATAGGCACCCCTGACGCAAGCGGTTGGGCTTGGCAAGAGCTCCCAGAGGCTGGCTCGCAAATTAAACAACTACTCGATATTTACGAAGGTACGCAGGAAATCAAATTTGTCTCCGTTCCAGCACGTCTCAATTAATCTATTTTTTGATCATCATGTACGCATTAAACAAATCTCTCTTAACCACTTTGGTGGTTGCGATCAGCTTGTTCAGCCCCGCCGCTGCTCAGACCTTTCAATCTGCCAGTGCACAAGCAAAACAAGACCTGAGCACCGCGCTCGAGGAGCTCAAAAATACGCGCGGAAGTATCGCGACTGAGAAGATCCCACTCATCCGCAACGTCTCCAAACTCGAGGGCGAGGTTCGAGAGAAGCAATCGGAGCTCGATCGTCTCCGCCGCTTGCGAGATAACAGTGATCTTGGCCTCAACCGACTGCGAGATCAGGTCGATGCGATCCAAGCACAGAACGAATACGCCGCTGGGCTGCTCGACGAATTTGTGCGCTCATTCGAGACTCGTATTGATTACAGTGAACGTCAGCTCTACACCGCAGCCGCAGAGGAGGCAAAGCTTGCACTGGAAGACTCCGACATGAGCCAAGCGGATCGCTTCAACAAACAAATTGTCGTCATTGATGTAGCAATTGACCGTCTTGGTAAACTTTTAGGCGGATACAGTTTCGCTGGCGTGGCGCTCACGCCCGAGGGCAATATAGAACAAGGACGCTTTGCGGCCTTTGGCCCCACTGTCTATTATGCATCTGAACAAACTGAGGTCGCTGGCCTAGCGGTCACCAAGCTAAATGCAGCAGAGGCGTCTATAGCGCTGCCTGGCGAAGCATACAGCGATGGGATTCGCCAGTTAGTCGAGTCAGGTGAAGGTAGCATTCCAGCGGATGCTACTCTAGGCAAGGCGCTGAAGATCGTCGAAGGCAATGACAGTATAGGTGAACACTTAGCTAAGGGTGGCAGTGTGGGTACAGTAATTATAGCCCTAGGCTTCGTCTGCTTACTACTCGGTATCTTTAAAATAAAAGAAATTACCACCTTCAAAACACCAGACCCAGAAAAAGTACAAGCAGTCCTCAGCAGTATGGAAAGCGGTAACACAGTAGACGCACAAAAAGCAGCACAAGGGGTTGAAGGAATGGGTGGAGAATTACTTCTTACTGGAATCGAACATGCCGATGAAAAACGCGGCACTTTGGAAGAAATACTCTACGAAAAAATCTTAGCTGTTCGTCCAAAGCTTGAGCGCTTTCTATCCTTCATGGCACTAACCGCTGCTGCTGCTCCCCTATTAGGACTTTTAGGTACTGTCACTGGTATGATCAAAACCTTTAATTTGATAACCATATTTGGTACAGGTGACGCGAAAAGTTTATCTTCCGGTATTTCCGAAGCGCTCGTGACCACTGAGCTTGGTCTCATTGTAGCGATTCCATCACTCATCTTGCATGGATTATTATCTCGTATGGCAAAGCAAAAAATCGGTGATTTGGAGCAAACTGCAGTTGGCTTTATGAATGGTGTCGCGGCTTCTAAAAGTAACAATGCTGGATAAAAATTTCTAACTTTTATATCGTAAAAAATTAGAGAGAAATCGATTCCGTGCTAGAAATATTGTACAAATGCTGGGGAGTATGGATAAGTGGTGGTTGGGTTATGATACCACTAGTCTTGTTAGCAGCGCTCATTTATACAAACGGTATTCAGTTACTTCTAACACTGAAAACGCAAGCTTCCGAAATGGGCCAAGAAAGTGAGTGGACGCATTGGATTTATAATCCTAAAAGTGCCACTGGGCGAGCCGGAGCCATCATCCGCTATACCCAAGAAAACGTGAGTCAAGCCAAGCACGTGCGCCGACGTTTTGAGGAAATTCGTCAGTCAATGATTCACAATATCGAGCGGCGACTCGTTTTTCTCAACACACTGGTTGCTGCGGCACCGCTCATGGGCCTACTCGGAACAGTTATTGGTATGCTCGGGACCTTTGCAGCCATTTCTAGCGGTGGTGGTTCGGAGACCGCTGCTAAAGTCGCTGA
>TARA_Y200000002_G_scaffold51088_2_pt1 | contig 12254 bp, 10 predicted proteins | sample TARA_Y200000002 | Tara Oceans TARA_Y200000002 (sample SAMEA2619388) | marine metagenome | biome: marine biome (ENVO:00000447); feature: surface water layer (ENVO:00002042); material: "saline water (ENVO:00002010), including plankton (ENVO:xxxxxxxx)" | depth 5 m | reverse complement strand
TTATGATTAAGGAATTAGATTAAATTCTAAAGAATTTTTCCCCAGTCACCTCCAGTATATATTTCTATTATTGTCCAAAAAATAAAAACTGAGCATATCAGAAAGAAGATAATCCTATAGAAAATCCAAAATAATTTTTTATTGAAAATAGAGAAAATTAAACCAATTATTGATGATGGAATATTGAGTATTATAACAAATGCAATTGGATCAATTAGTAAAAAAAATTCGAAATTAAAATCATGAATTAATAAAAAAATTAAACCAAGAACATAGCTTATTATTATATAAAACTTCAAATTATTCAAACTAACTAATTTAAATTTTTATTTAAATATTTAGAAGTTGCTTGATGTGCAATCTTTTGAAGAAAGTCCCTGTCCTTTTTACTTATAGCTCCATAATAATCATATTCAATACCAATTGGTGACTTATCGTATATACTTGCAAAAACGGTACATGCTGCAAGGTATGTTCCTAAAAGATTTGGGTGAGTTCCGTCAGATTTGTGTAATTGAATATTAGGCTTTGTTTTGTATGCCAAATCAAAAGCTATGCCAACAGGAATAACCAAAACCTGGTTATCTTTCCCAGCTTTTGTATAAGTTTCCTCAATAACTTTTATTTGATTCTCCATATAATCTTCATGTGGCTTAACAAAAGCATGGGTCATGTATAATGCAGCCTCAGAATTATTTTCTTTTACTATATCTATATGTTTCTTTGCAAAATATGAAAATTCTTTTCTGCTTGCTTCATTTTTCGTTTCACCACTACCTCCTTGAAGAATGACTAAATCAAAATGCTTGACTGAACTAATTGCTTTGGGCTTAATTAGCCTTTCAACATCATGGTGTTTAAGTCTAGACCCTCCTATTGTAGCAGATTTAACTGAGGCTCCTCCATCATAGTCAGTTAAATATTCCTCAACCATTCGCTTAAAGTGATTATGAAGACTATCACCATAATATATATAGCTATTCCCTACAAACAATATAGTTACTGGATTGGATTTCCTATTTTCAGTTATTAACTCTTGAGAAATTAAAAAATTTGAAAACAGTAAACATATAATTAATGTTTTAAATAGCAATTTCATGATTTTTACAGCTTTTTTCCTTTTTTTATATTCAGAAGATAAATATTCTTTTAATTTTAACCAAGTTTCAAAATTGCCCTATATTAAAAAGTGTTATGGAAAATAATAGAGAATATGATATAATCATATGGGGAGCATCTGGATTTACAGGAAGACTTGTTGCAGAATATTTATATAAAAACTATAATGCAAAAGATTTAAACTGGGCTATTGCAGGGAGAGATGAACTCAAACTTAGTTCTATTAGAGAAAAATTTCTTGATAATACAATTCCAATTGTTTTAGCTGATAGTTTTAATGAAAATAGTCTTAATGATATAGTAAAAAAAACTAAAGTAGTATGCAGCACTGTTGGCCCTTATGCAAAATATGGGTCCTTACTTGTGAAGTCATGTGTAAAAAATAAAACCCACTATTGTGACCTCGCAGGTGAAGCACAATGGATTAGAAAAATGATTGATCTTTATCATAAAGAAGCAATTACTAATCAAGTAAAGATTGTAAACAGCTGTGGTTTTGATTCAATACCATCAGATATGGGAGTATATTTTATTTATAAAAATATTTTAAAAAAGAACCTTTCAATTAAAATGAGAGTGACAGGTGCAAAAGGAGGCTATAGTGGAGGAACATATGCTAGCATGCAAAATATAATTAAAGAAGCCTCTATTAACAAAGAGATTAGAAGAAACTTAACTAATCCCTACGGATTAAATCCTATTGGAGAACAATCTGGTATGGACAAAAGTGACTTAAGATCTGTTATTTACGATTCTAAAATTAAAACCTGGATATCTCCATTCTTAATGGCTGGGATAAATACTAAAATAGTCAGAAGAAGTAATGCTTTAAGTAACTATAATTATGGAAAAGAATTCAAATATGATGAAGCAGTAATGACAGGAAACGGATTTAAAGGTAGGCTTAAAGGAATAATATTATCAATTCCATTAATATTTCTTTCTGCAAAACCGGGATCATTATTCAATAAAATTTTTAATTTTTTATCTCCTAAACCAGGTAAAGGTCCAAATAAAAAAGAAAGAGAAAGTGGCTATTTTAGTCTAAGATTTTATGTTTTTCAAGAAGAAAATGATTTCTCTATTTATAAAGTCACCGGCGATAAAGATCCAGGATATGGGTCAACATCTAAAATGCTCGCAGAAAGTGCTGTCTGTCTTGCCAAAGATGAATTAAATAATAACTTTGGAATCTTAACTCCTTCCATTGCTATGAGCGATAGTCTTCTAGACAGACTTGTTTCAAAAGCTGGATTAAAATTTAGTAAGATTAAATAATGACAACTAAGGCTCATTGGGAAAAAATATATAAAGAAAAAAGTTCACAAGAAGTTTCCTGGACTCAAAATATTCCTTCAACCTCAATTGACTTTTTTAAAAATTTCAAAATTGATAAAAATGCTCCAATAATTGATGTTGGAGGAGGTGAAAGCAAATTTGTTGATTATTTAATAAGTGAAGGGTTTAAAGATATCTCTGTTCTTGATATATCAGAGAATGCAATTAATAATGTCAAAGAAAGAATTGGAAAAAAGTCTGAGAATGTTAACTGGATCGTTTGTGATATTAACCAATTTAAACCTAAAAAAAAATATGTATTATGGCATGATAGGGCTGTTTTTCATTTCTTAACCTCTGAAAATGATATTAAAAATTATGTAAAAAAAGTTAAAGAATATTCAGAAAACTTTGTTGTTGGTGCTTTTTCAACTTTAGGTCCAAAAAAATGTAGTGGACTAAATGTAAGTCAGTATGATGAAATAACTTTGAGAAAATTATTCGAAGATAAAAATACGTCAATTAATAAAGTTGAGTATGTAAACCATACAACTCCTTTTGAAACAACTCAAAATTTTATATTTTGCAGCTTGTCATTTAAATAACTAGATCTTATTAATCGTGGAATATAATAAATTACCTGGGACAGATATTGAAGTCAGCAAAATATGTTTAGGAACAATGACCTGGGGTAGGCAAAACTCAGAAAAAGAAGCCTTTGAACAAATGGATTTTAGTCTTGATAAAGGTGTAAATTTTTTTGATACTGCAGAACTATATCCAGTTCCTGCTACACCTGATAAATATGCTGACACAGAAAAGATAATTGGTAATTGGATTACATCTAGAAAATCTAGAGATAAGATTATTTTAGCATCAAAAATTGCAGGTCCAGGAGATTATACAGCTCACATTAGAAAAACAGGATTTAAAGGTAATTCAATTGAAGATGCTATAAATGGAAGTCTTAAAAGATTACAAACTGATTATTTAGATTTATATCAACTTCATTGGCCTGAAAGATCAACTAATTATTTTGGGAAAAGAGGATTTGAATATGTAGAAGACGGATGGGAGGATAACTTTAAAGAAATATTAGAGAGTCTAAAAAAAATAGTTGACTCAGGAAAAGTTAGACATGTAGGATTATCAAATGAGAATGCATGGGGTATAATGAAATACCTCGAATATTCTAAAATAGGTCTTCCAAAAATGATTACAATTCAAAACCCTTATTCTTTATTAAATAGATTATTTGAAGTAGGAAGTGCCGAAATATGCAAAAGAGAAAATGTAGGACTTCTTGCCTACTCTCCTCTTGGTTTTGGGGTTTTATCTGGCAAATATCGAAATGGTGCTATGCCTGAAAATAGTAGATTAAAGTTGTTTTCAAATCTAGCTAGATTTAGTAATTCAAAGTGTTTTGAAGCGACTGAATTATATTATAATATTGCTACAAAACATAATCTTTCTCTTGCTGAAATGTCATTAGCATTTGTCAATGACAGACCTTTTGTTACAAGTAATATTATTGGTGCTACATCCATGAGTCAATTAGAAGAAAATATAAATAGTATAAATATTAAATTGTCTAAAGAAATTCTTTCTGAAATAAAGTCTGTAAGTGAAAAAATTCCAAATCCTGCACCATAAATTACTTTTAAAAAAATAGTAAAATAATTTAGTAATTTTATTTAATGGGGTATGAAAGACTAATTTTGTCTGTGACTCAAGTTGAGAGAATCGTACGAAATAATTATGGAATAGAGGGAACAGCATCAAAACTTCCAGGAGAAATTGATATTAATTATAAGATTTCAACCAAAAATTCTAAAGATTATATTTTAAAAATATCACGTCCTAATATAGGTAGTCAATACCTTGATTTTCAGATTAAAATCATAAATTTTATTAAATCAAAAAAAAATAATCTAGATATTCCTGATATTGTTTTAAATAACAATAATGATGAAATAACAGAGTTTATTGATAGTAATAAACAAAATAGAAAAGCCAGATTGTTAACATGGATACCCGGAAGATTGTGGAGCTCTATTAATCCGCAAACTGATGATTTAAGATTTAGTTTAGGTGAGAAAAGCGGAATTATGACCTCTTTGTTAGACGGATTCCATCATAAATTTGGTAATAGAAAATTTGAGTGGGATATTTCTCAATCACTTTGGACAAAAAAATATTTAAATATTTTTAAAAAAGAGGAAAAAGAAATAATAAAATATTTTATTAAAAAATTTGAATTAAACAAAGGAAATTATGATAAACTAAGAAAGTCTTTTATCCATAATGATATTAATGATAATAATATTATTGTAAATAAAGATTTAATTAATCCTAAGGTAAACTCTATTATCGATTATGGTGATTCAATTGAAACACAGACAATTAATGAATTAGGAACTGTATGTGCATATTGTATTATGAATCAAAGCGATCCACTAAGTGCATCAATTCCTATTGTATCAGGGTATCATAAAAATTATAACATTAAAGAAAATGAAATTGAACATCTTTATAATGTTATTGCAATGAAATTAGTAATATCTGTAACTAAATCTGCTATCAACAAAAATTTAGAGCCAGATAATGAATACCTGCAAATAAGTGAAAAACCAGCATGGAGTTTACTAAAAAAATGGATAAATGTTGATTCTGAATTTGCATGTTTTTCATATAGAAAGGCTTGCAAATTGAATGCCCATAAAAACAAACATAAGTTTGAAAATTGGGTAAATAAAAATAATTTTTCAATAACAGATTTGTTTCCCCATATAAAAAAAAATAGATTTTTTCAAATTGATCTTAGTGTTAGCAGTGATTGGATTGGTGGAAGGAATGAGATTGAAGATCTAGATGTTTTTCAATTTAAAATTGAAAGACTTCAGAAAAAAAATCAAGAAAAAATAATAGCTGGAGGTTACTTAGAACCAAGATCAATATACTCGTCTAATTCCTATGAGAAAATTGGAAATAATGGAGATGAAAGCAGAACTATTCATTTAGGATTAGATTTTTGGCTTCCTCCCGGTACTCAAGTAAGCGCAATGTTTGATGGAGATGTTGTTACGGCTATCAATGACGCTGGAAATAAAGAGTATGGGGGGCTAATTATTCTTAAACATCAGGTCAATGATTTTATTTTTTATACTCTTTATGGTCATAATACAGTTAAAAGTGTTCTTAAATATAAGGTTGGGGATAAAATAAAAAAAGGTGATATAATTGCAGAAATTGCAAATTATCCAGAAAATGGAAATTGGGCACCTCACCTTCATTTTCAGATAATGTTATCGATGCTAAATTATGAAATAGACTTTCCAGGAGTGTGTTATTTTAGTCAGATAGATATCTGGCGTGATTTATGTCCTGATCCAAATCTCCTTTTTAAATCAAAGGATTTAGAAAATAAAAATTATGAGTCTGACAAAAGCCTTCTAAAATATAGACAGAAACATCTTGGTAAAAGTCTTAAACTTCAATATGATCAGCCAATTCATATAGTTCGTGGAGAAGGAGTGTATTTAATTGATAAATATGGTAAGAAATATCTTGATACTGTTAATAATGTTGCACATGTTGGACATGAAAATACAGAAGTAGTTAATTCGGGTAAAAGTCAAATGTCAATTTTAAATACAAATTCTAGATACCTTCATAAGAAAATAGATGAGCTAACTCAGGAACTTTTAAAAACACTTCCAAAAGAGTTAAGTGTTGTTCATTATGTAAATTCTGGCAGTGAAGCAAATGAATTAGCTATTAGAATGATGAAATCCAATACGGGTCAAAATGATATTATAGTATCAGAACATGGATATCATGGAAATACAAACATATGTGTTGATATTTCATCCTACAAATTTGATGGTAAAGGAGGTAGTGGAGCTCCTAAGTACACCCACGTTATTCCAATCCCTAGTAGATTTAATGGGAAATATAATGGTGTAAATATGGTTGATGAATATGTAGGAGAAATTGAAAATTGTATAAAAGGTATCAAGTCCAAAGAAAGGGAGTTAGGTGGTTTCATAATTGAACCTATTATTAGCTGCGGAGGACAAGTTGAGTTACCTGACGGGTTTTTAAAAAAAGCATATGAAATTGTAAGAAAAAACGGGGGGGTTTGTATATCTGATGAAGTGCAAGTTGGTTGTGGACGAATGGGAAAAACATTCTGGGGATTCCAGCTTCATAACGTGGTTCCTGATATTATCACAATTGGAAAACCTTTTGGAAATGGTCATCCTATAGGTGCTGTAGTATGCACTGAAGAAATTGCAATAAATTTTTCGAATGGAATGGAGTTCTTCAATACTTTCGGAGGAAATCCTGTTTCATGTTCAATTGCAAACCAAGTTTTAAAGGTCGTGAAAAGTGAAAATCTTCAAAAAAACGCAAACAATGTTGGAGGTTATTTTAAAAAAGAACTTAAAAAATTATCAAAGAAATTTGATATAATCGGAGATGTTAGAGGTGAAGGTTTATTTCTAGGAATTGAATTTATTGATTATAAGATGAACCCACTAACTAAGGAAAGCAACTATATTATAAATAGATTAAAAAATTTTGGTATTCTTTCAAGTGTTGATGGCCCTAACAATAATGTAATTAAAATTAAACCCCCTTTAATTTTTACAAAAGAGCATTGTAACAAGTTTATTTTTTATCTTAACAAAATACTTGAAGAGAATTTTTTAAATAAATGATTATGATGAATAAAAACAAAGCCATAATTACCGTTCTATTATTAAATACAACATTGCTTATGTCACAGAAATATGAGACTCAAGAATATAAAACAGTAAGTCAAATTGATAATATTGAAATAAGGTATTATCCCAGTGCTGCTATGATTAAAGTATCAGCAGATCTAAATAGAAATAATAATTTTGGCAAATTGTTTAGATATATTTCAGGTAACAATAAAAGTGAGGAAAAAATTGCAATGACAACTCCAGTATATATGTCAAATGATAGTAAAACAATGGAGTTTGTTCTTCCTAAAAAATATATATCAAGTCAACTTCCTATTCCTAACGATGAAAATCTTGAAACATATATTTCAGAACCAAAATATTTTGCTGCAATTAAATACTCAGGATACTCTAATCAAAGAAAAGAAAGAGATTTTAAAAATAAACTTATTGAAATTATTAAGAACAACAATTTTGAGATGTTAAGTGATTATTACGTTCTTTCATATGATTCTCCTACAAAGTTTTACAACAGAAGGAACGAAATTTTAATAGAGGTAGATTATAAAAATTAATAATTTATAAATTTATCAATCATTTTTTTTAGATATATTTAAAAAACACTTTCTCAAAGTATCATATCATTAAAAATAGAAAATAAGTATTTCTAATTTACAATAGACATTAATTATAGTATAGTTTTAGGTATTAATCAATAAATACTGAAACTATGAAAAAATTATTTTTAAATTTTACTTCTGCATTTAGGTTTACATTACTAACTATTGTTGCAATAATGTCAACGAATATATCATATTCTCAAGATTTTGGAGCTGACTTAGTAAGTTCTTACGTGTGGAGGGGTACACAATTCGGGTCTGGAGCACATATACAACCGTATATGGATCTTGGATCTGGAAACTTAACTGGTGGTGTATGGGGAAGTTTTCCTACATCAGCTAAAGGCGGAGGAAACGAGCTAGACTTATGGGTTAGCTACGATTTTGGTCCTCTTGCATTAACAATAACTAATTATACCTTTCCAGGTGAGGGTGGTGCTTACAGCGAAGGTGAAGGTCTTTTTGACGGTGACTACACTGAATTAGCAGCATCTACATCTCTTGGTGGTATTGACATATCAGCAGGATATTTTACTGAAGTTGAAGCTTTATATGTTGAAGTTGGAACATCAGTTGGAGCAGTTGATATTGCTCTTGGTTATGGAGACGATCAATCTGATCCTTTCTATGCAGGTGGTGGCTCTGGGCTAGTAAATATGTCATTTAGCGGTTCAAAGGATATTCAAATAACAGATAGTTTTGCACTTCCTGTTTTTGGATCTTTTATAGTAAATCCGGAAGCAGAAACTGCATTTTTAGTTTTTGGAGTAAGTTTTTAAATTGAAAACATTATGAAAAAAATAGAAGCAATTATTAGAAAGTCAAAATTTGACGAAGTCGTTACTGCTCTGCATGATGCAGAAGTATACTTTTTTAGCTACTGGGATGTCACAGGAGTTGGAAATGAAAAAATTGGAAATGTATACAGAGGTATAACATATAGTACAAGTGATATTCAAAGAAGATGCTTATCAATTGTTGTATCTGATTCATTTGTTGAAGCTACTGTTGAAGCAATTTTAAGTTCTGGATCCACAGGAAATGTTGGTGATGGTAAAGTTTTTGTATATCCATGCGAAGAAGCATATAGAATAAGAACTGGAGAAAAAGGTAACAAATCATTTAATTAAAAATTATGGAATTATTAACTACTAACAATGTTTGGATGATGCTCTGTGCAGCATTAGTCTTTTTTATGCATCTAGGATTTTCTTTCCTAGAAATTGGGCTTACTAGACAAAAGAACACAATCAACATTTTATTTAAAAACTTTTTTATAATAACAATGGGATTAATTGTGTATTGCTTGGTTGGCTTTAACTTAATGTATCCTGGAGATTTTAATATTATAGGTAATGGAATATTAGGATTTGCAGGCCCTGGTTTAGATGCTGTCGCAGCTGCTGATTTATCTTATAACGAGGGTTATACATATTGGACTGATTTCTTATTTCAAGGAATGTTTGCTGCTACCGCTGGGACAATTATCTCTGGTGCTGTAGCTGGAAGAATTAAGATAAATGCATTTATGCTAATTGTATTTCTCTACATCTTAATCGTTTATCCTATAGTTGGATCATGGCAATGGGGAGCAGGATTTCTTTCTGAGGTATTCGGCTTTTATGACTTTGCTGGTTCTACATTAGTTCACTCAGTGGGTGGATGGGGAGCATTGATCATAATTTATCTACTTGGTGCTAGAAAAGGAAAATTTGATAGCTCAGGAAATGCAGTTGCAATTCCTGGATCTAATATTCCACTTTCTGCCGCAGGTGTTCTTATACTATGGCTAGGATGGTTTGGATTTAACGGTGGATCTGTATTATCTGCTGATCCAGCAAATACATCATTAGTTCTTGTTACTACATGTCTTGCTGCTGCTGCTGGAGGATTGGGTGCATCTTTTGTGTCCACTCTTGCATACAAAAATTTAGATATAACAATGTTCATGAATGGTATACTAGGTGGACTAGTTGGAATTACCGCTGGTGCTGACCAAATGGGCCCTACAGATGCAATAATAATTGGAGCAATTGGAGGAGCTGTTGTAGTTCTTGGTGTAGCCATTCTTGACAAATGCAAGCTCGATGATCCTGTAGGAGCAATTCCTGTTCATTTATTCGCAGGTATTTGGGGAACTTTAGCTGTTGGAATTTTTGGAGCATCAGCTAGTTTTGATCAGTTTATGGTTCAACTTGCAAGTCTTGGAATTGTAGGTGCATTTTGTGTTGTTGGCGCTCTTATTATAGCTTTAACTGTCAAGTCTATAGTCGGACTTAGAGTTTCTGCTGAAGAAGAGGAGAAAGGATTGGATATTTCTGAACATGGAACAAAAGCGTATTTTTCATCTTAGTGAAATAATAGCTTCTATTATTTTCAGTCTTAAAAGGAGATCATTTGATCTCCTTTTTTGATTATTATAACTCTTTATTTTTTCAATTATTTTATATTAGATTTTTAATTATGAAAAAAGTAATAATAATAGGTAGTGGAATTAATGGTTTAGTTGCAGCTAACTATCTAGCCAAAGAGGGTTATGATGTTAGTATAATTGAAAAAAATGATTTTACTGGAGGTGCATGTGTAAAAGATTCAACTAAAATTGAGAATAAAAATATTGATTTCGCTCATGGACCTACTGTTCTAGGAATGATGCCAGATTTCATTTTCAAGGAAACAGGACTAGTGAAAATGGTTGAAGGTTTCTACCCTAAAACTCCAAAGCTAGTGTATTTCCAAGGTGAAAAAAATACTACTAAAATCTTCCAAGACTCTCATCAACTTGAAGAAGAACTAAAAAATAAATGGGGTGAAACAGGCAAGATAAATGATTTTAGAGCTGATGAGAATAAAGTAATTAAGTTTATTCAAAAATTATACAGGGAAGCAAATAGTCCTTCAATTGATTTAGCAATTAAAAATTTAGGAGAGGATCTTACAAAACTTTGGATTTCTGGAAGCGCTAAGGATCTATTAGACCACTACTTCACATCTGATAAAACTAAATTATACATGGGTATGACAGTAATTGAAAGTGGTCCAGCATCAATCTATGATCCTGGAACAGCTTTTACCATTCCTTTAATGGACTCTGGATCTGTATATAATGGTTATTGGGGATTTGTTAAAACAGGTATATGGAAAATTACTGAATGTTTAACCAAAATCAATTCAAATTTAGGGGTTAAGCTCCATCTTAATTCATTGATAAACGAAGTTGATAGTCAATCTAATTCAATATCATTTTCTAAAGAAAGTAAAGATTATAAAATTAAATATGATCATTTGATATTTGCAACAGATCCTGTAACTCCATCCAAGCTTATAAGTAATTTTAATAAAAAATTAGATCTTGACTTAATCGGAACTAGTGGTAAGGTTACTGCCTTTTTTAAAAAACCTGTTATATGGAATGATTCAAATAAATATTCCGATTCTTTTAGATTTATTTTTTCTACCAACAATCTTGAAAAACTAGAAAGTTCTAGTCAAAATGCTCTAAAAAACTCTGGAGATTATTTTCCTGGTTTTATTCAAATCTATCCAGATGGAAGTGCGCAAAGGACAATGAATAATGAAGAAGATTTTGATAAAGTAATTTTCTTCACCAAAAATCTTAGTTATGATAAAAAGGCAGATAGCATAGATAATATTAAAGAAAAAATTATATCTACTGTTCTTCCCTATATCAAAAATTCTGATGACTTGGTTTTCAGCAAATTTTTAACTCCTAAAGATTTAAATGAAACTTTTTCCTTTCCAATGGGTAATATTGATCACTCAACTATGAGCGGAAGACAAAATTTTGATAAAAGAACTTTTACTTCTAGTAGAAGTAATTTCTATTCATACTTTGATTATGATAACATTTATTATTGTGGAGCTGGTTCCTTTCCATGTGGAAGTGTTGCGGGGACTCCTGGATATATGTGCTCACAGCAAATGATAAAAAATGATTAAAATATTTTAAACCAAGATAAATGTTTGTATTGATAATATGTATTATTATTCTATTTGTATTATCTATAATTTTTAAAATTAAACCCTACATAACATTGCTTACCGCAGGACTATTATCTGGTTTGTTTTTAAAGATTTCATTTTTAAACAGCTTATCATTCTTATTTGAGGGTTTTAAAAATATTATTATTGGTATCGGACCTATTATATTAGCTGGAACTATTTTAGGAAAGTTTTTACAAGAGACAGGTTCAACAAAAAGAATGGTTAGTTCTCTAATTGCATGGTTTGGGTTAAACAGAATACCTCTTACTTTAAATTTACTTGGATTTATAATATCTATTCCTGTTTTCTGTGATGCAGCATTTATTTTAATCTCTTCTGTTATTAAAGAGATCTCTGAAGTTTCTGGTAAAAAAATTATAATTCTAGCAGTATGCCTTGCAACTGGACTATATTCTGCACATGTTTTTGTTCCTCCTACCCCCGGACCTCTAGCTGCAGCTGCTATTCTTAATGTAGATATTGGATTGTTATTGATTGTTGGGTTATTTACCGGATTATG
>TARA_Y200000002_G_scaffold167250_1_pt1 | contig 12291 bp, 5 predicted proteins | sample TARA_Y200000002 | Tara Oceans TARA_Y200000002 (sample SAMEA2619388) | marine metagenome | biome: marine biome (ENVO:00000447); feature: surface water layer (ENVO:00002042); material: "saline water (ENVO:00002010), including plankton (ENVO:xxxxxxxx)" | depth 5 m | reverse complement strand
ACTTCAGCAGCTTCTTGTTTAGGTTTGGGTGGTTTTCCTTCTTGTTTACGCTGTAGCTCCTCTTCCATCAACTGTTCCAGCTCTATCGTAGGAACGCCTACAGGAGGTGCTAATACAGCTGGTGCTACTACAATGGTAGGGAAGGTAGGTAACTCTGCTGTTGGTTGTTCTAATGTAGGTGTAGGTATATCTATAGCACCTGGTATTGTTAATGCATCAGGTAAAGTTATGGAAGGAAATAGTGGTTCATCTCCCATATAAATTAAGCTACTTTAGTAAACTCAAATAGACATTGTTTCTTCTGAAGCTTTATACTCATGCTATTTGTATTCCATAGACTAAATCTAAGTCTAGTAGTAGTAGCATTGGTTACATTGAAGAAATTATATAAATCATTATTCATATAATCATTAGTAGCGTAATCATTACGCCACTCAAATGTCTCATTTAAGGTTGACCAGCTTGATCCAGAGTCTGTACTTTTTTCCATTTTTAATTGAACGGTTGCCGTACCCGTTTCATTTCTTCTAGTACCTAAAGATACATGTATTTTCCAAAATCCTGTTGATGGAAATGTGAAAACTCCAGCTGATTCTGACATTCCATTGCCAACAGCCGATAAAGAGGTAACACGAGCTAAATTACCGTAATAAGTACCGCTTACAACTCCAGAACCAATAATACCCCAAGAATAATCAACAGGATCTACACCATCTGGTTCCCAAAAAGCGTCATATTCAGTAGCTATACCACCACCAGCATCAGCCCACGTCAATCCACCAGTATTACTTGATTGTTTACTAAGGAATTGTCCATTAGTTCCAGCATTACTTATCTGTAGCCTTGCCTCATCAACTGCTTCATCAGCAATGGCAGCTTGTACTACTCCATCATCTGCTATTTGAGCTGTTCCTACTGCATCATCTACTATTTCGCTAGATCCTACTGCATTTGCTGGAATCTTACCAGCAGTTATGGCATCATTTTTGACACCATTTGTACTTATTTGTGTTAATGCCATTTAATTCCCTTTTAGAATTTTAATCATTGGTTTACTCTTCTACCTCCCATTCTGCACCAATCTCTTTCTCAACGTCCTCCTCTTTCCATTTATAAGTTTTACCGTCATCTAATGGATGATTATTCTTCCATCCTCCATCATAAATATATCTAAGGGGATGCCAATCAGTCTTATCAGCTACGTCTTTTATTAAAGTACAAGTTGATGAATTGTGATCAAGAATAGTATTAGTTACTGGATTGCCTACAAATATGCGATCAGTTAATATATCTATTTTTTCATCATCACTCCATAAGTACATAGAGCGTTTAGTTGTGTTGTCGATTAAAGTTTGCATTTTTAAAATAATAAATAGGTAGATGATTAAAGTGTTAATTTCCTTTAATCAATAATGAGCTAGAAGATAATGCTATACCTGCTTTTATTTCGTAGGCATCTGCGGCGGTTCCTAATGTCCCATTATTTTGTACATAATATTCTGTACCTGCTGTTAAACCAGATTGCACCGTTGACACACCTCCAATTACGTTAATTGTTGCTGTTGCTCCATTTGAATAAGCAGCGTTTGATAAACCAATAAAATTAGTTGATCTTATATTGGTACTTCCTGATTTATAAGTACCAAACTTTACGGTATAAGGAAATCCGTAAATCAGAACACCTCTCTTAGTGCCGCTGTCAAAGGCGATTCGGGGGTTGTAAGCTACAGTACTATTAGAAATAGTTTCGAGTGTTGTTGGTGTCGAGCAACTAGCTGATGTACCACTTATTGTCACTTCAGCTCTATAAGAATTACCATTATTCCAAGAACCAGACACATATTCTTGATAATGTAATACGGTTTTTTTAATGTCAGGACTATAAGCCATGTGCATCTGTCGCAACTGAAAGTTTAAAGGAAGGGTTAACCTTGATCCTGCTGACAGTGATGTACCACTAACTGATAAGGGTTTTACGTAAGTAGCATTGTAAGAATTGGAGGCTATAGAATTTGCATATTGAACTAAGAATTTATTTGCATGTTCGTCATATACAATATTTGGTCTAGTACTATTGATTGCACCCGATTCGTATGTGAGTTCACTCCCTCCACTAATACTTGTACCAGTCACAGAGGAAAGTCTAGCGTGATTAACGTACGTACTTCCACTTACATATTGCCATGCAGTACACCACTGTTTTGTATCTGGATCATAGGCTGTACTTGCATATTGAACCTGATTGCTACTATCAATACTCAGGTTTCCGCTGACTGAAAAAGGTGTTCCAGACATTTGCAAGTTATAAGCAAACTGAAGGTTTCCATACATAGGATTAGGTATATATGAAGTGATCATTAAACCACTCACACCATTAGTATCCTGACCGTAGGTAATATCAATTCCAGAGTAATTACCACTAGATACGCTTGAGTTATAATATGTAGTTGCATTTACAGTAATAGTATTATTTGAGAATGAGAAAGTTTGGAATATGGCTCTGTAACTATAATCTTGCCGTCTATAACCAACTATTCCTAACTGATTAACTGGGTCCCAACCAACAGTTTGGCTATAAGTGCTAGTAGATAGTACTGTTATATCCCCACCCCAAGTATGTGTACCATCTGCTGCAACTGATATGTATTTCATCATTAAGTATCCATTACTCTGGTTTCTCCAAGCCATGATGAATTTTCCATCGCCAACGGAAGTTATATCGTGACCAGCGTATGATGAGACTGAAGAAGCAGGACTTGCATTTAAAGTCCAACTTCCTGTTGTAAGAGTAGGTTCACTTACTGTTCCATTTGCATTAATAAGCACACCCTTTCCACTAGCTATTGCTCCACTAGCTGTAGCTGTAATTGCACCACCAGAAGCAGGTAAGTTAGTTAAGTTTGCACCTGATATTGCAGGTAGTGTTCCTGTTAAATTTGCTGCTGGTAAAGAAGTTAAATTTGCACCACTAGCAGCAGGTAATGTTGCAGGAAATCTTGCATCAGGGACAGTACCACTTGTTAAATTAGATGCACTTAGAGTAGTTAGATCAACTGTTTGCCAAGAACTTGTTCCATCACCGTCTTCTCTTAAGAACTTAGTACCACCTGATTCACCTGTTGATTTAACATCAGTACCTTCAGATGCACCATCGGACCACTCCATCCCATTGGATGTGTACTTAAGATATTTGTTTGTAGCTGGTGCGTTATGTACGTCTAATTTAACTTCAGTAATTGAATCATCAGCTAATTTTGAACCAGCTATTGCTGCACTAGCATTAACATCAGCATTGACAACATCTAACGAAGCAAGCTTACTTTTAGCTATTGCTGCACTACTAGAGATATCTGCATTAACAATACTTCCATCAATAATATGACTTGAGTTAACTGAGTTAGCACTAGGTGTACCAATACTTACTGACGATCCACACGTGATAATAAAGGAATCAGCACCACTAGCAGGGGCGGCAGAAAAAATGATATCGTTGCCAGAAAGTGCAAATCCCTCAGAGGGTTGTGATGTTCCAGAATTAGGCTTTTGAATGACTCCATTTACACTGACAATATGTTGTTGAGCAGATGTACCAGCGTTACTTAACGTAAACCTATAAGCACTACCGTTAAACGTCGCACTACCACCTCCAGTACCAGAGGAACTAGAAATAGTATTGACATAGAAACTACCAACAGAAGCAACGTCATCCCAAACATTAGTTGTACCGTTGTATACCTTCATTTTGTTAGTTGAAGTGTCAAAGTACATGTCACCAGCATCATTACTAGATCCGGGTGCAGAACTAGCTACTCGGTATCTAGCGTTAAAGTCATTTATATCATCACTTAACTGCTTAACGTCTGTTTCAGCAGCTAGTAATTTATGATAATTATATGCATTAGATGTACTTGTAGCTGTAACTAAAAGACCAACACCAGCAGCTAATGTCTCTCCATTTAATGAACTAGGGAAGTTATTAATAGTAACTGTAGCTGGTGTTCCATCTGTTGTACGTCCAGTAGTAGATACACCTGAGCCATTAACAACAACTCCAGCTGCATTATTAATACTGACAACAACACCGTTAGCTGGCATGTTAGATGTAGTTGGAAAGCTTACCTCATCAGCAATGGTTATAAAACCACCAATAGCAGTTTGAGAACTAGCAACGTGTGCAGCGATAGCCTTTGAAGAAGGTATCTCTGTATCACTTGTTGTATCTAAAGTTCCACTAGATGTCTTAAATGTTTTACCAGAAACGATGTTTAATTCTGCTGTTGACGCAGTAACCCCATCTAACTTATTAATTTCAGATGTATTAACTGTTGCACCATCAAGAATGTTTAACTCAACAGGTGTAGATGTTAAACCATCTGTTTTATTTAATTCAGTTGTTGTAGCTGTAACACCATCTAATATGTTTAATTCAGTAGTTGTGACTGTAGCACCATCAAGAATTTGTACTTCAGTTTGTGTTAGATCAGCTAATGCAGATGCAGTACCAGAACTCATTGTAGCAAGTTCAGTTAATTCAGCATCTAAAGGTTGTTTTGCATCTAACTGAGTCTGTACGTTAGAAGTAACACCATCAACGTAGTTAAGTTCTGCTGTACTAGCAGTAACTCCGTCAAGGATATTCAACTCAGTAGTGGTTACAGTAGCACCATCTAGTATCTGTACTTCAGCTTGCGTTAAGTCAGCCAAAGCTGAAGCTGTACTGGAACCCATTGTTGCGAGTTCTGTTAACTCAGCATCTAATGGTTGCTTTGCGTCTAGTTGAGTTTGAACATTTGAAGTAACACCATCAACGTAGTTAAGTTCAGCAGTAGTAGAAGTTACACCATCTAATAGGTTTAACTCTGCTGTACTAACTGTAGCTCCATCTAGTATTGCTAACTCTGTACTGGTTAAAGCTGCTAAAGCTGTAGCAGCACCAGACTGCATATCTTTAAGTGTGGCTATATCAGCGTCTAGGTCAATTCTAATCTGACCACTTCCAGGGCTATTATCGACAATAGTTACACCGTCACCACCTGATACATCAGTAGTTAGTGCGGTATCTATCTTTGCGTCTACTCGTCCATCTATAGCACCAGTGGTAGCAACTCTTGTATTGTTACTAGCCCACGTTTCAGTACTAATGATTGTCTCATCACCAGTTTGCCAAGATGTATCTGTTTTATTCTTACTCTCTTGAGTCGTATATAAGTTCTGTAAGAAGTTATCGTTTAAGTCTTGAGACTTGATAGCTGATCCTGCATAGAAGGTGGCAGCTGGTGAATCAGTATCAGTATCACGATAAATTCTAATTGAAGAACTATTGGCAGGTGCAGTATTAAATTGTACAGTTGTAGCCGTTGGGGTAGTAAAGGCTGTAGTCGCTGTGCCATTGATACTAGCTTTAATATCAGTGGTCTTTAAATATGGGAATGTAAATGAGTAAGTGGTGGTGGAGCCATTACCTGTAAATGTGTTTTCAGTTACTGCCATTTTATGTTGTTGTTATTGCTTCGGTGGGTTTGCGTATTGAAGTATTCCGTCTATCTTCTTGAAGGCTTTCTCGTTTCTATCAGCCACAGCTGCAGCTTCATCAACTCTACCCTTAAGCATTAATTGTCTAGCTCTTATTGAATCTCTAATTGATTCCCACATAGCTGGATATTGAACTTTAAGTTGTTCAAAAGCTATCTTCTGAGCTTGACGTAGTTCTCCATTTAAGTATTGGAATATCGGTAAGTCTTTTTCTTTTAGTTTTATACGAGACCAGCTACGGTTAGTAAGACGTAAGTATCTTAATTTCGCCACTTCATCTTGGAAGTGAGGATTCTCTACATACTTCTTAGCTTTCTTAGCCCATCCAGTATCAGCAATTAGTTTATTTATAATTGATCTTTCATCACCACTAAGTTCATATAACCCTGTTGGATCTGTATTAGTGATCTCATGTGGCATCCAGCCAATCTTATATAGTTCATCCATCCAGTCAGGATTTCTTGCACTCATTGGTGAAGGACTACCAGCGTTAAATGATCTAAGTAATGGATTCTCTATGTCATTAACAGGCTTACCATCAAAGATACTGATGTGATCTGGTAGGTTATTTTTAAGAAAAGGAATTTTATTCTTTACATAAGCAAGAGCATCACCATGGATATCTTTGAATGCACTATCAATAGCATTAGCACCAACACCTAAAGCACCTGACATTGGTATGAAACTTCTAGCTTCATTAGCTGCAAATCTACTAACCCATGAGCCATCACCTGATGCAAAGGCTACTAATGGTTCTAGACCTTTTAATGGTGTTTCATTTAAGAAGTTAGCTGATATAGCCCATATTGACTTCTGCCAAAGATCATCAAATACTGGACCTGATAAATCATTGTAGTAGTAAGCCATGTCTCCATAGAGACTAAGTATTGGATCTAAACCTTCAATACCCTGATAAGGTATTGCTACATCTGTACCTGGAAGAGTGACTGTTTTAGGCATGATCTTATAAAGATCTCTTTCCTTCCTACGTCTTTGATGTTGGAAGTTTCCAGTGCCTACAACTTCAAGTTGATGTTTACCGTGTCTGTCATCACCTGCTTTATTAATGATATAACCACCTAATGCCATAGACATTAAAGTAGAACCAAGCATTCCAGACCAAGCTAGACGTGCTTCATATTCTTCCTTTAGATACTTATAGAAGTTCATCGCATCAGGATAGGCATCCATATTTGGAATACCGTGATCTGCTAATGCTTCAGCAATCTTTTTCTTATCACTTCCAGCTGTAAGTATCTTGGTATATCTAGTCATACCAGGAATTCTTTGTAATGGTAGGTATGATGTTTTTCTCATTACATCGTTAATACCAGTTCTAGGGAATAAGAACATACCCTGTGCAGCTGGTACTTGATCCGTAGCTTTAGTTACTACATCAGCCCAGTAGTTATCTAGGTTTAAGTTAACTTCACCACTGAAGTATTTAAGAGCTTGATCTTGAGGTAAACCTTCCTTATCAAACATCGTTCCATAGATCTTCTTCTCTGCCTCAAGTAGTTCTGGTGATGGCTTACCTTTCTTTATTTGAGTGAATGGCCAACCATACTTCTTACCTATTTCTTCGTAAGCTTTAGCTCTAGCCCAGTAGTGAGCCATCATAGTATTTGTATAAGCATCTATACCTGTCATTCCAGTCATAGCAGCTCTATACCATCTATTCTGACCAATCTTATTTAGACTTTTAGCTACGTTAAACCAATGAGCTTTACCTGTCTCACCATTCTTTTCCCAAGTCTTAGCAATAGCATCTAGACCTTCCCAAGTTCTTTCTTCTTTGATTACATAGTCTTTTCTAAAAGCTTTCATCATTGACGTTGGATCATGGTGAACACGTTTCATCATGTTCCAGCCATCAACTAATGCTCTCTTGTTAGTTTCAAAAACTGCACCGTATAAGTAAGAAGCTTTTTCTAAAGATTGACCTCCATCACCACCTAGTTGTTTTAAACCACCAGCGATGTGTGCTCTAAGCGTTTTACCAACTATTGAGGTAACACTACCTTTAGCAGCGTTAAGAGTTGCCTTACCTGACAACACGTTATTAAACCTAATAGTCTTTAGACCTCTAGCAAGAAGATTCATTCTTCCTTTGGTTGCTCTACTATGTATGGCTCCCATTGGACGTATCTGTTTCCAAGCCCAATCGTGCATCTTGGCAATACTATCTACGTCACCATCAGTTAATGAGAACGCTTCAATAAAACCACGAGCTAGATCAGGGTCTTCATCCATAGCTTCCTTAAGGATGTTTCTGTAGTTCATTGCAGCTTTGTGTTTACCATCTAAAGCTTTAGTGAACTCTTCATTAATCTTTAGTGGTAGTTGAGCAAGGTCTTCACCTCTTTTTACAGCGTCATCCCATACAGCTTTATTCCTAAGCATCCAACCTGAGATGTACTTATTAATTCCGTATTCAGTCATCAAGAACTCAAGCTTATCGAGAACAATCTCCATAGCTTTATTCTCATCAACTGCCTCTTTACCGAGGTAGTTGACACCTTCAGCAGCTGTAGAAATTTCTCTACCTAACGTATCCATAGTCCTAGCAGAAGCTAGTGTTACTTCTTTACCTATGAATTTGTCGATAAGAGTTTGCATTGCATAGAACTGTGCTCTTGCATCAGTTTCTACCTGCTGTATAGGTTCGATAAGAGCACGTTGTCTTGTCTCACCAGCTAACTTCCTTACGAAGTCTTCATTAACAGCAAAGAGTTTCTTTACGTCTTGTACGTCTACACCTGAGATAATGTCGTTATAGACATTCCATGCAGCATCATCCATTACCTCTCTGGTATATCGGAATCCATTCTTGATGGCTTCCCAATCACCCATAGCTTCGGATTGTTTAGCAAAACCTTCTACTGCATCTCTTGAGTTTCCCTTAGCTAGTCGGAAACCTTTGGAGTACATATTGTCAGTAACGATAGAGACGTTATCTCCCTTAGTTGAACCAAGTTTGTTAGAGGTAACATCAATCATGTTCTCTGCAACATTACCTGGAGTCATTGCTGACTTAACACGGTTAGCATCGTTAGATAAACCTGGAGTTATATCAGCGTCATAGCCCTGTACCCCTGCGTCTAGCTTGTCGAATGCAGCCTCCTCAGCTTGAATCTCACGAGATGTTGCCTTTGCATCAAGGCTTGCTTCTAGTGGACTTTCAGTAACACTTGAGAACCCATTATTGGTGTACTCATCAAGTAACTTTGTCTCACCAGCTTTAGCGTTGATGATAGCTTGGTCAACATTCTTAAGTTGCTTGTTAAGTTCTCTTGTTTCAGCCTTTCCTCGTTTAGTAGCAAGTGCTTGGTTGATCTCAGCTTTCTTCATCTCAGCTGCAAGTATTTGATCTTGAATACCTGAGACAGCATTAGCTGTATCTTTATCAATACTTTCTGTTATTTGAGATCTCTTCCAGAATGCAGCCTTATCACCAAGAGGTTTGAACCAACTCATAACAGGCTTTCTGTATTCAACTGCAAATGCAAGTGAATCAGCTATAGCACTAAGAGCAGAGTTCTCCCAGAAATGATATATCCTTCTTTGTTCTGGAGTCATACCATTGTAGGTTTTCATCCATTTAGGAATAGGTATATGACCTTCCTGACCCCACCAACCTGGGAAAGCTTCAGCTAAGTATTGAGCTGTGTTTTCTTCACCCTCGTTGACATCATGTGCATAGTTTAGGGTTCCATCTAGTAGTCCATTAGCACCTAGCTGAGTAGCTATTCTTTGAGCACGAGGCATGTTTCGAGTCATACCATTGATAACTGAAACACCACCTAGAGATGGATAAAGGATTGAAGCAATACCTCTAGCTTTCTGGATGTTCGGATTTTGCATCCGAGTTACATCGTCATAGAAGTTATCAGCTATAGCTCCCCATTCACCTCCAAAGGTGCCAAACATATCCATGATGGCATCAGGGTAGGTTCCAAGTAGTGCTGACATTTGACCTTCAGCCTCATCTTGCCATGAACCACCTAGTAAATTTGGTGACTTTCTCTCCCAGTCTTGGTTAGTTATTGCTCCCCATGGATCTGAGATTCCTCTCATTGCACCTCTAAAGAACTTTCTGGCTCCCTCTACTTGATTAGTTAAAGAGGGATCAGACTTCATTAAAGGTGTCTCTTCTATTGGCTCTTCCTTTATTTCAGGTTGCTCAGGAAGAGTCTTCTTTTTTTCTTCTTCCATTAATTGTCTCCCTCAAATAGGAATAGATACTGTGGTTCTTGTTCTGGTAGTTTTACAATAGTTTTAAAGCCACCACCTTTAACAGGTCTACGACTTACAACTCTTGCTCCATTGCGAGGTCTACCTGTAGACATATACTGTTGGAATATTTGTGCTCCTTTAGGTGTTCTCATTAGCTGTTCAGGGATGATATAAAGACTTTCACCTGTACCCATGTTATGAGTAGCACCATTGAATCTTGTAGTACCAGACATTGCTGTTTGAAGACGTGGTTCTACTGTTGCTATACGAGCTTTTGCAGCATCATCAAGACTACGTATGTTCTTAGTGAAGTTAACTAGGTTTGAATTACCTTTTGCTTTCTTCACCTTCTCCATCGTTGTCTCTTTGATTGATGGCTTGATCTTTACTTGATCCTTTAGACCAGCTAAATCAAGTTGTTTATTTAAGATTTCACTTACACCAAGTCCTGATGCGTCAGAAAGATCTTGTACATCTTGAGATATTTCCCATGCACCACCTTTGTTGACATTAGCTATTTGCTCTTTTAGGTCTGCTTTACTTATAACTTGATTAGTTTGTAAAACTGTTGCACCCTGTTTCTTGATTAAATCTTTTGTATGTTCTAGTGGAAAAGCAACCATGAAGTCTTCTGATGCTCCATGGAAATAAGGGAAATGATTAGTACCAACTGTCCTGTCATTAGTGTATGATTCTCCTCCAGCACTTAGTCTCCATTTACCTTGACCAGACTGAATGTCTTTAGTTACTTCAGCCCAAGCATCTGTTTTAGCTTGACCAGCTGGTTTACCTTGACCTATGTGATGATCTTTAAAAGCTTTATAGAAGTCATTCTTAGCTTCAGAAAGTGCTAACTCAACTGTTTGGTTATATGTAGGGTCAATACTGACACCTTGTAGTCCTAATATATCATTGACAATTAAACCTTTTACAGCTCCTTTAACTGTGCTTTCATCCCAACCTGTCTCTTCAACAAGCGTCTCCATTGTTGTATAGGCTTGCTTGTATTTTGGATCTTGTCTAAGTACTGGAGGTAGTTCATTAAAGTCAGATTCAAAGAATTGACCAATTTCTATTAGCCCATCAGCTGTATCACGAGCTGTTTGTATATCTGTATTTCTATCACTATGGAAGGTGAATTTCTCTAACTTTTTAAGAGTGTCTTCAGATACGTGGTTCTGTCTTAACTGGTTAAAGATATACCTCTTTTGTTTTGGAGAACCATCCCATTCATCAAGCAATGCTTTCTTACCTGATTGGTATAAATCGTTTTGACGTGCTTTTTCTCTGGTTTCGTCACGTTTACGATCATCGTCTTTTTTCTTTTCCCATGCTTCATTAGCAATTTGAAGTTCAGATGGAGTTAATAGCTTTCCTATCTCCATAGACTGCCTAGTAATGACACCGTTTTTGGTATTAGATAGGGTTTTTAGATTTAAGAATTCCTCTCTTTGTGCATCGTTCTTGATAAGTTTTGGGTTAGATAAAATCTCTACATATTTCTGCTTTACACCAGATAAACCAACTGAGTCACCTTCTTCATCAAAAGAATTCTTGACGTTGTAAGAAAGTATATCTAACCAGTGTTGTGCTCTGTCAGTACCTAAACCATAAAGTTCAAAATCTCTCTCAGAAGCTTTAATAGCATTTTTACCTTTCTGATATATGTCGGCTGTCCAAGCATTAGTTAGTAGTTTTCCATTAACTTTATTTTGCTCTTCTATTAGCTCTCCTAAAAGATGCGTATCTTTACCAACACCTAACTCTACTGCATATTGAACAGCTGCTTTTTCTACAACATTTTTTATCTCGTCATAAGTAGAAGCACCTGATTTATTGATAGCATCTGCAACATAAAACTGGTAATTACCAAGGTTCTTTTTAATTACAGCTTTTTTCTCACTAATAGTTTTCCACTCAGGTGAGATCTGTTGGGTATTAGCAACTATATCTGAGCCACCACCAGCATCTGCTATTTGATCAGCATCTACTGCAGTACCATAAGCAACCTTTTCCCAGTAGGCATCACTCATTGCAGTCTGCATCTTTGTTGCAGAGGGATTTGCATTAATTCGTTTTAACGCATCAATCTCTTCAACTTTCTTTCTATGCTCTGCAAAAGCAAGGAGTGTTTCACTAGCTGTTTCACTAAATACCTTCCAAGTTTCAGCTTCTCTTTCAATATTCTTCTGCTCAGTCTCGAAGTTCTGTCGAGTACGTCTAGCGTTTCTCTCTATTGATTCAGTACGTTGTCTATAGACTTGATCTTCTAGTTGTTGATTATCACGTCTATTAGCCTGTTCCTTTTGGAATTTATCTTTGAGATTTTGAATTATCTCATTATCTCTCGCCTCGGTTTGATCCGCTACAGTTCTTAAACTACGTATAGTTTGTTCATCTTTTCTACGTTGCTCATTTAAAGCACCTTGACCGATCTGTATAGGACGAAAACCACGAGATGAGCCGTAGCTTTTGTATGCCATTGTTGTTTTTAGTTAGTTAATTAAACCAGTTCTCTTCTGC
>TARA_Y200000002_G_scaffold53404_1_pt1 | contig 12314 bp, 10 predicted proteins | sample TARA_Y200000002 | Tara Oceans TARA_Y200000002 (sample SAMEA2619388) | marine metagenome | biome: marine biome (ENVO:00000447); feature: surface water layer (ENVO:00002042); material: "saline water (ENVO:00002010), including plankton (ENVO:xxxxxxxx)" | depth 5 m | reverse complement strand
CAATATCACCTGCAGGAACGTCGGTATTTGGCCCTATATGTCTAGATAATTCTGTCATAAATGATTGACAAAACTTCATTACTTCATTATCTGATTTTCCTTTTGGATTGAAATCTGAACCTCCTTTACCTCCTCCCATAGGTAAAGTAGTTAAAGAGTTTTTAAATATTTGTTCGAATCCTAAGAATTTCAAAATTGATAAATTAACGGATGGATGAAACCTAAGGCCTCCTTTATAAGGACCGATTGCGGAGTTGAACTCTACTCTAAAACCTCTATTAACTTGCGGTTCTCCTGAATCGTCTATCCAAGGAACTCTAAACTGAATTACTCTTTCTGGTTCTACAATTCTTTCAAGAATTTTAGTTTTTTTATACTTCTCGTTTGATTCAATAAACGGAATTACAGTTTCTGCGACTTCTTCTACTGCTTGGATAAATTCAGGCTCATGACCGTCTTTTATCTGTAATTTTTTCATGAAAGATTCAATCTGTTTTTGATAACTAGACATTTTTAAGATTTTAAGTTTTACTCCAAATGTATGCAATTTTATTTTTCAATTTTGTGGAATCATATTCAATTTATTGCGCTGTTTACGTCAAACAAAGTATTATCATCTAAAATTACTAGTAAATTTACATAATGAATAAATCAGGTTTTGATAACATCCAAGTTTTATCTAATCAGGATAATTTTTATTATTCTAAAGAAGGATTAATTATTTTTACTGAAAAATACCACTTAGATAGAGGTTATTGTTGCGAAAGCAAATGTAAACACTGTCCTTATGGTTTTAATAAATAAAATCAGTATCTATAATTACAATGACCGAATTTAAAAATTCTATTTTAAAGGGTATCCCCTCAAGTCTACCCAGTGTAAAAAAAAGAAGATCCGATATAAGTCACGCTCCAAACAGAAAAGATCTACTTTCGAAAGAAGAAAAAGTACTTGCTTTGAAAAATGCATTGCGATACTTTCCAGAAAAACAACATGCTACTCTTGCAAAAGAATTTTTAGAGGAATTAAATAGTTTTGGAAGAATTTATATGTATCGGTTTCAACCTGATTATGAGATGTATGCTAGACCCATAGATGAATATCCTGGAAAATCTATTCAGACAAAATCTATCATGCTAATGATACAAAATAATTTAGACCCTAAGATAGCCCAACATCCTCAAGAACTCATTACTTATGGTGGAAATGGATCGGTATTCCAAAACTGGGGGCAGTATTTGCTTACTATGGAATATTTGTCTAAAATGTCTGATGACCAGACATTAGTGATGAATAGTGGACACCCTTTGGGCTTATTTCCTTCCACTAGAAATGCTCCTAGAGTGGTTATATCCAACGGAATGATGATTCCTAATTATTCTAAACCTGATGATTGGGAAAAATTTAATGCATTAGGGGTGACTCAATATGGCCAAATGACTGCAGGGTCTTATATGTACATAGGACCGCAAGGAATTGTACATGGAACTACCATTACAGTATTAAATGCATGCCGAAAGATAGACTCAAATGGTTCTAGAGGAAAGCTGTTTGTAACATCGGGTTTAGGGGGTATGAGTGGAGCTCAACCTAAAGCTGGAAATATAGCCGGAGTTATTTCAGTAACTGCAGAAATTAATCCCCAAGCCACCTACAAAAGACACCAACAAGGATGGGTAGATGAAATAATCAGTGATTTAGATGAATTATGTGAACGGGTTAAAGAGGCCAAAAAAAATCAAGAGATCGTTTCTATTGCTTATGATGGAAATATCGTAAATGTTTGGGAAAAATTCCACGAAGAAAATATATACATAGACCTTGGATCTGATCAGACATCATTACATAATCCCTGGGCTGGAGGGTACTATCCTGCAGATCTTTCATTTGAAGAATCTAATGAATTAATGACAAAAAATCCTGAGCAGTTTAAAATTAAAGTCAAAGAGTCACTAAAAAGACAATCTGAAGCAATTAAAAAACATACTGATCAAGGAACTTATTTTTTCGATTATGGGAACGCTTTTTTATTAGAATCGTCAAGGGCTGGAGCTGATATTATGAACAGTGATCAAACTACATTTAAATATCCTTCCTATGTACAAGATATATTAGGTCCAATGTGTTTTGATTATGGTTTTGGACCTTTCAGATGGATATGTACATCAGGAGATTCTAATGATTTAAAAACTACTGATAATATTGCATGTAATGTCTTAAAAGAACTTGCAAAAAAAGCTCCTAATGATATTCTACAACAACTAGAAGATAATATACAGTGGATTCAAGAAGCTCAACAAAATAATTTAGTTGTTGGATCTCAAGCAAGAATTCTTTATGCAGATTCTGAAGGTAGAATAGCTATTGCAAAGGCTTTCAATGAAGCAATAAAAAAAGGATTTATTTCTGCTCCTATTGTCCTTGGTAGAGATCATCACGATGTTTCTGGAACAGACTCTCCCTTTAGAGAAACTTCGAATATATATGACGGCTCATCATTTACTGCAGACATGGCTATTCAAAATGTTATTGGAGACTCATTCAGAGGAGCAACTTGGGTAAGTATTCATAATGGTGGCGGAGTAGGCTGGGGAGAAGTTATAAATGGGGGATTTGGATTAACTATTGATGGATCTCAAGAATCGGAAGAAAAACTTACAAATATGCTCTTTTGGGATGTAAATAATGGTATTGCAAGAAGAAATTGGGCTCAAAATGACGAAGCAATTTTTGCTATTAAAAGAGAAATGAAAAGAAATTCAAAATTAGAAGTTACTATACCATTTAAAGCCAACGAAAAAAATATTAAAGACTTAATCGATTAATTTTTTTAACATCATTTCTTTAATTTACTAAGTATTATTATACAAATTATATATTTATACTATGATTGATTTTCATGGTAAAACTGTTTGGATTACAGGTGCATCATCTGGCATTGGTAAAGCCCTAGCAATAAAACTATCTTCATTAGGGGCTAATTTAGTTCTCTCATCTCGAAAAGAAGATCAATTACATAAAGTAGCCAATTTATGTAACTCAGAATGTTTTATTTTAAAATTAGATTTAGAAAAAAATAATGATTTTCAAGAAAAAGTTGCTGAAGTCTTATCTAAATTTAAAACTATTGACTTATTAATCAATAATGGAGGAATTAGTCAGCGGTCTATAGCTTCTGAAACCCAAATTGAGGTAGATAGAAAAATAATGGAAATTAACTATTTTGGAACCATTGCTCTAACCAAATCCGTTCTTCCAATAATGCAAGATCAAAAAAGTGGTCACATTGTAACTGTAAGTAGTAGTTCAGGGAAATTTGGCTTTTTCTTAAGGTCTTCTTATTCAGCTTCAAAATTTGCTCAAGTAGGGTTCTTTGAATCACTTCGTTTAGAGGAAGAAAAAAATAATATTAAAGTAAGTCTAGTTTTTCCATTTTTAGTCAAAACCAATATTTCTTTAAATGCTGTTTCTCATGACGGATACGTTATTAATAAAAAAGACCCATTAATAGAAAATGGTATTTCACCAGAACAATGTGCACAAGACATTATCGATGGAATTATGGATAACAAAAAAGAAATTTATTCTGGAGGTAAAGGTTCTTGGATTATACATCTAAAAAGATTTTTACCTGAAATTTTTTTCAAAATTATGAGAAATCAAAAGCCTAGTTAATCTTTTATTCTAGTGTATTTTAAAGCTTTTAACATCCAATCTGGAAGAGGTTGAGAAGGTTTTCTTTTTTCTACATTTAAATAAAGACCCCATTTTTCTATAATGGGAATTTTATAAACTTCTATCATTTCAATCAAAGTTCCGTCTGGATCCTCACAATAAGTACAATGTACTTTGGTACTTTCTCCCATGCTGAGTACGTCTTTTGTATCACAAGTAAAACCAAATCCTTGAGAAGCTAATTTTTCTCCTAATGATTTCATATTTCTCACATCAAAACCTAAGTGTACGAAGCCAGTATCTCCCCACAATCTATTTTCGTAAATTTTTTGTGGTGATCTTTTAGAGTTATCTTGGACTAACTCTATATAGCTTTTACCTGCTAACTTGGAAAATCCGCCTCCTGAGGGATTTTTTTGAGTTAATAAAACTCTTCTATACTCTGATTTTCCACCTGGTAAATCAGCCCAGTCATTAAACACACCCGTTTGATCATTAATTATTTCATCGTATCCTAAAAGGGAATAGAATTGTAAAGATTTTTGCATTTCTGCAACTCCAATTGAGCAACCAACAGTACCTCCAGTAATATGATTATGGTGGCTATAAAAATCGTTTGCTGGAATAATCTGCCAAATTAAATTATCTAAATCTTTAATATAAAATGTATCAAAACCATAAGGAGATTTTACTATTGGAGAAATTAATTTTGCTTGATTTGATTCAAAAAAATTAAATGCTTTTTGGATGTCAGATGTTTTTACCATTCCAATAAAAATTCCCAAGTCACCTAATTGTATTTTCATTTGGGACGGAGTGGCTTTAAAAGTGGTAGGACTTACTATTTCCATAGCACACCCCCCCTTAATATTTAATACCATTGCTGCTCTCTTAGAAATTACTTTTCCATTAGTATATATCTTCATAAGCGGAGCTTCCGCCTCATCATTAAATAAAGGAATATCCATTCCAAAAAATTTTCTATACCATTTCCATGAAGCTTCATGATTAGGTACTCCTACTCCTAGATGTTGGATACCGTGTATTGTAAAACTCATGATTTAATTCTTTCTACGTACATTCCTTTTTGAATATCCACCTTAATCGTATCTCCAGTATTAATAAAAAGGGGAACCTTAACTTCTGCCCCTGTATCAATAGTAGCGGGCTTCATAGTATTAGTTGCAGTATCTCCTTTTATTCCTGGCTCTGTATAAGTTACTTCTGTCGAAAGAAACTGAGGTTGTTCAACCAACAACGGCATTTCTTCTTCTGCATGAAATACAATAGTGCAAATAATTCCCTCTTTCAAAAATTGAGGCAAGTCAATCATGTGAGATTCTATAAATATTTGTTCATAATTATCGGTATGCATAAAATGATAACCGTCATTTTCTTTGTATAAATATTGGTACGATCTATTTTCTATTCTTACTATTTCAATTTTATGACCCGAAGGAAAAGTGTAATCAATTACCCTTCCGTCTTCAATTCCTCTCATTTTTGTTCTAACAAAAGCAGGACCTTTTCCTGGCTTAACATGTTGAAACTCTTTGATCTGCATAAGTTTATTATTGTGTTTTATACACAACCCATTTTTTATTTCGGAAGTCGAAGCCATAATATAATTAATATGTAAATATAGAAAATGCTGAAAAACTGATTAACTAATATTACTCCAATTTGGTTTTAATTTCATTTGTCTAGCCAATTCTATCTTTATACTTTGATTTTGAGAAGATGATAAATCACCATCACGTTTTAGCAATTCATCTACATCTATTTTTGCTAGTTGAACTAATTGACCATCCTTAGCAAGATTAGCTAACTTGAAATCTAATACTCCACTTTGTTGCGTCCCCATAACGTCTCCAGGGCCTCTTATTTTTAAATCTTGTTCTGAAATTTCAAAACCATCATTGGTTCTTACCATAGTCTCCAGTCTAATTTTAGCTTCATTTGATAATTTGTAACCACTCATTAAGATACAGTACGATTTATCTGCTCCTCTACCTACTCTTCCTCTAAGCTGATGGAGTTGAGACAAACCAAATTTTTCTGAACTTTCAATAATCATTAAAGATGCATTGGGAACATCTACTCCAACTTCAATAACTGTAGTTGCCACCATAATTTGAGTTTTACCACTCACAAACTGAGACATTTCATAGTCTTTGGCTTCTGGTTTCATTTTACCATGTACAATACTAACTTTGAATTCAGGTAACGGAAATCTTCTTACGATACTTTCATAACCATCCATCAAATCTTTATAATCCAATTTTTCTGATTCTTCTATCAAAGGATACACAATATATACTTGATGCCCTTTTTTAATTTCATCTTCGATAAACTGAAACACTTTAAGCCGACTTGAATCAAACCTGTGTATAGTATTTATAGGTTTTCTGCCTGGTGGTAGTTCGTCAATAACAGAAACTTCTAGATCTCCATAAAATGTCATAGCAAGTGTTCTTGGAATTGGAGTTGCAGTCATTACTAATACATGAGGAGGTAATATGTTTTTTTTCCAAAGTTGAGCTCTTTGAGCTACTCCGAATCTATGTTGTTCATCTATAATTGCTAAGCCTAAGTTTTTAAACTTAACCTTATCTTCTAAAAGAGCGTGTGTTCCAACTAAAATATCTAAAGATCCATTTTCTAAAGACTCATGGATTACTCTTCGGTCTGATTTCTTCACAGATCCAGTCAATAAAGAGATATGAAGACCAAGAGGTTTTAAAAAACTTTCAATAGTCTTAAAATGTTGATTGGCTAAAATTTCTGTTGGGGCCATTAAACATGCTTGAAATCCATTATCAAGTGATAATAGAATAGTAAGAACAGCAACCAATGTTTTTCCACTACCAACATCGCCTTGTAAAAGTCTATTCATATGAGACCCAGAACCTAAATCTTTTCTTATTTCTTTAATTACTCTTTTTTGGGCATTAGTTAATTCAAACGGTAAATAATCACTGAAGAAATTATTGAACAATTTTCCTACATTTTCAAAAAGATAGCCCTTAGATCTCTTTTGAGTACTAATTTTCTGCCTAGTCATTCCTAGTTGAAGAAAAAAAAGTTCTTCATATTTTAACCTAAAAATAGATTTTTGAAGAATCTTTTGATCTTCAGGAAAATGAATATTAGCATAGGCATTTCTAAGCGAAGGAAAATTATTTTTTTCTTCAATATGCTTGGAAAGAGTTCGTGGAATTACATTACTAACTTGAGCTAATAAGGTTCTCATTAAGTTTTCAATTCCCTTGGAGTGGAGCCCAAAAGAAGATAGCTTTTCCGTTGAATGGTATACGGGTTGTAAAGTACCAATCTTATTTTTGTTTTTTTCTGCTAATTCAATCTCAGGATGGTTAAGATTAATTTTACCACCGTATTGATTGGGCTTACCAAAAACAACATATTGCTCCCCTACTTTAATAAATGACTTGATCCATTTAATGCCTTTAAACCAAACTAATTGAATAGATCCACTTTCATCAAAAGCAGAAACTAAAAGTCTCTTTTTTCTAGGTTGACCAATTTCCTTAATAATAGAAATTTTCACTAATAATTGTACGCTTAAATTAGCTTCTGTGATATTTTTTATTAAAATAGTAGTAGACCTATCAATATATCTAAATGGAAAATGAGTTAATAAATCTCTGAATCGATAGATATTTAAATCTGATCTAAGGACGTCTGCTCTCTTAGGACCAACTCCTTTCAAATATTCTATAGAAGTATGTAAAATAGGATTATCCATAGAGTGAATAAAATTCATCTATGAAAATAGGATAAAAAAATTTAAAAGTTCTTAATGCTTAAATAGAATCTTTACCTAATAATAAAACAGGATTCTCTAAATAATTTTTAAAACTATTTAAAAAAGCAGATCCTACAGCTCCATCTACCACTCTATGATCGCAACTTAAGGTAACTTTCATTACACTTCCAGGAATAATTTCACCATCTTTAATAACCGGAACATGTTGAATTCCTCCAATAGCTAAAATACATGCGTCAGGGGGATTAACTATGGCAGTAAATTCATCAATTCCAAACATTCCTAAGTTGGAAATTGTAAAAGTATTGCCTTCCCATTCTTCAGGTTGTAGCTTTTTTTCTTTCGCTTTTTGAGCAAAATCTTTCACCTCTTGGCCAATTTCCGTTAAGGGTTTTTCATTAGCAAATCTAACTACTGGAACTAGCAAGCCTTCATCTACTGCTACTGCTACACCAATATGAACATGGTCGTAATACCTAATAAAATCTCCATGCCAGGACGCATTTACTCTAGGGTGGTCCTTTAGAGAAACTGCAGCAGCTTTTACGACAAAGTCATTAAATGATATTTTTGAAGGAGAAATAGATTGATTGATGGCTTTTCTTGATTCTATAGCATTATCCATATTTATGGAAATGGTCAAATAAAAATGAGGTGCAGAAAATTTACTTTCTGCAAGCCTATGAGCTATCACTTTTCTCATTTGAGAAACTGGTTCATCCTTAAAGAATTCTTGACCAATAGAAACGGATTTTACTTGAAAATTATCAATATCTCTTTTAACAATTCTGCCGTCAGTTCCTGTACCCTTAACGAATTTTAAATTAACACCTCTTTCTTTAGCCAACTTTTTTGCAAGAGGTGAGGCCTTAATTTCTAAGTTTGAAATGGTATTAGTAGGAGGAAAAGTAGTATTAGATATTGTAGGCTTTTCTTTTACAGGTTGTACAGCAACTGGAGCAGCTACAACTGGCTCAGGTTTTACTTCTTTTATTTCTTCTTTTATTGGTTCTTCAACTGAAATAGGTGCTGTATCTTCTTTTAATAAATCTTTAATATCTTCTCCTTGCTCTCCAAGGATTGCTAATATAGAATCTACTGGTGCTGTTTGACCTTGTTCAACTCCAATATGAAGTAGAACCCCTTCCTGAAAAGATTCAAACTCCATAGTAGCTTTATCAGTTTCTATTTCAGCCAACAACTCTCCACTCTCTATACTATCTCCAACTTTTTTGTGCCATTCAGCCACAACACCTTCTGTCATGGTGTCACTTAACTTGGGCATTCTTACAATTTCAGCCATAAATTAAATTTATTCTTTTATAAAAGGGTAATCATTTTGAGTATAAACATCTTCATATAACTCATGGGGCTCTAAATCCGGAGATTCCTCTGCAAAAACAACCGATTCTTCCACTATTACTTTGACTTCTTCTTGAATTTTTTTAATCTCACTATCAGAAGCGAATTTATTCACCGTAATAGTTTCCAATACTTGAGAAATTGGGTCTTTTTCTTTATAATCAGCCACTTCATCTTTTGTACGATACTTTTGAGGATCTGACATAGAGTGACCTTTATATCGATAAGTTCTAATATCAAGTAAAGTAGGACCATTTCCTTTTCTAGCTCTTTCTGCAGCTTCTTCTATGGCTAGATGCACAGATTCAACAGACATACCATCAACCACTTTAGATGGCATATGGTAAGATTTTCCAATTTCACTCATATCTTCTACATTCGTGGTTCTTTTTACAGATGTTCCCATAGCATAATTATTATTCTCAATTATAAAAACAACGGGTAATTTCCACATCATAGCCATATTAAAAGTTTCATGGAGAGCACCTTGTCTTGCTGCACCATCACCAAAAGAACAATACGTAACCGCTTTGTTACCTTTATATTGGTCAGCGAAAGCTATACCTGCACCCATAGGAATTTGAGCACCTACTATTCCATGACCTCCCATAAGATTGGACTCTTTGTGAAACATATGCATAGAACCACCTTTCCCTTTGGACATTCCTGTTTTTTTTCCATACAATTCTGCAACCATATATTTAGGGTGAACTCCTAAAGCAATAGGGTGTGCATGATCTCTGTAGGCGGTAATATGTTTATCTTCTTTTTTACAAGCAGAAGCTGTTCCAGCAACTATTGCTTCTTGGCCAATATATAAATGACAAAATCCACCAAATTTTTGTTGAATATAAAGATGTCCTACTCTCTCCTCAACTTTTCGCATAACGAGCATGTCTTTATACCACTTTAAATATTGCTTTTTTGAAAAATTCAAGGCTTTTTTTGGCTTATTTTTCACAGTTTTTTCTATGGTTGTTGTTGGCATATAAAAAAATTTAATTACAAATATAGTATATATGAAAAGAAATTAAAGTTTTGAGATGAATTTTAATACCGTTTTAGAACATCCGTTTTAAAGGCTAGTGGAAGCAGATCTTCAACACTATTCATTTCAAGTACTTTTCCAATCTCTCCCTTTAAAAAAATTTTAATCTTATGATTCTGATTTTGTTCATATTCAAACATAGTCTGTCTACACGATCCACATGGAGAAATAGGATGGGAAATGACTTTCTCAACTGATTTCACAGAAATCGCAACTTTTTCAATAATTAACTCTGGAAAGTTAGCTTTACAGAAGTAAAATAGAACTCTTTCAGCACACATGGATGAAGGATAAGCAATATTTTCTTGGTTATTGGCAGCCATAATTTCTCCATTACTTAATAATGCAGCTGCACCTACACTAAAACCAGAATATACCGAATAAGCATTTTTTAAAACTTCGTGAGATTTACAAACTAATTTTTGATCTATAATTTCCAAGTCTTCAACGGAATTGTAAGACTTATAAGAAATTGTAAAACTTTCAACCATTTATTATTCCTTGGTTTCAGAACCTCCCATATTTAACTTGATCGAGAATCTAATGGTGTTTGCTAAAGGACTTTGCTGGGTAAGTGCAAGTATGTAAGATAGATCTAATTCAAGAACTTTATACTTGACTCCTGCGCCAAAAGAGATAAACCTTCTATTTCCTTTTGTTGGATGTTCATGAAAATACCCAGCTCTTAAAGCAAATAATTCACTATATAAAAATTCAGCACCTAAAGAAATATTAATTTCTCTTAACTCTTCCATTAAAATGGAGCCATCTTCAATTCCGATTAATACATCATCATCATAAATAGCTATTCCTGGTGCATCGGTAAATGATCCGAACATACCTGTAGCAACCCCAACATTAGGGTCTCTTCCAGAAAAAACTACTGGATTTCCAGATGCATCAAACACATAATTTCCGTTAGCGTCTCTTTCATAAATTGGATTAGTTGGTACTAAAAGTTTATTTAAATCCACTGAAAAAGAAAATTGATTGAATTCATCAATTTCAGTATTTATTGTTGAACCAAGCTTTAAATTTATAGGTAAAAAATCTCCCTGTCCTTGATCACTATCCGTGTAGGAAATTTTAGCACCTATGTTAGAAATATTTGTTCCAAAAGCTACTTTAGAATTCTTATCTGCAATTTTAAAAGGATTAGAAATGTAGTAAAGAGATAAATCTGTGGAACCACTCTGACCAGCTTTAGTGTTAGCTCCTGCTACCATAGTACCGCCTGTTAGATTAGAGTTAATATATCTAGCAGAAATTCCTGCGGAAAAGTTATCACTTAATTTTCTGGAATAGACTAAATCTAAAGCAAATTCACTAGGTTTAAAATCTCTAATAGTACTACCAAAATTATCAGTAAAAGTAATACTTCCTAAAGAAAAATATCTTAAAGAAGCTCCAATTGTTGAGAATCTGTCTAACCTTTTAAAGCCTGCTAAATAAGCCAAATTAATATCATTTACCAATGCTCTAAGCCAAGGAGTATATGATAGACTAAATCCTATATCTTCATTTGGATCAATAAATACTAATTTAGCTGGATTCCAATGTATCGCGTTAGCATCAGGACTTATAGCTACACCTGCATCTCCCATAGCCCCAGATCTTGAATCGGGTGAAATTAATAAAAATGGAACGGCAGTTGTAATTGTATTTATCTGACCAGTACCACCACCTAATTGTTGAGTATTAGTAATTTGAGAAAAATTAGATTTAATTGATCCCATAATTATAAGTAATGATATCGATATCTTAAATAACAGTGCTTTATTCAAATTCATTTATTTAAAATTATGCTTGCTAACGGCAAATATATATAAATAGTATTTAGAAAATAATTATTTCATAAGGAACATGGTTTGAGTTTTATCTGCTTTCTTACCTTCTTCATTGATAATACTTAAATTATATACATAAACTCCTCTTGCTAATTGTTCGCCAAAATCGTCAGTACCATCCCAATTTACACCCTCAGATCTGAATCCTTCTGTATGTACTCGTCTATTGATTCTTTTAACTACTTTTCCAGAAACCGTATAAATTTGAATACTTAAATCTAAAAAATTACAATTTTGGTTGTGTTCAAAATAAAAGGCTGTTTGTGTAGTAAAAGGATTTGGATAATTTAAAACGTTAGTTAACTGAATTTGGTTTTCCTCTACAACAATAAAACTTAATTCTTTAGTAGAAGAATTGTTGTAGATGTCCCAGACTTTTATTTTAAGATTGTGCTCACCAGAACTTAAATCATTAAGTTCAAAATTTATTTTTCCACTCTTATAAGTATTCAAATCTGCTTCATAATAATTATTTAAAATGATAGAGTTGGATAAATCATTATCAATAATTAATTCAATATCATGACCAATGCCATTTCCAACAGTATTTATTCCATTTTCATCAAAAATAGTTACAATTAAAAGCGGATTACTA
>TARA_Y200000002_G_scaffold182937_1_pt1 | contig 12326 bp, 10 predicted proteins | sample TARA_Y200000002 | Tara Oceans TARA_Y200000002 (sample SAMEA2619388) | marine metagenome | biome: marine biome (ENVO:00000447); feature: surface water layer (ENVO:00002042); material: "saline water (ENVO:00002010), including plankton (ENVO:xxxxxxxx)" | depth 5 m | reverse complement strand
AGACCTCGTCTTCCTGTGTACCTGGATTAATAATTGATGAATCAGATTTTACTGCTATCGAATCAATAACTGTCTCTGGAACATTGCTCTGTTTGGGTTCGACTGGTATGGACGTTTCAAGTTGGTCTGGCTGAACTTCGGGCAGTCTAGGTTCTCTAGTTACTTTTGGTAACTTTCCAGTTGGTCCGAAAAGTGGTTGCTCCAGATAGGCCCCTTGTAGCAATCTAATTTTTAACTCTTCAGGAAACATCTCTTGTATTAATCTTGAGAACATTACAGATGGCTCAACTGTACCAACCAAATCATATTCTGTAGTTATTTTTTTTGAACCATTGGCCCTAACAGAAACTTCGCCTCTAATTGACTGAAGCGTTCCTTGATCCATAAATACGGCTAGTGACTGTGAGGGGTTTGATGGAGTTGTGGATGACAAGTAAATACCTTGGTACGTTGAATCTTTATCACCATCAAAGCTAAACCTAATTAATTTTTCTGTAAAATCCATATTAAGAGAAGTTGGAAAACCATCAAAAAAGTATTCTGGAAACTCAAAAAGCTTTGGGTCAAAAGATTCTGGTTGATATGATTGTGAAAGAGAATCATCAGTAGGTGAAATAGACATAAAAACCACATTGGTCTGCATATCATGAACCATTGTAAGGGTTGTAATACTATCTAATCTTGCATCGCGTAGAGAATAAGCAAAGTCGTATGTCTCTCCTATTTGAAGAGTGGCCAAGTCTGCAGAGATACCATGCTGTAGATGGGTTGCCTTTCCGATTGGAGGAATTTGATTTACGGCAATACCAAAAGGCGCCTCACCATCAAAAACATATCTATCTTTATTTTCAGATACAGGGGTCATTGCTAGTACATAATAAAGCTCAATCCCGATTTCTGAATTGATTATCTGAAGCGAATCCTCAATATCTGATTGGGCATTAATTGAATCAATCGCCTCTTTAGTAAAAGTAGCAATCCCTATGTCTTTTTCTGGTATGGGAGAGACCGTTACAGTATCTTTAATTTGAGGTTTGTATTCTCCAAGCTCTAGTTGGGTAAACCCAGCTTCATCAGCCCAATTTACGCTCATCATATCTTCATTGATTAGAGGCACTGATATTTCCTCATCATTGATTTGAGAATTAGAAGAGGATTCATCCTTAATAGTTTCTAGAAAATCTCTAAGAGTTGGAGCTAGGTTACTGAAATCTCTTTTATCAGATGTTTCCTCTGTTTTGTATCCATATGATTGTTTTTGCCCTTTGGGTGGAACCGTTACATCTTTTTCGTAATCAAATAAGACCGTATTTAAAGTTGCAGATTCATCAGGTAAAATAGCTGGAGGGGGTGTAAGTGACATAGCTTCAGACCTCGAGGTCTCAGGGTCAAGTACAATCTGCTGGCTATCGAGAATATTAAGATTTTGTCTCGATTCTAATATTGAAAATATGTTCTGCCATTCATTTAATAAAAAAACACCCTTTCCTGAGAGGCTTGTATTTGAAAGAACCATGTCTTCTTCATTCACACTTAATAAGAAAATATCATCGGAGCCAAAAGGTATCAATAAACCATTTTTATCAGAGATTTTTGAATAATAAGGTTGAATATCTGTACCTAGCATATATCGAGCATCTTCAACCTTAATTGTTTTTGATTGAAACAATTCAAATGATTGACCAACATCAAAAATAGCAGCTTTGACCTTACCCCCTTCAGGAGAAATCAAAGCAACATAGTGACCTCCGTTGCTTTTAAAACCTCCAATATAGACTGCACCATATCCATTACTGATTATTGGAGCAGAGAGGAGTTGAGGGTTTTTTATTGATGCAATTTCATATGAAATATCAATATCAAATATCAAGCCTTGACGAACGGGTGAACCAAAGGCAACAGCAAGCTTGGGGGATCCCCCAGGAACAAGAGATAGACTTGAGGGCCTCATGGTCGTTAGGTCAAGCAATGATTCTTTTATTGTAAGCGGAGAACTTGAAAAACCACTATCAGTTCCAAGAAAGAGGTAGAACCAAATCTGATTTCCTATCGCTGCATTTAGATTTGGTATAAGGATTAGATCTTGATAGCCATCATCATTAACATCAACGATTTCCCCATCAGAAAAGGTCTCTCCACTGACCGTCGAATAAGACCATAGAGTGTCTTGTTCTCCACTAGCAAGAATCTCTACCCACATCGCCGAAAGCCCATTGGTATTTAACACTAATGTTTCTTTCTGACCATCGTCATCTAAATCATATGACATATGCACACGGAACTCTCCCCTCCCATATAGACTGGATAGAAGGAGGGCTCCAAGAACTATTCCTAAAGAAAAGCGCATTTCAGCTCCTTTGTACGTACTTAACCTAATGGTTTAAACCAGATTAGGACACATATTATTAGGGAGGAAATAACGTTTTGACCTCCCTTACCTCGATTACTATTCGAAAAATATAGGATAATGTCAGTATTTATACAAGAAAAAGCCCAAATGCACATAATTCAAAAAATTATTGGATTTTTGAGCCATATTTTTTTCTAAATTGAGATACCTAATTTAATTTGATACATTCTGTTATGCAGGGAGTCCCATTATCATAAAAAATATCATCACAATCATAATTCTGAATTTTACCATATTATTTGGACAATTCAGTTATCCTGCAGAAGATTTCCTTGGAGGAGGTATTGGGTATAGTCCAATGTATATTAATTTAAAAGAAATCCCTGGAGCAGATGCCCTTGTAAATGTTGGCCTAGACCCTACCCAATTTAAAGACCCCTTCGTAATCCATGGCGGAGAGGGCTTCGCTCACGTAACAGGGCGATGGCGTATAGGTTCTTATGCTGGAATGGGAGGCTCATCAATAAGCACTGTCCCCCCCATAAGAACATACGTTGATGATGACCCTAACAACGATAACGGTAATAAGGGCTATACAAATGAAGCTCTTACTGATTATGATGGGACCTATGCACCGTCGATAAAAGCTAGCTTATCATTTTTACTTGGGGCAGCCACGGTTGAATACGTAATGCCACTTCTTCAAGATCTCGAATTATCATCAGGTGCCCTATTGGGGCTAGGAAGAGTAGGCATTGGTCTTGAACAAAAAAGTGGTGAAAACATAAGGTGGAACAATACTTTTAGTAATGTCTATGGTGAATTTGTTGACAGTGAACTCTACTATGCTGTTGGTAGTGACTTTGAATCTAATGACCCCATAACACCTCTTCCAGTACCAGGGCTTTTAAGAGAGGTCGGTGCTACATTTTTTAACTTTCAACCTTATATTGCTATCAAATTTCAATTTTTAGAAAGACTGGGACTACGAATTAGTGTGGGTTATAATAAAGGGACTGTTCGACAAGGCGCCTGGAAATTAAATGGAAGTACACAAATTAGTGATTCTCCTCAGTCTACACTAGAAGGTGTATCCTTTCGCCTGATGGGATATATAGGCCTTTAACTTTTAAAGTATAATAATGATTGATAAACTACGCCGGATATGGCCAGTTGCTGTATCTGGAATAATTGGATTTTTAATCGCAGCTGCTCTCATCTTGCCGCAGGTTTATCCAAGTAATCAAAACATATATCGAATTATTAGAGAGAGAATAAATGTCTTAAATCAAATTATTGGATATGTTAACCACTTTTATTTTGATACGGTAGATATGGAAAAAATCATGGATGGAGCATTCCATGGCCTAATGGAAGAACTTGACCCACATTCAACCTATATTCCTGCAAAAGAACAAGAAAATATTACTGAATTGTTTAAAGGGAAGTTTCAAGGCATAGGAATTGAATTTGATATATTGGATGGATTTATTACTGTGATTTCCCCAGTTCCAGACAGCCCTTCAGATATAGTAGGTTTAATGCCTGGTGATAAAATAATTGCAATCAATGGAGATGACGCGTACAAAATCACAAAGACCGAGGTTTTTGAAAAACTTCGTGGAAGAAAGGGGACTCGAGTTACAGTAACAATAAGTAGACTTGGAACTTCCAAGCCATTTGATGTAGATATAATAAGAGATAATATCCCTATCTATAGCGTAGGTGCAGCAACAATGATAGATGATTCGACTGGTTACGTTTTTCTAAGGCGCTTCTCTGCAACAACAGAAAAAGAAGTTGTATCTGCCATTGACACACTTCTTTCAAAAGGCATGAAGCGATTGTTATTTGACCTTCGTGGTAATAGTGGAGGGTACCTTGAGCAAGCGGCTGCTATATCAGACCAATTTATAACAACAATAGATACACTTGTTTACACTTTGGGAAAAATAAAAGAGTCAAACCAGGTATTTAAAAGCAGCAAAAATAAAGGAAACAATGATTTTTCGTTAATTGTTATGATAAATAGAGGCTCTGCTAGCGCATCAGAAATTGTGTCTGGTGCGGTGCAAGATCTAGATCGGGGGCTTGTGGTAGGAGAAACAAGTTTTGGCAAAGGGCTTGTACAGAGACAACTTCCACTTGATACTGGATCAGCAATTCGAGTTACAATTGCTCGATACTATACTCCCTCAGGTCGCCTTATACAAAGGCCCTATGAAGATGGAAATGATCTCGCATATTATCGTGAGCTTTATGAAACGGATAGAGAGTCTAAAATTGACAGCCTAAAAGAATTAAGACCAAAGTATAAAACAAAATCAGGAAGGACAGTCTATGGCGGTGGCGGTATCACTCCCGATATTTATATTCCATTTAAGAGTTCAATAAATATTGAAACTGCAAAAGTTCTAAGAAGCCCTAAAAGACCTTTCTTTAATTTTATATCAAAATTTTCTGCAGACTATAAAGATGAATTTAATTCTTTTAATGATTTTAAAAATAATTGGGAGGTACCAGATTCTTTGTTTAATAGTTTCCTTATTCACCTTGAACAAGATTCAATAGATGTTATAACTGATTCACTTTCTATAAATTTAGATTATATTTCGAATAGGATAAAAAGTGAATTAGCTGGTTCTATTTGGGGGAAAAATGAAAGTACTAACCTAAGATTATTAATGGATAGTCAAGTAATAGAGGCTCTAAAACATTTTAATGAAGCAGATGCATTCACAAAATCAATAAATTAAATTAGTATTCTGTGAATTAAACTTTTTTTAATATTTTTGTATAAATTAATCACACTAGAAACGGAGTTATAGAATGGTACATTATTTTTTAGAAGGCGGAGCATTTATGTGGCCTATCCTTTTAACACTTCTCTTTGGGTTGGCATTTGTTATCGAGCGAGCCTACTCTCTAATGATGTCAGCTGTAGATTCTCAAACCTTCTTTGAATCTGTAAGCCAATCCATAAAAGAGAATGGAACAGATGCGGCTACACAAATTTGTAGTGAGACCGAAGGCCCGGTAGCAGCAATTTTTCATGCTGGACTTAGTAAAATGAGCAGAGGTTTAGAAGAAGTTGAAAAAGCTATACAAAATGCTGGCGCTATAGAAATGGCTTTTTTAGAAAAAAACATGATCTGGTTAAATGCCGTTATAACGATAGCTCCTATGCTTGGGTTCACAGGTACGGTTGTTGGTATGATAGCTGCTTTTGATGCTATTAAGGCTGCAAATGATATTTCTCCAGCTGTTGTTGCTGGGGGTATATCACAAGCTCTTCTTACTACTGCATTTGGACTTATCGTAGCAATGATCATTCAAACTTTTCAAAATGTTTTTGTAGCAAGAATTGATAAATTAGTTCTGGAAATGGAAGAACAGTCGATAAAGATAATAGACCATTTACAGGACTTAGAATCAAAATAACTTTCTTAACCAAAACATTCCATGAAAAAGAATAGAAGATTTAAAGGTGGAGAAATTCCAACTTCATCAATGGCAGATATTGCATTTCTATTGCTGATATTCTTTTTAGTTACTACAACAATTGATACTGATAAAGGCCTGGGGATTATTTTACCTCCACCTGGAGACATGGAAATTGAAATTCGTAAAGAAAATATTTTAAATTGCCTTATTAATTCTCAAGGGAAAGTATTGTTAGACGAAGAACCAACCAATGTCGAACAACTTCACCGCATTGTTGGTGACAAAATAAGAGCTAATGATAAATTAGTTATATCAGTAAAAGCTCACCCAAAAACTGCCTATAGTGATTATGTCAAAGTAATCGACCAATTAAAAATGGCTGATGCAAAACGTATATCTATCGCAAATAGTAATTAATGAAATTTTCTAAAAAAACTAAGATCTCTAGTGAGATTCCAACTGCGTCAATGCCAGATATAATTTTTATGCTTTTAGTGTTTTTTATGGTTACAACTGTTTTAAAAGAATATTCAGGATTACCTGTAAATCTTCCAAAGGCAAAAAGGATTGAAAAACTAAAATCAAAAAGACACACTGTTCAAGTATGGGTTTCAAAAGAAGGATTAATTTCAATTGATGACAGATTAATGGGCGTGGATGATGTATCTCTCGTTATGTATGACAAGCGTGTTTCTGATCCACAAATAGTTGTTTCTCTAAAGGGTGATGAAGAAGCAGAAATGGGCCTAGTGTCAGATATACATGAGAATTTGCGTGAAGTAGAAGCCTTAAAGCTTAATTATTCATCTAAAACACTGGTTGATTAGTGAAATTTACTAACCCTTTAAAGGCTCGATACCCTCTTGTTGTTCGAATTACAACACTCACTGGTATTGGCCTAGTAATATTAAACTTTCTCCTATTTCCAAGATTTGGGAATAGTCTTGAGTTTGAAGATATTGAACAGGTCATAATCGAAAATATTGATATTCCACAAACTCAACAAATCGACAACACTCCACCACCAGCAAGACCCTCAATACCTGTTCCATCAGATGATGAAGATATTGCCGATGACTTAACACTTGATGAGTTAGATTTTGACGACTTTTCCAATTTAGACGCTCCACCTCCACCACCATCTGGCCCAAAGGTTGTTTTTATCCCTTATGATGATCCGCCCGTTGCGATGTCACCAATCAGACCTAAATATCCAGAAATAGCACAGGAAGCTGGTATTGAAGGGGTTGTTGTTGTTCAAGCATTCATTGATGAAAAAGGGCGAGTTAAAGAGACACTTATTCTTAAAGGGGTTCCAAATACTGGCCTAGATGAAGCAGCAATGGAAGCCATAAGAAAAACCAAATTTAGACCAGCAAAACAACGTGAGAGAGCAGTGGGAGTATGGATATCCATACCTGTTAATTTCAGGTTGAAATAATTTGTAGTTTAGTCTATCCTTTTATGTTCGATAGATTATAATCCACATTCATTTTTCTTATATAATCAACTGATATTTCTTTTGGGCATTCTGCTTGACATGCTCCAGTATTGGTACAGTGTCCAAACCCTTCTTCATCCATTTGTGCGACCATTTTCTTAACTCTTTCGTTTTTTTCTGGCTGTCCTTGTGGAAGAAGCGATAACTGAGATATTTTTGCAGATACAAACAAGCTAGCTGATGCGTTTTTGCATGATGCAACACAAGCGCCGCAACCAATGCATGCAGCGGCATCGAACGCTTCCTCAGCTATGCTTTTTGGAATTGGAATCGCATTGCCATCCGGTGCGCTACCTGTATTTACAGATACATACCCCCCTGATTGAATGATTCTATCAAAAGAGGACCTGTCAACAACTAAATCTTTTACCACAGGAAATGCTTTTGCCCTCCACGGCTCAATGGTAATAGTATCACCATTTTTAAAATGTCGCATGTGTAGTTGGCATGTAGTCGTCCCTTTCATGGGCCCATGAGGCCGTCCATTGATGACCATAGAACACATTCCACAAATACCCTCTCTGCAATCGTGGTCAAAAGCAACTGGTTCCTTATTTTCTTCAACTAGGTTTTCATTTAAAACATCTAACATTTCAAGGAAAGACATGTGAGTATTTAAATTGTCAACTTCATATGACTCAAACTTTCCAGATTCAGATGAAGATCTCTGGCGCCAGATATTTAATGTAAGTTGTAAGTCAGTCATTATTTATAACTCCTTTGGGTGGGTGCCACGGTCTCAAAGTTTAAATCTTCTTTGTGCAAAGTTGGTGGTTTATCAATGCCTTTAAATTCCCATGTAGATGCAAAGGTGTAGTTTTCATCATCTCTTAGAGCCTCACCTTCTTGAGTTTGATACTCTTCTCTAAAATGCCCACCGCACGATTCTTCTCTTTCTAAGGCATCTCTCATCATAAGCTCACCTAATTCAAAAAAGTCAGCCACTCTCCCAGCCTTATCCAACTCAGGATTATAAGTTTTATCATCGCCTGGTACCTTAACATGCTTCCAAAATTCTTCTCGCAATGATTGAATGCTTAAGATGGCTTCATTTAAGCTTTTTTGGTTTCTAGACATACCACAGTAGTCCCACACAATTTTACCCAAATCTCTGTGAAAACTTTCTACAGATCGACTACCGTTATTTTGTAGCAGGATTTTAGTCCTTTCTAAAGCTTTCTTCTCTGCCGTATCAAAAGCTTCGTGCGCAGTGTCCATTGGTTCAGTGCGTATATCTTCAGATAAATATTTCCCTATTGTATATGGTAAAACAAAATATCCATCCGCAAGTCCCTGCATTAAAGCTGATGCTCCTAATCTATTCGCTCCATGGTCTGAAAAGTTACACTCTCCTATCGCATACAAACCCGGTACAGTTGTCATTAAATCATAATCGACCCAAAGCCCGCCCATGGTATAGTGAACTGCGGGAAATATCCGCATTGGTGTTGTATATGGATCATCTCCTGTAATTTTATCATACATAGCAAAAAGATTACCATATCTTGCTGATACAGTCTCTTTTCCTAGCCGTTTAATTGCATCTTCAAAATCTAGATATACTGCTAGACCTGTATCACCAACACCAAACCCTTCATCGCATCTTTCTTTTGCTGCTCGAGAAGCAACATCTCTTGGAACAAGATTGCCGAAAGCTGGATATCTTCTTTCTAGATAATAATCTCTTTCATCTTCTGGAATTTGGCTTGGTTTACGGTTATCACCTTTGCTTTTTGGAACCCATATACGACCATCATTGCGTAATGATTCAGACATCAAGGTTAATTTTGATTGATAGTCGCCAGAAACAGGGATGCAAGTTGGATGAATTTGCGTAAAACAAGGATTTGAAAATGCAGCGCCTTGCTTGTAAGCTTTCCAGGCTGCTGTAACATTGCTCCCCATTGCATTAGTTGATAGGTAGTACACATTACCATAACCGCCAGTTGCTAATACTACAGCGTGACCAAAGTGTCTAGAAAATTCCCCTGTTAAAAGGTTCCTAACAATAACGCCTCGTGCTTTTCCGTCTATTTTAACAATATCAACCATCTCGTGTCTATTGTACATTGTTATATTGCCTTTAGATATTTGTCTGCTTAAAGCGCTGTATGCTCCTAAAAGAAGCTGCTGTCCTGTTTGCCCTCTAGCATAAAAAGTTCTTGAAACCTGAACACCTCCAAAAGACCTATTATCTAGAGTTCCCCCATATTCACGAGCAAAGGGCACACCTTGCGCTACACACTGGTCAATGATACTGGCACTTACTTCAGCAAGTCTGTAAACATTTGCTTCTCTTGAGCGATAGTCACCCCCTTTAATGGTATCGTAAAATAATCTATAAACAGAGTCTCCATCGTTCTGATAATTCTTTGCTGCGTTTATTCCTCCTTGAGCCGCTATTGAATGCGCTCTTCTGGGACTATCTTGAAAACAGAATGATTTAACCTTGTACCCCATCTCAGCCATTGATGCTGCCGCTGATGCCCCAGCTAAGCCTGTCCCAACTACGATGACTTCTATTCTTCTTTTGTTTGCAGGACTCACAAGCGGGACACTGGACTTATAATTTGTCCATTTGCTTTCAAGGGGTCCTTCGGGTACCTTACTATCTAATATCATAGGTTTTTAATGTATAAGTATATTGGTATTGATGCAAAGGTTGCGGGAATAATAAGAGCTACAGATTCTGCAATATATTTTAAGGGCTTTTCATAGTTTGGAAGTTTTAGGCCAATGGTCTGTACTGCAGAACCCACTCCATGCTTAAGATGTAACGCCAATGCGATCATGCTGAGTATATAAAACAATGTATATAGAGGGTTATTGAACGCACTAGTTGTAATTAAATACAAATCTTTTATTTTAGTTCCATCGTCAAGATATTGGTAAGGCATTTCACCAAAGTGCATTTCATACCAGAAACTTCTCATATGAACAATGATAAACAATAACAAAAATGTGCCAAGGATTGCCATATTGTTGGATGACCATGAACTATTTGAATTCCCACTTGAAACAGCATAACCAATCGGTCTTGCTTGTCGAGACTTAAATGCAAGGTATAGAGTTAGAACAACATGCAATAGTATTGACGCATAAGTAAGAATAGAGAGAAGCTTAACCACGGGGTTTGTGGTCATGAAGAGCGCATATTTGTTAAACTGAGTTTGTCCTTCAACTCCTGATATAAATAGCTGAAGATTCCCTGCTAGGTGCCCGAGCAAGAAAAAAGTCAGAAATAAGCCAGAAAGAGCCGCTAAAATTTTTCTAAAAATAGTTGATGTAAAGTAATTATTCAAAGTAGTTCTATATTAACATTGCAAATTTATAACACTAAACCAATAAAATATTCACATGTTTAATCATTCTCTAATTAGAGTAGAAAAATATATGCTAATACTTAACAATAAGGTAAAGAAATATAAGGAAGGAAGAAGTGGAGAGGTCTCAAGAAAAGAAAACACCAGGTAGTATAACAAGATAAGGACAAAAATCATTATTGTGTGGATTGAAGTTCGTGCCTGTTTAGTGCCTAGCTTGGTAACCCTTACAAATGTTATGATTAGTAGACCAATTGTAATTAACCATAGTCCAAAAAATCTATAAATTACTTTCAGATAAGAAGATAGGTATTTGTTGGGTCCAAAAGAAAAAAGTTTTTCGTATGTAGTTTGAAGTAAAATCTCATTGGGTGATCGATCAATCAACCACGGCTCTGGATGCCAAAACCAAATTAAACCAAGTATCAAAGCTGTAATTCCAATTAAAAAATTGGGAAGCCATACCAAATTATGAATAGTGCGTTGATTCATCAGACTGTATTTTTAAACTAAATGGACCATGTTCAATTATACAATTATAAAATTCTTGAAATAGTTTTTCTTCGCCTAGCCCCCTATTTCCTAAGCCCTCTATAGCATAGTCAGAAAATATATATATCCAATCACCATAGGATTTCCCCTGTGGGCCCTGTTGGTCAAGATTCAATTCAGACACACAGCGGTTAAACAACTTTCTATCTTTGATTGACCATTGACTTAAGTGACCATTGACCTTTTCTCGTGTTTTTTCATCAAATAATAAACCAATCCAAAATGCCGCTGGTGCTATTTCGTATCCGACTGGCGTGCGATCTGCACCTCTAATTTCAACAAGACCTTTTAAACGAACATTTGTAAATATTTGATGTAATCCTGCTTGAATGTCTCGCTCACTTATCTCACCTCTAGAACTTAAGTTAACAAGTCTTTCTCCTATTTTAATTTCAGATTCTGATATTTTACCAAACCTGTCAAGTTTAAAAATACTTGGTACTGACAAAATATAATCAGTGTATTTATCGATGAGGGCATTTGATTGAAAAATACCATGGTCAAATAAGTTCCTACAACGCATGTCATCTGTTTTATCCCAGATAACCTGTCTAATGTTCTGCCTTCCCGTTTTTTTATTTTCCTTGTATGGACAATTTGCAAATAAGTATGAAGCAACAGGGTGAAGACAATCTGAAATAAAAGCAATTTCCTCCATGTTTTTATCACATGTAGAATCAAGATTGATTTGTATGCTAGCAGTGCTTCTCATCATCCATTTACCCATGGTCCCACTTTTTCCCATGTGCTTATCCATTAAAATATATTTTTTTTGATTAATAAGTTCTACTTGTTCTGGCGAGAATATTGGATCTAACCCGTAGTCTATTAGTTTTAATTCTTTATCTAACAAAACAGAGTCAAGTAATGCCCTGTATAAGCTTAATGAATTTTGTAAATCATTGAGATCAAGAAATGCTGGGCTTGACCACTCTAACTGCCCTCCAGGTTCAAGTGAGTGAAGACCATTTTCATCTTTGTTATTGTTCAATATATTTAAAAGGTCAGTTGCTGTAAAATAATCACACTGATTCACCAAGAGCCTTTGATTGTTGTTTGTATAAATTATACTCTCTAATTCAATTCCTACTCTTTGTTCATTTGTTATACGGGAAAGAATGGTTGAACGTACTTTATCTTTGATTTTCATAAACTT
>TARA_Y200000002_G_scaffold46469_1_pt1 | contig 12331 bp, 9 predicted proteins | sample TARA_Y200000002 | Tara Oceans TARA_Y200000002 (sample SAMEA2619388) | marine metagenome | biome: marine biome (ENVO:00000447); feature: surface water layer (ENVO:00002042); material: "saline water (ENVO:00002010), including plankton (ENVO:xxxxxxxx)" | depth 5 m | reverse complement strand
GTCTACGCATGCAGCTGTAGGTTATTTTAAGTACTTATTAAAAAGATTTGATAACGATTTATATCTTGCTTTGGCTGCTTATAATGCTGGGCCAACATACTTAGATAGGCAAATAAATAAGAATAAAAGACGAAACATGGATTATGACTTTTGGTCATTAGATTTAAATAAGCAAGCCACTGAATATATACCAAAATATATTGCCATAAGAGAAATTGTTTTTAACTCAGAAAAGTATGGCGTTGTTTTACCGGATATCCCTGTTGAATCTGTTGTGAAGAGAATTGAGATACCTGGACAGGTTGAAATACTAACTTTAAGCGAATATTTAGAAATACCACCAGAGCTTATCTATAAGCTTAATGCTGGGTACACAAAATGGGCATCTGCTCCTAAAGATAAAAGTATTTTTTATGTTCCAATTGAAAAAACATATCTATTAGATAGTCCAGACAGTCCATTTGATAATGTGAATCAGATTAATTGGATTTCACATATTGTTGTTTCTGGTGATAGCTTATGGAAGCTTGCTCATAAATACGATACTGAGGTAAAAATTATTAAAAAAATTAATTACCTTGAATCTGATTTATTGTCATTAAAAGATACCCTTCTTATTCCCCTGAGTAGCACTAAATCAAATAACTTTATTCCTTACGAAATGCACATTGTGTCTGAGGGTGACACACTTTGGAGCATTTCAGATAAATATAATATTGATATTAAAGATATTACTAGAATGAATTCTCTTAATAAAGATTCTATTTTGAGATTAGGGCAACAGCTCACAATAGGTAATAAAAATATTCACAGAAATATTGAATCAAAAAAAAGGACTATTTTATATTCTGTAAAACAAGGGGATAACCTATACAAAATATCAGATATTTTTGATGTAAGTGTAGAAAGTATTAAGCAGATAAATGAATTTGAAAGTTCAGACCTGATGCCAGGGCAAATAATAAAAATAGCTATTAGAGCTTTTTAGTTATCTGTAGTTTTTGGGTCAAGAGCATCTCTAAGGCCGTCACCAAAAAAATTCAAGGCAAATAGTGTGATTGTAAAAGTAACTCCTGGATAAATTAATAACCAACTATGTTCTTCCATAGACTCTACACCATCTTTTATTAACGTACCCCAACTACTCATTGGTGGTTGAATGCCTAAACCTAAAAAACTCAAGAATCCTTCTAAAAGCATAACTTGAGGAATTGTTAATGTTGCATATACAGCTATTGGACCCAAGATGTTTGGTAATAAATGTTTTCTAAACATTGAAAAATTGCTTACTCCCATTGCTCTTGCAGCCATAACAAATTCTTGATTTTTAAGACCCATGACCTGGCCTCTTACAATTCTTGCCATAGTTAACCACTCAACAGCGCCAATTGCTCCAAATAAGAGCCATAGATTTCTTCCAAAAATGACCATTAATAAGATAATAAATATTATAAAAGGGAGCCCATATAGGACATCAACTATTCTCATCATTATTGAGTCCACTCTACCGCCAGCATAACCAGCAATAATTCCCCAAGAAACGCCTATTATTAATGCAACTCCTGTCGCAACAAAACCTACCAACAAAGAGATTCTTGCTCCATATAATATCCTGCTTAAAAGATCTCTACCCAATACATCAGTACCTAAGAAATGCTCAGAAGATGGTGGAGAAGCTCCCAATTCTAAGTTTTGAAAAGAGTATGAATAAGGTGCAATCCATGGAGCAAGTGCAGCACTTGCAATCAATATTATTAATATAAAAGCTCCAAACATTGCAGCTTTATTTCTTGTTAATCTGTATATTGCATCAGACCATAATGTTGAACTCTTGCTCATGAAACATCCCTAGATCTAGGATTGAGCCACATTGCAGCAAGATCAGATAATAAATTAAAGAAGACTATCATGGCAGAGAAAAATATTGTTGTACCTAATATCATTGTGTAATCTCTATTAAAAGCTGCCTCAACATAAAATCTTCCAAGCCCTGGAATCTGAAAGATTGTCTCAACAACAAAAGATCCAGCTAATAAACCAGCAATTGCAGGGCCTAAAAATGAGACAACCGGAATTAAACCCCCTTGCATTGCGTGCTTAATAACTACATTTCTCTCAGTAAGACCTTTGGCTCTAGCGGTCCTAATAAAATCTTGGTTTAACACTTCTAACATCCCTCCTCTACTTAACCTAGCTATGTAAGCTGCATAAGCAAAGCCTAAAGTAATTGAAGGTAAAATTTTATCTCCTGGAAGTTGTCCCCAACCTGAAACAGGAAGTATTTCTAGATTAATACCAAAAATTAATACTAAGAGTGGTCCCATTAAAAATGTAGGAACGCATATTCCTATCATAGCTATAGCCATTGGAATGAAATCAAGATAGGTATTACGTTTTAAGGCTGCTAAAACTCCAGATGAGATGCCAATTAATAATGCAATTAAAATTGCATAAAAGGCTAACTCAAAAGTTACAGGCAGACCTGTAGCAATCATTTCTGACACTGATCTTCCAGGAAATCTAAAAGACGGACCAAAGTCACCCTTGAGAATGCCAGCCATATAATCAACATACTGCTCCCACTCAGATGCATCTAAGTTATATGCCTCGTTAAGATTTTTTAATACTTGAGGTGAAACAGCTTTATCAGCATCGAAAGGTCCACCAGGTGCTAGTTTTATTAAGAAAAATGTTAGGCTAGCTACAGCCAATAAGACTGGGATAGCAAGCAATAACCTTCTAATAAAAATATTTAACACTAAAGCCTAATCTCTTTCTAAATAAATAAACTTAGGGTGGTGGTGGTCTAAGATATGAGTGTTATATCCTTTTACATCTGATGATAATTGGTACGAACGAACATATGTATAAAGTGGGATTATAGGCATATTATCTATTAATATTTTTTCAGCTTCGTTTAATAATTGATACCTTTTAGCTTGATCATTTGTTGAATTTGCTTCAACCATTAGAGAATCATAAACTTCGTCTTCCCAACCAGTCTTATTGTTGCCCCTATTTGGCCTCATTAAATCAAGAAAGGTATTTGGATCTTCATAATCACCAATCCAGCCTGCTCTTGATACCTGAAAATCGCCAACCATTTCACGACTTAAATATACCTTCCAATCTTGATTTACTAGCTCAACTTCTATGCCTAAATTTTGTTGCCACATTTGTTGAATTGCCAAAGCAATCTTTCTATGGTCTTCATTAGTATTAAACAGAATTTCAAGCTTTGGGAATTTATTTTTAGAATCATAGCCAGCTTCCAAGAGTAGTTTTTTTGCTAACTCTAAATCATATGGGATTGACGTTGATGGCTGATAGCCATTTGATCCAGGAGGTGTGAAAGAATATGCAGGCAATTGCCCGCACTTTGTTACCTTTTCTACCAACAACTTTCTATCAATTGAGTAAGCTAATGCTTTTCTAACTCTTACATCACTTAAATAAGGCTTTGTTGTATTTAATCGATAGAAATATGTACCCATGTAAGGATCAATTCTAAGATCAGGATTATTCTCTTCAATATACACTGGGCATTTCTGTGAGGGCAGTGTCGATGTTACGTGAAGTTGCCCTGCTCTAAACATCCTATCTTCAGTCATCACATTCGATACAGGATAGTAATGTATTTCATTTAATTTGACTGTTGAAGCGTCCCAATACATAGGATTTTTATCAACTACTATTTTATTATTAAGCTCCCATGATTTTAAGTTAAATGCTCCATTGCAGACAAAATTACCAGGTCTTGTCCATTCACCATTTCTATCATCAATTTTGCCATATTTTAAAACTGTTTCTTTATGAACAGGCCAAGTGCTGTAGTGACTTAAAAGACCTGTAAAGAATGGGGTAGGTGCTTTTAATTTAACTTCAAGAGTATAACTATCTAGAGCTTTAACTCCAACTTTATTAAAGTCGTCTGTTAGGCCCGTATGATAATCCTCAGCTCCAATAAGGTAGTAAAGGCTATCTGGATATTGTGAACCAAGACTTGCAGTCAAAATTCTTTTCCATGACCATACAAAATCTTCTGCGGTTACTGCATCGCCATTAGACCATTTACCATTTTTTCTTAATTTAAATATATATGTTTTACCGTCATCACTAACAGACCATGACTCTGCAGCGCCAGGTAAATTTTCACTGCCAAAAGGATTAGGTATAGTTAAACCTTCACAGACTGATATCAAGATATGATGCTCTGGCACACCTGTAACTATATGCGGGTCTATACCTTGTGGCTCAGAGCCATTTCCAAAGTGAAAAATTTGCTTTTCAAGTCCATCATCTACTGGGCTTGAGCTTGATGAGCACGAAATTATTATAAATACCGAACAAAAAATAAATAAATATCTCATATTAAAATACCAAATTATTAAAATTAACTCTCGCAGAATCAAATAAATCACTATTTATAACCGATGTTAGGTTTTTAGAATTTTTTTCGTTAGCAAAACCTTCATATTCTTTCAATAAATCTGAAATAATATCTTCAGAGGGTTCGCTAAAGTTAATTAAATCAATTAAGTATACATCTCCATTTCTAGAGTTGATTATTTTAGAATTACCAGATGACATTTCAAAAACCTCGGAAAGCACGTCTTGAGGCAATAATGATGAAAACCTTTTTACATCTACAAAACTATCAGTAGATATGAAATCATAGGCTGCAATAAAAGACTGAAGTGTATTATCATTTTTAGCAATCTCAAGCTCCCCTATTAAAAGCATTAGTTTTTCATCTGCTTTTTTAGATGAAAGTTCATTATTAACCTCTTCGATGACATCTTTAACATCCAGTAAAAATGGTTGTTGGATATCTGATAATGACATTACAACGATAAAATCATCTAAATCAATAGAAATTGTCGTGCCAATTTCTGCCTCAGGAGAAAAAAGATATTCATTAATTCTATAATCTTTGATCTCAAGATTGGTATTATTAATAGTATTACCAGAACTAACGCTGATATCTTTATTCAGTGATTTTGCTATTGATTCAAATGAATTATTTGAAAAAATCATGTCATCAGCAATTTCAAGCGCATCATTCATCAACGCAAATGATTCACTATCAATAAGATCATTCATAATACTGTCTTTCATTTCATCAAGAGACAAAGTATTTTCTTCATTAAGTTCTGTGATTTTTAAAATGTGATATGTGTCTTCCAGTTCTACTATCTCAGAAGTTTCATTCTCATTAAGTCCATCGATTGCCATTGAAAATTCAACAGGAAATACTTCAGCATCAAAGTACTCCAGATCTCCTCCAAGGTCTTTATTGACGATATCATCACTATAAATCTTGGCCAACTCAGAAAAGTCATCACCGCCATCAATTTTTTCTTTAATATCTTGTATTAAGTCTAGTGCATCTTTATTCGAAGCATGATTTTCTTTTTCAATCATAATATGGGCAAATCTTATTTGTGTTCTATTTTTTGATTCGTTCAAATATTCTTGGTAGCTCTGTTCAATGTATCCATCTGGGACATTGACAAGCGATCTATAATCTTCGGAAGATAAGATAAAATAATTAAAAGACCTTTCTTCATCAGAAAAAAACATTGGATTATTATTTTCATAGAAAGATTTTATTTCATCATCTGTATTAACGATCTGATTTTCTAATTTATTAAAATCTACTTTAATAAATTCAATATTGGCTGACTGTTCTAATAAATAAGCAAGATCCTCTATTTCTTTCTCAGTAATAAAGCCGATGGATGTTATTGCCCCTGTAAAAGTCTCAGTGCTTAGCATATCAGTCATTAAATCAATATAAGAATCTTTTGTATGCCCAGCAGCATTTACCTGGGCGCCATAAATATCTTCATCAAATACACCATCTATTTGAAAAGCTGGATTTCTTATAATTGCCATTTTTGCTTGTTTCTTTGTTTCCGCATTTAAAAGTCCTAAACTTTTGGATTGAGACAAAAGTACTTTCTGTGAAATTACTTCTTGTTTTATTGCATCCAGCTGCATATTTTCATCTAGTTCATTAAAATTAAAGTCATCGCCATATATATTTTTAAATTTTTGATTTGCGATATTTGAAGCAATTTGAAAATCAGCTTCTGTTATTTTTTCTCCATTTACAGACCCTAAATTATTTTCAAATGTTGTTCCAAGAGAAGATGTTCCAAGAAAAACAAATGGCAATGCGCATGCAGCAATTACTATAAATAATCTTGGTCCTGTTAAAAAATTTCTTAGTGATTCCATCATAGTGGTGACATTATAAATAAAAAAAGGGTGCGGAAGCACCCTTTTTTAAAGTTAATAAAACTTAGCCGTTCTTGACCTTATCTTTTAGGCCTTTACCAGCTTTAAAACCTGGAACTTTTGAGGCAGCAATATGCATTGATGCGCCAGTTTGAGGATTTCTACCCTCTCTAGCAGCTCTGTGCCTTACTGAAAATGTTCCAAAACCTACTAGTGATACAGAATCACCATTACCTAAAGCATCTCCAATTCCACCTAGAACTGCATCAACTGCTCTTCCAGCTGAAGCTTTAGAAATATCTGCGTCACCTGCGACTGCATCAATCAAATCTGATTTATTCATATTAAATACTCCTCTGTATAAATTTATTTATATAAATACTCTTCTATGAAAAGCTTTTTATCCCTAAAAGTCAAGTAAATAAAGGGTTTTAATGGGCTTGCTTATTTTCAGCTTTTGTCTTTCTGGCTCTTTGAGTTTTGGTTTTACCACTAGATGAAGATTTATTTATTGGAGTTGGTTCTTTTACCAAAGCATGAGAAATAACATCATCAACCCACTCAACCGGAATTATATTAAGTGACTTAAGAATTTGTTCAGGTATTTCCTGAAGGTCAGGCTCATTCTCTTTAGGAATAATGACGTTCTTAATTCCACCTCGTTTAGCTGCCAATAGTTTTTCTTTCAATCCACCAATTTTTAGTATCTGCCCTCTTAAAGTAATTTCACCAGTCATTGCTGTATCAGATTTAACCGGTATTCCTGTGAAGATTGATATTAATGATATTGCCATTGCACCTCCGGCACTTGGCCCATCTTTGGGTGTGGCGCCTTCTGGCACATGAATATGTACATCATATTTTTCATAAAAGTTAGGTTTTATGCCCAGCGAATCTGCTCTTGATCTAACTACTGTAAACGCAGCCTGAATTGATTCCTGCATTACATCTCCTAATGAACCAGTCTTAATGATCCTGCCCTTTCCATCGATATGAGAAGCCTCTATGGTTAATAACTCACCACCAACTTCAGTCCATGCGAGTCCTGTTACTTGCCCAACTGCATTATCTTTTTCAGCAATACCATATTTAAACTTCTTAACACCTGAAAATTTTTCAAGATTCTTGTTTGTTATTGATGTAGGCTTGTCAATATTCTTTTTTGTTAGAAGACGTTCTTTTACAACTTTTCTTAAAATCTTAGCTATCTGCCTTTCAAGCCCTCTAACTCCAGCCTCTCTTGTGTAATATCTTATTAAAGAGAGAATAACTTCTTTATTTAAATTTATTTCTTTATCTTTAAGGCCATTTCTTTCCATTTGTTTTGGTAGCAAGTATTTAGAAGCAATGTTGATTTTTTCATCCTCAATATATCCAGGTATTCTAATTATTTCCATTCTATCTAAGAGAGGGGTTGGAATATTTAAGCTATTTGCAGTGCAAACAAACATGACTTCAGATAAATCATAATCTACCTCAAGATAATGATCACTAAATGTATTATTTTGCTCTGGATCTAATACTTCAAGAAGCGCAGAAGCAGGATCGCCTCTGTGATCCATTCCAATCTTGTCAATTTCATCCAATAAAAATAAAGGATTTTTAACGCCAACTTTAGATAGTTTTTGAATTATTTTTCCTGGCATTGAGCCTATATATGTTCTTCTATGTCCTCTGATTTCAGATTCGTCTCTTACTCCACCCAATGACATTCTTACAAATTTTCTATTTGTTGCTCTCGCGATGGATTCACCAAGAGAGGTTTTACCAACCCCAGGAGGACCGACAAGACACAAAACAGGAGCTTTCATTGATTTAACCCTTTTTTGTACAGCAAGATATTCGATGATTCTTTCTTTGACCTCTTCAAGACCGTAATGATCTTCTTCTAAAATATCCAAAGAAGCGTGAATATCAGTTTTTACCTTAGATTTTTTCTTCCAAGGAACTTCAACCAAACAATCTAGGTAAGATCTTACAACTGAAGCCTCAGCAGATGATGGTGACATGTGCTTAAACTTAGCTAATTCACTTTTTGCTTTCTTTAAAGCATCTTTAGGCATACCTACTGTATTAATTTTTTCTTCAAGTGCATCAAGCTCATCACCCTCTTCACCTATTTCTCCAAGCTCCTTTTGTGCAGCCTTAATTTGTTCATTCAAATAGTATTCTCTTTGAGATTTTTCCATCTGTTTTTTAACACGTTCTCTTATTTTCTTTTCAACATCAACTACATCTAACTGAGATTCAATAAACATTAAAACTTTTTCAGACCTTTCTTTAAGATCAGCTATAGCTAAGATTTCTTGCTTTCTAGAAGTTTCTATTGGCAAGTGTCCCGTAATAGTATCAATAAGCTTTGAGAGATCATCCAACGAGTCAACAGTAGAAACTATTTCAGGGGGAATTCTTTTAGTTATACCAATATAATCTTCAAATTTAGCTTTTATAAATCTAACTAAATTAGATGCATCTGCTTCTTTTAGTGGCACGTCATCAATAGAACTTACTCTTGCTAAGTCATAGCCTTTTTTTTCAATGAATTTATTTATAGAGCATCTTTTATGACCTTCAACAAGAACCTTCATGGTTCCATCTGGTAATTTAATTAACTGTAATAAGTTACTAATAGATGCATTTTTGTATACATCCTTAAACTCAGGATTATCAATTGCAGGATCGGTTTGACAAACTAACACAAGTTTTTTATTTGAAGACATAGCTACATTCAATGCTTCGATGGACTTAGGTCGGCCAACAAATAAGGTTGTTACAATTCCAGGAAAGACAACAACATCTCTTAAAGGAATTACAGGTAGGTCTGATTTTATTTCATTCATATACCCAATATAGGGATAGATAATAAAATATCAATTAGCAGATGATTTTTTTGGAGCAGTTTTTAAAAGCTTAATTGGTTCTGTTTTGGAAACGACTGTGTTCTCATCAATTATAACTTTTTCAAGATCTTCATTAGGAAGCTCAAACATGGTTTCCATCAGTATATCCTCCATGATTGATCTAAGACCTCTTGCACCGGTTTTTCTTTTAATTGCTTGTTTGGCAATTTCAAGAAGCGCTTCGTTTCTGAATGTTAATTCAACATTATCAATTTCAAATAAATGTTTATACTGGTTTACCAGAGCATTCTTTGGTTCTTTCAAAATTCTAACAAGTGCATTTTCATCTAGCTCATGTAAATTTGATATTACTGGAAGTCTTCCAACAAACTCAGGAATCAATCCATATTTAACTAAATCTTCAGGTTCTAAATTATCAATATCTGATGAAATTGATTGAACATTTGAGGCAGTATTCACATCAGCTCCAAAACCAATTCCAATATTGTTAGTTCTTTGATCAATAACTTTATCTAAACCAGAAAAAGCTCCGCCACAGATAAATAATATATTTGAAGTATCTATCTGGATAAATTCTTGTTGAGGATGCTTTCTACCACCTTGAGGAGGAATTGAAGCTACAGTTCCTTCAATTAGCTTGAGGAGTGCTTGCTGAACTCCTTCTCCAGAAACATCTCTTGTAATAGATGGGTTATCAGATTTTCTTGCAATTTTATCAATCTCATCAATGTATACTATACCTAATTGTGCCCTTTCAGGATCGTAGTCAGATTTTTGTAAAAGCTTTTGTATTATGTTTTCAACATCTTCACCCACGTAGCCAGCTTCTGTAAGCGTAGTGGCATCAGCAATTGTAAACGGAACATTTAAAATTTTTGCTAGAGTTTGGGCTAATAAAGTCTTGCCACTACCTGTAGGTCCTAATAGCAATACATTACTTTTTTGAAGTTCAACTGCATCTTTTAGGTCATTTTTCTTTAACCTCTTATAATGATTATAAACAGCAACAGAGAGAACTTTTTTAGCCTTCTCTTGACCTATTACATACTCATCAAGCTTATTAAAAATTTCTAAAGGAGATGGTAGTTCTTCTAAAGAAGTATCCTCCTCACTTTTAATTTCTTCTTCGATAATATCATTACATAGATCTACACATTCATTGCAAATATATACACTCGGGCCAGCTATAAGTTTTTTTACATCATCCTGGCTTTTGCCACAAAATGAACAACTTAATTTATCTGATGATGCCTTACTTACCATTCTTTAAATCTCTTTGTTCTAAAATATTATCTACAATGCCATATTTAATTGCTGCAGGTGCATCTAGGAAATTATCTCTATCTGTATCTTTTTCTATTTTCTTTATCGATTGACCTGTATGTTTGGCAAGTATATCGTTCACAACTTTTTTCATGTGCAAAATTTCTTTTGCATGAATTTCAAAATCAGATGCCTGACCTTGAAAACCACCTAATGGTTGATGAATCATAATTCTTGAATTTGGCAAAGCATATCTTTTACCTTTATCTCCTCCAGCAAGAAGTATTGCACCCATGCTTGCAGCTTGACCAATACATAGCGTTGAAATAGAAGGCGCAACAAATTGCATGGTGTCATATATAGCTAAACCTGATGAAATACTCCCTCCAGGTGAATTTATATAAATTGATATATCTTTCTCTGGATTTTCAGATTCTAAAAACAATAACTGAGCAACTACTAAGTTAGACATATAATCGTCAACAGGACCTGATAAAAAAATAACGCGTTCTTTGAGAAGTCTGGAATATATGTCAAACGACCTTTCACCTCGAGGAGTTTGCTCGATCACCATTGGTATTAATGCTGACTCTATTTCATTCATATACATCTATTTATTTGCTAGCTCTGAAAATTCTATCACCTTATCCTTAGATTTAAGTGCATTTTCTAAATTTTCAATCAATTGTTGTTCTAATGCAATCATTCTGAATTGTTCTAATTGTTGCGGCTGACCCTTAACCCATTGTTTAAACTGTTCAGGGTCTTTGTATTTTTGTGATTCTTTGTCAATAAAAGTATCAAGCATTACTGCATCTGCAGTTAATTCAAAATGATTAACTAGTTCTGCAAATAATAAATCAAGCTTTACTCTTTTTTCAGCATTTTCCATGAATGTATCAATTGGGAATAAATCATCGCCTGCCTGATCTTCCATTTGCCCAATTCTCATTAATGCATCCTTCCTCATTAGTTCTGCTTGTTCTTTAACAGTTACATTTGGAACCTTAAATGAGTTTGTTTTTAATAATGTTTCATAAATTGATTCTTTTGTTAAATCTTTTTCTTGAGCTTCAACTTCTTTTTCCATTCTTTTTGAAATTTCTTCTCTAAATGCATTTTCATCTTTTACATCCATTTCTAGTTTTTCAAATAAGTCTTTATTTATTTTTGCTTCATGCAGCTCTTGTATCTGTTTTAATGTAATTTTAAATTCAGCCTCAACACCTGCTAAATCTTTCTTAAAATAATCCTCTGGGAATGTAGCTTTTAATGAAAATTCAGACGGCTCTTTATCTAAGATAGCATCCTCAAACCCAGGAATCATTGAGTTACTTCCAAGGACTAGCTTAAAATCTTTGGCTGAATTACCTTCAAATTCTTCGTTATTGATGCTTCCAACAAAATCAATAATTACCTGATCGTCTTTTTTCGATTTTCTTGTTACATCTTTCCATTCACCATATCTTTTCAAAATATCTGCAATGGCTAAATCTATATCACTATCTGTAATAGAAATTGATACTTTTTCATAACTTGTCCACCTACTTAACTTAGCTTTAATTTCAGGAAAAACTTCAAAAGTTGCTGAGTAAGTTATTGGTTTTTTAGGATCTTCGCTTTCTAGGTTAACTGTTGGAGCAGAAGCTGGTCGAATTTTATTCTCTGAAAGCGCTTGAGGGTATGAACTTTGAATAAGATCATTAACAACATCTGCATGAATTGACTGGCCATATCTTTGCTCAAGAACATCATTAGGAACTTTACCTTTCCTAAAACCATCCAGTTTAGCTTTACCTTTAATATTATTAAGCTTTGTTTGAAATTTAGAATTGTAGTCTTCAACTGGAATTGAAACTGTAAGCTTTCTTTCTAAATCTTTTAGTTTTTTTAATTTACTAGTCATATTTTATCCAATATATTGGGGCGAGCGATGGGGTTCGAACCCACGGCCTCCGGAGCCA
>TARA_Y200000002_G_scaffold108409_1_pt1 | contig 12360 bp, 6 predicted proteins | sample TARA_Y200000002 | Tara Oceans TARA_Y200000002 (sample SAMEA2619388) | marine metagenome | biome: marine biome (ENVO:00000447); feature: surface water layer (ENVO:00002042); material: "saline water (ENVO:00002010), including plankton (ENVO:xxxxxxxx)" | depth 5 m | reverse complement strand
GGGTCCGGTGGTGTTCGGCTGAAACAGACAACTACTCCCCTCATGCAGGATATGCATAAGGAAGAAATAGGGTTCCGGTGGAGAGTTTATTGAGACCTATAGAGGACAAGGCCCTCAGCCAAACCGGCCTGAAACATACCGTGCGGTCAGTTCTTCTTTCGGATCTCCGAAAATCTTGGCTGTTTTGTCGAATTCAACAAGACGTCCAAGGTACATGAAACCCGTGTAGTCACTCACCCGTTGAGCTTGTGACATGGAGTGTGTCACAATCACCACGGTGAAGTGCTTCTTGAGTTCAAGAATCAGTTCTTCGATTTTGGCTGTAGCGATGGGGTCCAGTGCTGAACAAGGCTCATCCATCAAAATCACCTCCGGTTCGACAGCGATGGTTCGCGCGATGCAAAGTCGCTGTTGCTGGCCACCAGAAAGGCTGGTTCCCAATTCGTGCAATCGGTCATTCACTTCTTCCCAGATGGCTGCTCGTTTCAGCGATTCCTCAACAATTCGATCAAGTTCTCGCCGACTTGGCGTGTAGTGAAGACGGACCCCGTAGGCCACGTTATCGTAGATGGATTTCGGGAACGGGTTGGGCTTTTGGAACACCATTCCAACGCGGCGACGAATGGTCACCAGATCGGCGCCACGGCCCATGATTTCCTCGCCATCAAGTTCAATCGAGCCATCGATTTTACAAATTGGAATGAGGTCATTCATGCGATTGAGGCACCGAAGCAAGGTGGACTTTCCACAGCCAGACGGTCCGATCAGCGCTGTGACGGCATTGCGTTGGAACGGAATAGAAACGTTGTAAATCGCTTGGGCGCTTCCGTAGTGCAAATCCAGGTTTTTGATCCACATGTGTGCGTCACCATCAATGTCCAACAATTCGGTTGAGTCAGGGATCGCATCGTCATCATGGTCTGCGCCATGATCGGACGGTGATTCATCTCCACTCTCAACGTCTGTTGAGGAATCTGTTGATTCCTGGGCCGGTTCAACTTCGGATTTATTTTCGGTGGTTTCCTCAACTGAAGAGGATTTCAATTCGTCCACCATCTCTTTGATGAGGGTGGATTCGGAGGAGGCTTTCTCACCGTCAGCGCCTGATAGTGAAGTCAGAATGCTCATGACTTCAGCATGGTCGATGCCATCCTTGCCACCAAAAGCCTGTTCAAGCAATGCTTTACGTTGGTTTTCGACATCATCAATGACGCCGTCAGCTTCGATCAGGCGGTCGATCATTGAGTTTAATTGTTCCAAGGTTACGCTGTTGTTCGTCATGTCTTTGAATACCTCCTGAAATGGGCGCGAAGAAGAATGGCCGCTGAGTTGACGACCACAAGGGTGCCGAGCAACACCAGTGAAGCACCGGCGGCGGCAACCTTGAACCCGATGGCAGGCATGTCAGTCCATCGGTAAACTTGAACGGGGAGGACCGTGTAAAATCCACGGTCGTTTGAATCCGGGCCAACGTACTCTGAGGGGTCGGAAGAGAACGGGCCACGGTCGGCCCACAAAGGCATGTTCTGAAGATGGGGTTCAATGCCGGGGAACCAAGCAAGGAGGCCATCAAGGGAAGGGGTGACTTGGTAGGAGACGTAGAAGAACGCATCAGGTTCTGTGAAGACCGATGCGACGGCCCCAACCAGAATGAGGGGGGCGGCCTCGCCCATGATGCGGGACATTGCGAGGATGGTTCCGGTCATCATCCCGGGCATGGCATGAGGGAGAACGTGGTCCTTGGTCACCTGCCACTTTGTGCAGCCCAAGCCAAACGCACCGTTGCGCAACGAGGGGGGCACCGCTCGTAGAGCCTCTTGAGATGAAATGACGATGGTCGGCATGGCCATGGTCGCCATGGTCATTCCAGCCGTCATGACCGTTCCGCCAAGACCCAAGCCGATGCCGCGGTCGGTGAGGAACATGGCCAGCCCAAACAGACCGAAGACAATGGCTGGGACGCCCGCAAGGTTTGTGATCAAAGCCTGGATGGTACGGCGCAATCGATTGTTGGGAGCGTATTCCTCCAGCCAAATAGCGGCACCTATGGACAGCGGTATGGCGAACAACATCGTGTAGCCGACCACGTAAACACTCCCCCAGAAGGCCGCACGCAGTCCGGCCTTGTAGGGTTCGGACGAGGTGAAATCGGACCAAACGAACGGAATATGGACGGAAATGGGGATGGAGACCAATGCAATGGCCAAGGCTACAAGGGTCGCGGTCATCCACCCCTGACGGCCTTTCACGACCAGTTTCAATCGGTCATGTTGGATGTTATCTGTCCGGGTGAGTTGCAAACCAGCGAGGAGCAGTCGTTTGACCCCTGACATGATCATTAACAGTACAATCGCACCAACAAGCCACCCTTCAACCAGCACCCAGTGAAGGGCGATGTAAATCATGAGACCGCTAAACAACAAGAGGCCGAGGTCAACCAAGCCGTCAGCGCGAGGGACCCGGGTCTCCGGCCGAATACCAAGAATCTCAGAGACTGAGACAAGGAGGGCGATGCCAGACATGATCATCACGGCGCCGCCGATGGTGAACGTGAACGGAATCAACAGCGGCTGTTGATTCTCGGCAAAGGTGCTGAAAAAGAGGGAGGCGCTGAGGATGAAAAAGCCAAGACGGAAACCAATACCTACCAAGCGACCGATGACCTCTGCGGCAAACGAACACCATGACCATGGGGTCTTGACATCTTTTTCATGTTCCTCGCTACCGAGCTTCAAGAACATGGATCGAAGCCTCATCAGCAGTTCATTTGGTTTCCGCATGACGAGAAGCAAGCCTCCCAAACCAAGCATGCTCAACAACGGAAGCACAGGGTCTCGTTCCTCAAACATGGCTTGACCCCCCTCGAATCGCTCCGGAGCAGCGCATTTTTCCAACCAGATGAGTTGGTCAAGGTAGCGGACCTGTTCGCACCATGCTTGGGCGTTGGTTGGAGGCGTATCGGTCATGGCTTGGGCTTGTTCGCAATCAAACGCCGCAAAGGATGGGTCGTTGGCTTTGTAATTCTCCCCACACTTGAGAACGGCAAGTTCACTGGCATGCGTCCACAACTCGGGGATGTCCGCCAGTGAGTTTGCTCCTGCGAAGGCGTCCTCAGCGGAATGGCCTTGCCCGTCGATGAGGTTCGGCACCCCATCGCCGTCAGTGTCGCGATCGTTTACGCCGTCGTGAACACCGTCGCCGTTCTCGTCGTTCGCTGAGACCCAGGCCGAGTGACTCAACGGTTCAGAAGGATCAACGAAACGTCCCACACCAGGGCAATGCTCCGGATGGCCCTGGACGGGGTTTTCATCGTTGTCCCCGTCAATGTCATCATCACAAGCATCAACGATGCCATCGTTGTCAAGATCTTGATCGTTTGCAAATCGGAACTGAATCCAATCGACAGGGTTACCAAGGGCAAACCCGCCGATTTCATTGTAGGATGTTTCGCGTGCATCGGCTGCTGGGCCACCGGTCTGAACATAGGTGACGGTGTAATTCATGGTGTGACTGATGAAGAGCCAGTTGGTGCTCAAACCGCCCGAGGGTTGCAATTGGATGTGATGTTGATCGAAGTCACCGTCGACGATGGAAACAAACGCTGCGGATTCACCTATGCTGGTTATTGCAACGGTCAGTTCGATGGTTCGAGACCGTCCTGAATCCGCCGTAGCCTCAATCGAATAGCCGCGGTCGTTGGTGAATTCGCCAATCACAGCAGAACCCACCTGTCCCGATGTCAAAATGTACGCTGAAGTTTCAGCTTTCGTACAGAATTCAGGAATGAAGGCCTCAATGCTTTCCTGTGGTTTAAGGATGATTTGCGGAATGTCGGCCGGGGAAACCGTCGTCCACGAGCGGGTAGATTTGTTGTACATGCTCGCTTCCTCGATGGAAGAGAACGTGGAAACGCCGGTCGCCGTTCGGTTCAGCCACAAATCACCATCCCCACGGAACAGCGGTTCAACAGGGGTGTAATGAATCCAGAGTTTCCCATCAGCGAAGGCCTCTGGATACGGTGCAATGAAGTCGAGGACCCCTTCAAGGAACGCATCATCGTCAGCCGGCTCCCAACGGAGGCCCTTCCAGACCCATCGGCTTCCATCATCGCTGTCGACCCAAAAATCACCCATCCCCGGGGTGGGTGCAACGGACCGATTGAAGATGTTGATCCGGGTTGATGAGCCGGTGTCGTAAGGGAAGCCGGCTTGTTCTTGGCCTGGGAGAAGGTCAATGATGGACCACGGCTCAACCGGTTTGTAGGTTGTTGGTGCCACGCCTGCGTCGCACAACGCACGCTCAAGGTCCTCTTCGAGGTCAAAGGTGCTTTCTCCAGCCAACGATACGAACCGTTCTCCGCCGTTGTTGAACGCCTCAAAGAAAGTCTCGGTCCACGAGGCCTCGATGGTGACGTTCGAGCGGGATTGACGCAAATCATCCGCCGCCCAGGACGGGTTGTAGGTTTCAGCCTTCCAGGAAAGTTGGGTTTGTGCCACCGTCTTGATAGGATAACGAACGCCGTCAACCTCGATTTCTTCCTCTGGAACGAATGCTTCTTCAGATATTTGAGACAGCAGCGTGACAAGGGCGATGCCGCACATGACCGCGATGGATACGAAGACGGCCTTGCCAATTTTCGCCGTCATGTAACGCCGAGCAAGGGAACGTTGTGGCAAGTGAATGGTTCCAAACAGGCTTGGTCGAGCGTTCTTTACCTCCGCCTTTCCCTCATCCTGAGGTTCAACTTCTTCCTCGGTGGATTCACTCAATCGTAAGCCTCCCGGAAGCGAGTCATGATCTTGTGACCGACCATGTTAAGGCCAAGGGTGATGGCAAAGAGGTAGAGGCCAACAGCGAACAACGAATAGTACGGCGTGGTGCCAATGGGAAGTTCGCCACCGATCCGCTGAGCAATGTAGGCGGTCATGGTTTGAGCCGAGCGGAACATGTTGTCTGAGTACGTGGCCAAGGTTCCAACTGAAAGCGTAACGGCCATGGTCTCACCGATGGCTCGAGAAAGAGCGAGAATGATGGAGGCGAGGATGCCCGAGAGGGCGGATGGCATGGTGACCCGCGCCGTGGTTTCTGTGGTGGTGGCGCCCAATGCATACGATGCCTGGCGAAGGCTGTCGGGAACGGCCCGAAGCGCATCCTCGGAGAGGGAAGCGATCAGAGGTGTGATCATGATGCCGACCACAATGGCTCCGTTTAACGGATTGAACAGTTGTGGTTCTTCTGAAATCCATCCGCGTTCCAAGAACACGGTGCCGAGGTCAACCACCAACGGGGCGATGACGACGAAAGCAAAGAACCCGTAAACAACAGAAGGGATACCTGCTAGCAGCTCGAGGATGGGTTTCACGATGTTGGCCGTCCTAGGGCTGGCGTATTCGGAGAGGAACACGGCGGTGCCCAGTCCAATCGGGATGGCGACAACCAGGGCGCCCAAAGCGACCTGAAGCGTGGTCTGTAAGAGCGAGTTTACACCCATGTGGAGGTCAGACGTCACCGTGACGGTTTCACCGGCGGACCGAACGTCCGTTTTCCACCATGTCTGGGTGAAGAACTCCCCCAGTGAGCCGTTCACACGAGCAACGACATCGAAATACATCAGTGCAAAGGTGACGATGACAACAACATAGAGAATGGCTCTTGTATCGCCATCGATGGTGGCCCATCGAGTGTTGCCAGCTTGGTTTCGTGAGTCTGCCATGGCGGTTGTCAACGCAACAAACGACAACGCCAAGGCGATGGTGTGGCCGGTTTGCACCGAGTAGAATTCTACGAGGACAAGGAACAATGAGAGTGCAGCCAGGCAGGCGATGGAGACTGGAATTTTACGATCCAGTCGCCAACCAAAGGCGACCAAAATCAAACAGACCACGCAAAGAAGGATGAGAACGCTGGCCTGAGGTGGAGCAAGTAACGACATGAAACCGATGGCTGTCAACACAAGCGCATTCAATCGAAGGGCTGGAGTCCACCGGTCGATGCGCTCAACGGTAATGGACTGGAGCCATCCTGGACACAGGAGCGTCGCAATCACGACCAACAAGGTAAGCAGGCCCAAGAACAATCCAACCATGTCGGCATTCGGGTTGTAAACGTCGTTGTCGTAGGGATTAGGGATACCATCGCCGTCGATGTCTTCGTCGAGGTAGTTCGCGATGTTATCGCCGTCAATGTCGTTGTCAAGGAGGGTCCCTGCGCCGTCAATGGCGTCGTTCGCGACCCCGTCTTCGTCAACGTCTTCTTGGGCGGTTTCGTTCCAGACCCAAAGCGTGACCCACCACTCGCGAGCGAGTTCTGGGTTCTGTTCGTGGAGGATGAGTGCGCCCTCATTTTCGTAAATCAGGCTCAGAGGAACTTTCGGATACGCTTCGTCCCACATTGAGGGATTCGCTTCGAAGTAATCACCGAGGTAGGTACGGTCCTGGTCTAACGCAGGACCCGTTATGCTGGTACCGTCTGCTTGCGAAAAGGTTGAACCTACACGACCGCTGTCATCGTTGTAGGATTGTGAGTCCTCGTCCCATTCGAACCGGTCGATAAACGGTTCAGCAAGGACGACTTCGTGCTCCATGTCCCAACCAACAATGCAGAAAGCATCGAGCCAGAGCGGATCAGAGAGTTTGCCGTCGTCGTAGATGGCGGCTTCTTTGATGCCCGCTTTCACGTCTTCGTGCCAGTCTTGAGGTGGTTTGTACGCGTCAACGCCGCAACCAAATCCTCTGTAGAACTTTGAGCCAGACTCAAACAGGACAAAGACGATGCCGGCTGTGATCATGATAACCGTTGCTGCAAGAGCAAACAGGACGACGCCAGGGGCGGCCTCCTCAACACGGCCACGCCATCGCATGGATCCCGCCCCGCCTGATTTGGACCGACGGGGTCCATCAAGAGCGGGCTTCTCCGAAACGGTTGGGTCAGCTGAATCTTCCGGACTGTCTTCCACAGACATCAGAAAGCCTCCAATCCTGTTTGGTCAATGACCTGCGCTCCAAACCAACGAGCCAGGAGTTTACAAGCGCCCATGGTCGATCTCCTCATGACGCCGTATTGGCGTTGAGAGGTCAGCCTTCATGCTCTTGCTTATTCCTATATAGTCTATTGATACGGCGTGGCGCCCCAAAAGCAGGCGGCCGGGCGCCCCCGGCCGCCCACAGTTGGGTATTGACCGATGTCAGCTTCAGTACTCGCCTTCTGCGGCAATGCGGCGGTGCATCTCTTGCCAGGTGGCATCGTCGAGTGGGACGTAGCCAACTTCGGAGATCACAGCCGTACCGTCGCCCGAGAACGCCCAGTGGAGGAAGGAGGAAACAACCTCCCACTTGTCGTTGTTCACGTTCATGAACAGTGGGCGAGAGAGCGGCGAATACGATCCGTCTCGAACAGTGTTTGCGTTGGGTGCAACGGCCTCTTCAGGTGCGTCAGCAACGCCGTGGGTCATGTTGTCCACGATCGGTGCAGCACTGAGCGTGGCCTGATTTTCGGCGTAGTAGGCGAAGCCAAAGTAGCCAATGGCGGCTTCGTCGCCGGTGATGGTGTTCACCAGGACGTTGTCGTCAGAGGATTGGGTGCCCGTGCGGAATCCTGCAGCGGCTTCGTCCAAGACTTCTTCGAAGAAGTACTCGTAGGTACCAGAAGCTGCATCAGGGTAAGCGAGGACAATCTCGGCATCGGCGCAACCAGCGTCAAGTTCTGACCACTTGTGGGTCGTGTCGTCGCCGTCGCCGTTGGGCGTGATCGAGGACATGTCAAGGCCCGCAGCCGTCAATTCGGCGCTGGTCTCAGCGGAGAACATCCAGCGAAGTTGACCGACGCTCAAGCCCCCGAGGGTGCTCACACAGGTCTCTGCAGCGCTTCCCTTCTTCATGACCACGGACAAACCGTCAACGGCCACCACGAGTTGGGTGACGCTGATGGTGGTGTCGCCGACGAGGCAGTTCAACTGACCGTTGGCATCAACGACGCCCTCGGTCGCCTTCCAGTCTCGGGACATGTCGCCGATGTCAACGGGCGTTCCCTTGGCGGAGTTGGCGCAAACACGACCGGCACCAGAGGACGAGCCACCGGATTCGACCGTGATGGTGGTGTCGGGACAGAGGGTGTTCTCTTGGAAGTCCTCAGCCCATGCTTCGGCGAGCGGCAACACGGTGGAGGAACCTGCAATGGAGATGCTCTTGGCACCGCCACAGAAGTCCTCGTCAAACCATTCGCTGTTGCCAGCGGCCGTCATGCCAGCGAGGTAGAGCCAGCGACTCATGAACATCTGAGCCTCTTGGTTCTCGTTCAGACTCACGTAGCCGACTTCACCAACTTTGGACTGGCCGGTCTCGGTGAACAGGCCGAAGTGCATGAACGGAAGGGTGTCTTCGAGGGTCGAAGCATCGATGAGGAGGTTCATGAAGAGCGGTCGAGACAAGGGGTTGTACGAACCGTCTCGGACGGTCGTGGCGTCTGGAGCCACGAAGTTGCCATCGCTGTTCTTTACGGGCAAGGCGGTCAAGGTTGCCAAGTTCTCCTGGTAGTAAGCGTAGCCGAAGTAGCCGACAGCGGCTTCGTCGCCAGTCACCGTGTTCACCAACACGTTGTCGTCCGAGGACTGTTGTCCGGAACGGAAACCTTGCTCAGCCTCGTGGAGCACAGCCTCGAAGAAATACTCGTAGGTACCGGAGGCAGCGTCGGGATAAGCCAAGGCGATCTCAGCGTCGGGGCAAGAAGCGTCGAGTTCGGACCACTTGTGGGTAGCGTCGTCGCCGTCGCCGTTGGGTGTCACAGCCGACATGTCAAGGCCAGCAGCCGTCAATTCAGCAGCGGTCTCAGCGGAGAACATCCAGCGGAGTTGGTCAGGAGTGACGCCGCCCATTCCAGAGACACAGGTGTCAGCGGCGCCGCCTTTCTTGACCACGACAGAGAGGCCGTCGATGGCAACTTGGAACTGCGCAGCGTCGCGGGTGGTGTCGCCGACCAAACAGTCGAGGACGAAGCCGTTGGCTTGGCGGGAAGCTTCGGTAGCCTTCCAATCACGGGACATGTCGCCGATGTCGACAGGCGTACCCTTGGCGGAGTTGGCACACACACGTCCAGCACCAGAGGAGGACCCGCCCGACTCAACGGTGACCGTGATGTCAGGGCACTCTTCTTGGTAGGTTTCGGCCCAAGCCTCGGCGAGTGGGAGAACCGTTGAAGAACCTGCGATGCTGATGGAGCCTGCAGGTCCGCAGACCACGGGCTCTTTGCCAGCGAGACGGTTTTCCATCTCTTCTTGCTGAGCGTCGGTCAAAGCAACATAACCCACGGAGTTGACCAGGAGATCGCCGCCGTCGCCAAAGCCGAATTCCAGGAACGGTACGGTCTTGGCAAGGGAGGCCTCGTCATCGAGGAGGTTCATGAAGAGAGGTCGAGAGAGCGGGTTGTAAGTGCCGTCAGCCACCGTGGCGGAGGAAGGGGCAACCATGTTGCCTGCACTGTTTTCGACTGCGGCGGCCGTCAAGGTTGCCTGGTTCTCAACGTAGTATGCGTAGCCGAAGTAGCCAATGGCGGTCTCGTCGCCGACAAGAGCGTTCACAAGTACGTTGTCGTCCGAGGACTGCTGGCCGGAGCGGAAGCCTTCTTCAGCCTCGTGGAGGACTTCTTCGAAGAAGTATTCGTAGGTGCCAGAAGCAGCGTCGGGGTAGGCCAAAGCGATCTCAGCGTCGGGGCAGGAAGCGTCCAGCTCAGACCACTTGTGGGTCGTGTCGTCGTTGTCGCCGTTGGGGGTAACCGCAGACATGTCGAGGCCGTCAGCCGTCAATTCGGCTGCGGTCTCAGCGGAGAACATCCAGCGAAGTTGGTTCACGGTCAAGCCGCCCATGCCGTTGACGCAGGTTTCGGCGGCGCCGCCCTTCTTCACCACGACAGAGAGGCCGTCCATAGCGACCACGACTTGTCGGGCGCTGCGGGAGGTGTCACCGACCAGGCAATCCATGGTGTAGCCATCCTCGCCTCGGTTGGCCTCAGTAGCCTTCCAGTCTCGAGACATGTCGCCGATGTCGACAGGGGTCCCTTTGGCGGAGTTGGCGCACACACGACCTGCACCGGAGGACGAGCCACCGGATTCGACCGTGATGGAGATGCCGTCGCAGGCCTCTTGGTAGTGTTCTGCCCAGGCCTCAGCCAGCGGCAGCACCGTCGAGGAGCCGGCGATTGTGATTGACCCATCGGGCCCACAGACAACCTCGCCGACATCAATGGTGTCGGTGGTGTCGGTGGTGTTGGTGGTGTCCGTCGTGTTGGTGGTGTCCGTGGTATCCGTGGTGTCCGTGGTATCGGTCGTATCGTCGGTCGTGTCATCACCACCGAGACAGCCCGCCATTGCGGAAATCATCATCAATGCCACCAAGGCAAGCGCTTTTTTCTTCGTCGTTTGGATACTCATTGTACTCCCTTCGCCTGTCGGGTAGCACCTATGGGACTAATCAAAATCCTCCATATCGTCATTAGAACAATATAGTAATATATATCTGTAAATAGACTAGATTCCATATGCGTAAGGGGATAGAGTCCTACGGAGGTCCGGCCAACATGTCACAGGAAAGCAAAGTTGAGTTTCGCAAACTGCAGGTCACCGGAGGTTCAACCTTCATCGTGAGCCTACCCAAAAGCTGGATTAAAGCCAACAACTTGAATCCTTCCGACATCGTCAGCGTCGAGCAGCTTCCCTCTGGGGAAGTCCAGATCACGCCTCACGAAGTAAAAGAAACAAAGCGTATGGTTACCATTGATCTCTCTAAATACCCCACGAACTCGCTGTACGACTGTTTGATTGGCGCCTATGTCTGCGGTGCAGACACCATTAAGGTCGTACGAAGCGATGGGCTTGGTTCAAAAGATCGGAGGGTCGTTCGCCAGTTTCTTCGAGAAACCCGGGGCATGGAAATTTCAGATGATGAAACAAAGAAACTCACCATCGTATCACTGCTCAACCCGAATGAGCTCCCGCTCCAAGTCAGTCTCAATCGAATGTATCTGCTTGTTACGAGCCTGGTTGAAGATGCATTGGCTGTGCTTGATGGAGAGGATTACGACTTACTATCGGACTACGACGACCGTGAGCGACAGATCGATGCTCGACGGCTCCTGATTAACCGCCAAGTCGCCATGGTGCTCCAAAATCATCAGATCGAACGAGAAATCGGAATTAACCGCTACAGCGCCATGGAGCATTCAGTCATGGCGCACTACTTTGAGCGCATGGGCGACCACGCCAACACCTTGGCTCGCCTTGTTGTTGAACAGAAAGGAGAGATGAAGCTGTCAACTTTGGATGCCCCGCTGTCCTTCCTTCCCGTTTGGCTTGGCGCCCTTCGTGATATTGTGCGGAACATGTATTCCAAAGAAATTCGAGTGCTCACCGAAGGAAAACAGAACCTTGCGATTGCGATTGCTGAACTCGGGGAACACGAAGAAAAATTGATGTCAACCAGCAAACAACACAGCGAACTTCTGATCGAATTTAGAGTCTCTGAAATTGCGCGCCGCCTATGTGGCTACACCATTGACATGTCGGAAACGCTCATCAACATGCTTTTATCCGGTCGAACCAACATTTCTGTCAAGGAGGCCTGAATGGATGGCACCACCAGTTCGGACCAACCTCGACCAGCGAATGAACCTCATCAAGGAAACCATGAATGAATTCTTTGAATCCATCACCAAGGAATACAAGCATGCTGTCAATGCCGTCTCAAACCCATCCAAAGTCCCTGTTGAGAAGGTTCTCAAACTTCGTGAACGAGCGCAGCGTCAGGCAGAAGCCCTCTCGCAAGAACTGCTGTTGGTGCTGACACTGAATCAACCCCTGCTGCAAGATTTGCGCGTGATTGCGGCATATCTTCGTGGCGTAGACGTCATTGAGCGTCTTGCCCGTCATGCACGGGACGTTTCACTGTGCATGGTCGAGTGGTCCGAGCTTGAGACACCGGGAGAAGACGACATCCTCCGCAAGGGATTGGGCGAACTGGGGCAAAATGTCTCGGTACTTGTTGAAACGATCCGAACATGCCTGATTGAACAAATTGAAATCGACTCTGATGAAATTACAAGCCTGTGGACTACCATCCAATCCCAACATCAAGAATGCATCCAAGAAATCTTGCAAGCTGAAAAGGATGTCACAGGAGGAAGGAACGGGCGCATGCTGTTGTCAAAGGTGTCAACAAGATTTGAACGGTCTGGTTACAACCTCGTCCGCCTCGCTGGTTTGTGGCATTATGCACTCGAAAACGAATGGGTCCATTACGAGCACTGAGTTTACGTGCAATTTCTCAAGCACAGTTATCAGACGGTGCATGGTCGGAAAGCCATGGTTCAACAGAA
>TARA_Y200000002_G_scaffold160572_1_pt1 | contig 12365 bp, 12 predicted proteins | sample TARA_Y200000002 | Tara Oceans TARA_Y200000002 (sample SAMEA2619388) | marine metagenome | biome: marine biome (ENVO:00000447); feature: surface water layer (ENVO:00002042); material: "saline water (ENVO:00002010), including plankton (ENVO:xxxxxxxx)" | depth 5 m | reverse complement strand
CATCCAAAAAGAAAAACGTCAAAAACTAGAAGAGACAAAAGAAGAACGCATTATAAGGCTGAAACGCCTCAGATTTCGGTATGTTCAAAAACTGGCGAAAGCCATCTTTACCACAGAGCATATTGGCATGAAGGTAAACTATACTACAGAGGCAAAGTGCTTTTAGACAACAACTCTGAAGTTGAAGCTTAGTTTCCCGCATCTAGCTAAATTCTCTTATTAATAATTTTTAATAATAATTTGTAGGCAAGTCTTAACAATAAGACTGTGGGGCTGAGAATACCTAACAAATAGGAGGGTATAAGAGTCAGCTCTCTAAAAACACCAATAAGTACATTTTCTATTTTCAGAAGATATAGCGAATAAAACAAGCCAATATTTAACCATCCTATGATGGTTAGTATTATTAAAGCTTTGTTTGTCTTCATGCTTTAAATATAATGCTTTCATCGTTTTTTGAGTGAAAACTCATTTAAAATGTTAATTTTTTATAATATTCATAATTATATTGATTAAATAATAGTTATAAAAGCAATCAAAAAAAGAAAATATTTATTAAAAAAAGGCGACTTTTAATCAAAAAATACACATTTTATATAAAAAAAGACGATTTTTATAAAATAATGATGAAATATTTTAAATTATGAAATCCGCAAAAAAATCAAAAATTAAAAAGTGTATAATATTATCTTTTTTAGCTATTTTTTTATTAAAAAATTGCATTATTTGGGTATAATTAGCAATAATTGTTCATTTTTAGTTTGATTTTTTGTGTTTTTTGACAATTATTATATTCATAATTCTACATCTGTTTTTTTTACTGCAACTTTTCAGGTTTTAAGCCTATTTTTACCCTTTTTTATGCTGTTTTATTCATTTTAAGCATGTTTTTTGTTGTTTTTTGATAAAAAAGTTGTGATTTTTACACTTTAATTAATTATTATGAAAATTAAGGAGATACAAAACCTCATAAAGTTTGTTGCTAAGTCAGGCGCAAGCGAAGTCAAGCTCGAGATGGAAGACGTTAAAATCACTATTAAAACTAATGATGACTCACACCCTGTTGTTGTAAAAGACACTCCAGTGGTTTCACAACCAGTCATTCAAACCCAACCGGTTTCACCAGAAATAGCCGCACCATCATCTTCACAACCTGTGGTTGAAGAAGATTCAACTTACATAACAATTAAATCACCAATTATTGGTACCTTTTACCGTAAACCTTCACCAGACAAACCAAATTTTGTAGAAGTAGGTGATTCTATTTCGGAAGGTTCCGTTCTTTGTGTCATTGAGGCTATGAAGTTATTTAATGACATAGAATCTGAAGTTTCTGGAAAAATTGTCAAAATTTTAGTTGATGATTCAAGCCCTGTTGAATTTGACCAGCCACTATTCTTAGTCGACCCATCTTAAAAAACTCACAAAATTATGTTCAAAAAGATTTTAATTGCCAATCGAGGTGAAATAGCCCTACGTGTGATCAGAACATGTAAAGAAATGGGTATTCAAACCGTAGCTGTTTACTCTACTGCAGATGCCGAAAGCATCCATGTTAAATTTGCTGATGAAGCTGTTTGTATTGGTCCTGCCCCAAGCTTTGATTCTTACTTGAGAATTTCAAACATCATAGCTGCTGCAGAAATCACAAATGCTGACGCCATCCACCCAGGTTATGGTTTTCTCTCAGAAAATGCAAAGTTTTCAAAGATTTGTGAAGAACATGGCATTAAGTTTATCGGAGCATCACCCGAAATGATTAACAAAATGGGAGACAAAGCAACAGCCAAGGCAACAATGATAGAAGCTGGAGTTCCATGTGTTCCTGGAAGTGAAGGTATAATTGAATCATTCAGTCATTGTAAAAAATTAGCAAAAGATGTCGGTTATCCGGTTATGTTAAAAGCTAGTGCGGGAGGTGGAGGAAAAGGAATGCGAGCTGTTTGGAAAGAAGCAGATTTAGAAGATGCCTGGAATTCTGCTAGAGTTGAATCAAAAGCTGCCTTTGCAAATGACGATATGTACATGGAAAAACTAATTGAGGAGCCAAGACACATAGAGATTCAAATAGTTGGTGACACAAAGGGCCGTGCATGTCACTTGTCTGAAAGAGATTGTTCTATTCAAAGAAGGCATCAAAAACTAACTGAGGAAGTACCTTCTCCTTTCATGACCGATAAGCTGAGAAATGAAATGGGTAAAGCCGCAGTAAAGGCTGCTGAGTATATAAAATATGAAGGGGTTGGAACAGTCGAGTTTTTGGTTGACAAAAACAGAAAATTTTATTTTATGGAAATGAATACCAGAATTCAAGTTGAGCATCCAATTACCGAACAAGTAATCGATTATGATCTAATAAGAGAGCAGATTATGGTAGCGGCTGGAGTAAAAATATCTGGCAAAAATTATATGCCACAACTTCACTCTATTGAGTGCAGGATTAACGCAGAAGATCCATTCAATGATTTTAGACCCTCGCCTGGAAAAATTACCAATTTACATCTTCCTGGAGGTCACGGAATCAGAATTGACACTCATGTATATTCAGGTTATACCATACCACCAAATTATGATTCAATGATTGCAAAACTAATAACAACTGCCCAGACAAGAGAAGAAGCAATTGATAAAATGAAAAGAGCGCTTGATGAATTTGTAATTGAAGGTATAAAAACAACTATTCCATTTCATAGAAAATTAATGGATAGTCAGGCTTATATCGAAGGTAATTATACAACTAAGTTTATGGAAGACTTTTCAATGGAATATTAATATGAAGAAAATAGTTGTTTTGGGTTGCGGCCTTGTTGGGCGAGTTATAGCGGAGGATCTTTCCCAAACACATACAGTTACTTCAGTAGACATCTCTCAAAAAAATTTAGACAATTTAAAATCAGAATCGATATCCAAAATTTGTAAGGACGTTTCGGATTTGGCCGTCTTAAATGAAATCATAAAAGATTGTGATTTAGTTGTTGGCGCTCTTCCGGGTTTTATGGGATATGAAACCATGAAAAAAGTTATAATGGCTAAGAAAAATATAGTTGATATTTCTTTTTACCCAGAAGATCCTTTTGGACTAGACAAATTAGCGAAAGACAATAATGTTATTGCAGTTATGGATTGTGGTGTAGCTCCAGGAATGGGGAATATAATTTTTGCACATCACGATAAGATGATGAAAATATCAGACTATGAATGTCTTGTTGGTGGGCTCCCAAAAAAGAGAGAGTGGCCTTTTGAATATCAGGCAGTTTTTTCACCAATTGATGTAATTGAAGAGTATGTCCGACCAGCAAGATATGTTCAAAACAAATCATTAATAATCAAAGAGGCCCTGTCAGATACTGAATTAGTGGAATTCGATGAAATAGGTACGCTTGAAAGTTGGAACTCAGACGGGTTAAGAACATTGATCCAAACAATGAGTCATGTTCCAAATATGATTGAAAAAACCTTAAGGTATCCTGGGTGTGTAGAATACCTCAAAGTATTAAGGGAGTGTGGCTATTTTTCTTATGATCCTGTTGAAATTAACGGAAATAAGATTAGACCAATAGATTTAACATCCAAATTGCTTTTTCCAAAGTGGCAGATGAAACAAGGTGATGAAGATTTTACAATAATGAGAATTAAAATTTCAGGAAAAGAGAAAGGCGAGGACGTAGAATATACCTATACACTCCTTGACAGGTTTAAGGACGATACAATATCAATGGCCAGGACAACTGGATATACATGCACGGCTGTTGCAAACTTAGTTTTGGATAATAAGTTTGTCAAAAAAGGAATCTCACCCCCTGAATTTTTAGGAGACCATTTTAATTTTGTAAATGACTATTTAACAGATAGAGATGTCATTTATAAAGTGTCAAAAAGATAGTTTACCGTTTTAAAACCTTTGTCGAATAAATATTTCCTTCTGACGAAATCACTCTCAAAATATATTCGCCTATACTTAGACTAGACAGGTCAACAAAAGTACTTCCATCTACATTTTTATAGTTTAAAACTCTACGCCCGTTTAAATCAAAGACACTTATTATAGCATTTTCTAAACCATAATCGGATTTAATTTCAATAGAATTTATTACTGGGTTTGGAAACACACTAATTTGGTTAAAACTAGAAATTTCAGTATTAAGTGTTTGACCTTCGGTTATCACCAAAGACTGATTGACACTAACGTTATTAATCACATCAACTGTTCCAGACGGCCAATATATAGTTAGTGTTGAAATATTAGTATTCTCTCCTAGGCCAAAATATGTGTTTAAACTACCCATATATCTAAAACCTGTACCACTTTGTACATCTCTAACCTGTGTTCCAAGAGCAGATGTAATTTCTACTCTTGCACCAATTCCATTAATATTCGAGGTAGTTCCAATTGTAACAACCTTAAGCCAGTTGTTTCCGTTGGGGTTATTTTGATATAAATTATTTCCGTTAAATACATCTAAGAATCCATCGTTATTTGCATCACCAATTGCTCCAGGACCAGGAACTCCACTTTCATAAAGGGTAAAGGTAAAGTCACCATTGTTTAAAAGGATACTTCCGTTTGAAAGAACATCGATATACCCATCATTATTAAAATCTCCTGAGTCATTTTCAATTCCGAATGGTGCATTTTCTACACCTGAACCAGAGGTTCTGTCGGTAAATGTTCCATCACCGTTATTTTGCATAAGCTTATGACCACCATCACCTGTTGCACTAGCGCCAACATACACATCCATATAGCCATCATTGTCAAAGTCCCCCCAAGCAGATGACCATGTTTGCACGGGGTCTCCTAAATTAGAACTATTATCATGGCCTCCATCAGGATAGAACCCACTATAGTAGCCTGTTACATCAGCGATATTAGAAAATGTTCCATCTCCATTATTTCTCCATAATTCATTGTATTTCCACTGGATATTTCCTCCTCTGCATTTAGCTATAAATAAATCAACATCTCTGTCATTATCAAAATCAATCCAAACAGACCCATAGTTTCCACCTTCTTGCTCACCAGGGTAAGGTGATAAAGAATATTCAACCCCTCCAATTCCAGAAACTACTCCATTTTCGTTCGGCCCTTGAAAGAATTGTAAATTTCCATCTCCATCATTTATGTAATAAACTGTTGGCTGTACGTCATGACAAACAAAAGCGTCTAAATGACCATCATTGTTTATGTCAATAAAATTTGATCTTTGCGAGAAAACATATTCGTTTCCAGAAATTTCAGAAAAACCTGTTCCATCATCATTAGCTCTCATGAATGTAACACCACTGCCTCCACCATATAAAAGATCAGTATATCCATTTCTGTCAAAATCTGCTGCAGCCATACTCCATGATGGGGTGTAGTCTGCTTGATCTGTTGAGACATTAATTTCTTCGAAGCCACCTTCTGTTTGAACTAATAAATTTATATTGCTTGATTGAATTGAAACCAGGTCGTCTAGACCATCACCAGTCATATCAACCAACCCTCTTTCAGACCCTACAGAATTTACATTGATTGCGGTAAACTCAAAAGGAGGTGGTGGTGGTGGGTCATTTTCCTCAAGAGTAAATTCAAACTCCTCAGTACCCCATCTATCATCCCAAGCAATTAAATAGGTATTCCCTGTAAATGCATAGAAAGAACCATGTGATAAATAGCCGTCACCACTATCATCGTCGCCACCAACACATTGTAAGTTTTCGCAATCTCCACCGTAAACATGAAATCTAGTATCCAAACCATTATTGACCGCATAATCAGTTGAAACTGTTACAAGATAATCTTGAGTAGGTGTGTAAGAATACCACTCTAATTCACCATTAGCCGCATCATATTCAGTACAGTTAGCGTCAAAAGAATTACCGTTAATTCCATTGACCGTATATGTTCCTGCAGTTATTGCGATAGCTTCATCGCATGAATTACCGCTTTGAGAGTAAAGCTCAAAACTTGTGAAGATTAATATAGTAGTGATTAAAAATATTTTTTTCATGTTGTTGTTTTAGTTACAATTATCGTCTAAAGAAATAATCCATTCTTCGATCATTTCTATTGCTTCATCATGTACGATACTTCTTCCAATTAAAGGCATTCTGTATTGCTCTTCATTGCTTGTCATTCGAAAGTGTAATACAGACCTGCTAATATTTCCAGGATTAATAATAAGATCTGTTCCGTTTCCAAGGTTGGTGTCGGGTGTTAAGCATACACCCATATTTGCCAAATCTTCCGTTGCTTCATAGCTAAGTCTAATTGGCCTATATTCACAATGGGTATTATCTGAATGACAATGTGCACAATTTATATCAATATAAGAACGCACTCTTCTTTCTAGTGGTTCAGACAAATCTTTCCAATTAGCTACTGCCTCAAGATCAGTAGGATAACTATTTAAGTACCCCATTTCCATCCATTTGTCGAGTTGATTCATTGAATTTGATCTGTAATCTAATGTTTTATTTATGTTTCTTGGCTTTACTCCATTGGGAATTGCCCCATCCGAAATTTTATGACACGTTAAGCATTCGCTTGCACTTGGTATTCTGTAATTGATGTTTCTTTCTTCCCCGTTTTGAAGCCAAGAAATATCTACCACACTTCCGTCAAGACTAAAAGTAGCTTCTGTTTGATCTTCATTCCATATATAATCGGCAAATATCCAGCCACTTTCTTTTTTTATCATCAGACGAGTTTCAATGTTTTTACTGATCATTTCAGGAAGAACATCATCATAAGAAAAGTTCTTTATAAGTATGGTACCAACCGGAAAATCAAAAACACTAGAACTAGAAATGTATTCAGCTGATACTCCATCAGGCATCCATAAAAAACGGTTTTTAATTGAGTAATCAGTAAACAATGAACTAATTAGTTCGTAGGGTATTAGTCCATATACAGGATCAAGATTTTTAAGCTCCCCTTGAAAGAAATTATATTGAGAAAGGTTTTCATAGGGCATTTCGTTTATATTATAGTTAACAGGAGAATATTCAACAGCTTCATACGATTCATCGCTACAACTGTAAGAAACAATAGCTAAGCAAAGAAGCAGCTTCCCTAAAAAAATCTTTATTCTACCTTTCATTTATAACTACCTGAAATATTATGCATGCATAATATAAAATCGACTCAAATCTACGAAAATCAATTCACATTAACTTTTGAGCAGATTATCTGATTATTTTTCTTTCTATTCTGCTAGATAAATTAGTTAAAATCTCATATGAAATTGTTCCAACAGATTTTGCAAAATCTTCAGCGTTATTTTTGGAGTCAAATACTACAACTTCGTCTCCTTCATCGCAGTTTATACCCTTTAAGTTTATCATTAAAACATCCATGCAAATATTGCCCAAAACTTCAGCTTTTTTGCCGCTAATAAAAACATATGCGTTTTTAGAAAATGACCTGCTAATACCATCAGCATGGCCAATTGGAATAACTCCAACCTTCATATCATTTTTACAGAAAAAAGATCGATTATATCCAACAGACTCTCCTTTATTACAATTTATAATCTGAGCAATAACTGATTTTAAAGAATGCACAGGAACAAGCTCTTGGTTTAAATAATTATTATATCCATATAACCCTATACCGCTTCGAACCATATCAAATTCACATTCAGGGTAATTAAAAATACCAGAGGTGTTTGACATATGTAAAATGGGGTCATAAGAAATTTGAGATTTGATTTTTGAAGAAAGTTTTTTAAATAAATTAATCTGAGAATTGGTAAATTTTGTTTCATTCAAATCATCTGTAGCAGCTAGATGAGAATAGATACCTGCAAGTTTAATTGGTTTACAATTTTTTATTTTTTCAACAGCATCGTTAATTTGATACTCGCTAAACCCAACTCTGTTTAAACCTGTATTTATTTTAAAATGACAGAAGCATTTCTTTACCTCTTTTTTATTAACGTAATCAATGAAATTTTCAAGAAAGTAAAAAGAGTAAAGACTTGCTTGAAGATTGTAATCAATAATGTTTTTTATCGATTCAACCTGTGGCAGCAGCACTAATACTGGGGTTTTAATTCCCGCCTTTCTAAGATTTATTCCCTCGTTTGTAAAAGCAACAGCAAAATAGTCAACCCCAATTGATTCTAATTTTTTTGCTATTTCTATACTATCAGATCCGTAACCACCAGCCTTTACAATAGCCATAAACTTTGTAGATGGATTTAATTTGGAAGAAATTACATTGAAGTTGTGCTCAAGCGCATTAAGATCAATCTCTAAAACAGTTTTTTTCAACCCTTACTTTTTTTATTCTTTTTTTTAAAATAAGCAGCTCTACTTAAAGGCATATATTCATCACCCTTTCCAAGTAGGATTCTTTTTTTACTTTTTGTTTTTCTGTAACTATACTGAGCAAGACCACCCGTCTTAGGACATATTGCGTGTACCTTGGTTACATATTCTGCGGTTGCCATTAGGTTGGCCATATTTTTAAAAGGAACGCCCTTGTAATCCATGTCAAGTCCAGCAACAATCACCCTGACCCCATGATTTGCTAGGCTATTACATACTTCTACAATTTCATCGTCGAAGAACTGAGCTTCATCAATTCCAACAACTTTAAAGTCTTTCTCAATTTTGTAGATTTCAGACGCACGCTTTATTGTTTTACAATCAATAGTTGTGTCGTCGTGAGAAACTACTGCATCCTTTTTATCTCTTTTATCGACGGTAGGTTTAAAAATTATTACATCTAAATTTGCATATTTTGCTCTACGAATTCTTCTTATTAATTCCTCAGTTTTACCCGAAAACATTGAACCACAAACAACCTCAATCCATCCAGTTTGTTTGTCAAAGTTTAAGGTATTTTCAAGAAACATTTTGTAAATTTAAAAAGTTGATAGCTTAATTGGTTCTCAAAATTGAATCGAATAAATTTAGTAAAAAACAAGCTGATATTAACTCAACTTAAATTTAATTTAAAGATTTTTTTATGAGCAAGCTATTCGTTGTACCAACCCCAATAGGAAATCTAGGAGATATCACTTTAAGATCTATCGAAGTATTAAAATCGGCAGATCTTATTTTAGCTGAAGACACAAGAACTTCATCCAAACTATTAAAACATTATGATATTGACACGCCTGTAGAATCTTTTCACATGCACAACGAGCATAAAAAACTAGAATCTATAATTAATAAACTAAGAAGTGATACTGAAATTGCTTTAATCTCTGATGCAGGAACACCAGGAATATCCGACCCTGGTTTTTTACTTGTTCGTGAATGTATAAATAATGAAGTCGAAGTCGAGTGCTTGCCGGGTCCAACAGCCTTTGTGCCAGCGTTAGTATCTTCAGGATTACCTTGTGATAGGTTTTCTTTTGAAGGGTTTTTGCCAGTTAAAAAAGGAAGGACAAAACGATTGAAAGAGCTGTCTACTGAAATAAAGACAATGGTTTTTTATGAGTCTCCTCATAGAATTTTAAAAACGCTAAATGATTTATCAAATTACTTTGGTATTGAAAGTCAAATCAGCGTTTCTCGTGAGCTGACAAAATTATATGAGGAAACATATAGAGGTACAATTAAAGGTTCAGTTGAGCATTTTGAAAAAAATAAAACGAAGGGAGAATTTGTAATTGTCCTTTCACCAAAATAAAAATATGGATACAAATACAGTTATTACAAATTGGAAAAAGGGAACCACAGAATTTGAATGCATTAATCCAAATGGAGTTTCTACTATTCTTGGAACGAGTGCTGATGGAGAGGAAAAGATAGCTTCACCAAAGGCAATCATGCTTGGTTCGCTTGCTGTTTGCTCAGGTCTTGATGTTGTGGCAATACTTAAAAAAATGAGAGTTGAGCTTGACGATTTTAAAATTAATACAATAGCTTCATTAACGGATGAACACCCGAGGTTTTATAATGAGGTCACTGTAGAATATCATTTTTTTGGTCAAGACTTAGATAAAGAGAAAATAGAAAAAGCTGTTGATTTATCTGTAACAAGATACTGCGGTGTGATGGAAATGTTCAGGGGCTTTTCAAAAGTAAAAACGGAAATAAAATACAACTAGAATTGTTAGCTGAAATTCATAAACATATTAATGATAGTAGAATTAGTTTTGACGAAGCAGAGCACAATTATTTTATTGACGGACAGAAAGCAAAATTTTCCGTTACTGAAATTATAGATAAGTTCTTTCCTGAATTTGATTCAGCGTATTGGGCAGAGCGCAAAGCAATCGAGAAACTAAATCAAGATCATGTTGAATATGATTCCGAGGTGCTACAAGCAACAATCAAACAAATACTGGAAGCATGGGAGAGAAAGAGAATCGATGCTGCATCAAAGGGAACTATATTACACGAGAAGATTGAAGATTTTTATAATGAAATATTTCACGAGGATTATCCTCCAGAATTTGACTTTTTTAAAAATTTTCATAACAAATATAAAAAGCTTCAGCCCTACAGGACTGAGTGGAGAATTTTTGATCAAAGTCTTTCATTAGCAGGCACTGTAGACATGCTTTATCAAAAAGAAAACGGTGAACTGTTTATTTTTGATTGGAAGAGAACATCAAAATTAATTGATCACAACAACCAGCCGATTTTAAAGGATTTTAATTATGGTCGTGATGGTTTGTCTCATATTGCTAACAATAGTTTTAACAGATACGCGCTTCAGCAAAATGTATATAAGTTCATTCTTGAAAAATATTATGACAAGAAAATAAGTTCAATGAACTTACTGGTGTTACACCCAAACTATAATAACTATGTCCATTTAAAATTGCCAGAAATGAAAAAAGAGGCAGCATTTTTGATTGAACAAGCTAAAGAATTAAGTAAGTAATTTGGAAGAAAAGCTTGATCCGTATGCAGCATTAAGATTTAAGGAATTTAACTTTTTCCTTGTGATAAGGTTTATTCTGGTCTTTGGTTGGTCAATGCAGTTTATCATTGTTGAGTGGGAGGTTTATAGTCTTACAAAAGATCCATTGTCATTAGGCCTTATTGGTTTGGTAGAGGTTATCCCTGCAATTTCCACAGCTCTGTTTGCAGGGCATATTGTTGATCAACGAGAAAAGAAAATACTATTTGTTCAATGTATCACCGCCTTTTTACTGGTTGCTGTGGGATATTATTTTATAACTAGTCCCTATGCTTATGAAAATTATGAAAACTCTGAAATCTTAATTGGCATCTATATATTGGTATTTATTGGTGGATTCGTAAGAGCGTTTATTGGACCAACAATTTTTTCCTTAGTTGCTCTTATTGTTCCAAAACGTGTTTATCCAAATGCAGCCACATGGAGTAGCTCAACTTGGCAATTAGCAGTAGTGTTAGGACCCGCCTTTGCAGGATTTTCTATTGCCTGGATCGGAGTTCACAATTCAATGGGAATAGTGTTGGGAGCAATAATCATTGGATTGTTTTTAATTGGGTTTATAAAGAAAAAACCAATTCTTAATCCTAAAATTGGAGAGCCAATTTTACAAAGTCTTAAGGCTGGGTTAAATTTTGTGTATAAAACTAAATCTATACTAGTTGCATTGACCCTTGATATGGTTGCCGTTTTGTTTGGGGGCGCTATTGCGCTACTACCAATCTACGCACAAGATATTTTAAATGTAGGTTCAGAAGGGTTCGGAATTCTTAGAGCAGCCCCGGCTGTTGGCTCGGTTTTAATGATGGTAGCCTCGGCTCATATTCCCCTTACTAGAAATGCTGGTAAGAAGTTGCTTTTTGCTATATTCTGTTTTGGAATATCAATAATAGTATTTGGGGTTTCTGACATATTTTGGCTATCGGTTTTTGCTCTGTTCATGTATGGACTGACCGATGGAGTTTCAATGATTATTAGACAAACTATTTTACAGTTAAAAACACCGGATGAATTTAGAGGAAGAGTTGCTTCTGTCAATTCAATATTTGTTGGTTCATCAAATGAACTTGGCGCCTTTGAAAGTGGAGCAACGGCAAAATTAATGGGAACCGTTCCTGCTGTTGTATTTGGAGGTGTGATGACAATATTGACAGTTGGATTTACAGCAATTAAATTCCCAACATTTAGAAAATTAGATTTAACAAAAGATATGAACGAAAATAAATAAATTATGATTACAGCAATGTATATAGTAGGAGGGTGTGTATTTGCAATATATATATTTTTTCAAATATGGGATATTCACAATCAAAAAAAACGTGATAAAGACAGCGATCTTGGCTATTATTCAAGACATAATCAACCAAATAAATTGGACTGAAAAACAACTTGATAAGTCATAAAAACTCACTATTTTAACTTAAAAATAATTCAGGATGAAAAAACTATTCACACTTTTAGCATTAACTATCTCATTTAGTATGAATGCGCAAGTAAG
>TARA_Y200000002_G_scaffold74132_2_pt1 | contig 12442 bp, 9 predicted proteins | sample TARA_Y200000002 | Tara Oceans TARA_Y200000002 (sample SAMEA2619388) | marine metagenome | biome: marine biome (ENVO:00000447); feature: surface water layer (ENVO:00002042); material: "saline water (ENVO:00002010), including plankton (ENVO:xxxxxxxx)" | depth 5 m | reverse complement strand
TAGTCTTTATCATCAGTACATAAAAAATCTCCATGACTAATGACAACATTTTGATTATTAATATCAAGTACATACGGATCAGGTAAAATTGTTATGCCGGTATCTTCGGCAAATGAATTACCAATTAAGAAATCTCTATTACCGTGAATAAAAAATGTTTTTGGACCATCATTTGTGAATTCATACAAAGCTTTTTTAACTTTATTTGAAAGGAGTGAATCATCATCGTCTCCAATCCAGGCTTCAAATAAATCACCAAGAATATAAAAATGAGTACAAACTTGCTTTGATTCTTGTAGAAATTTTAAGAAAGCTTCAACAAGTTTGGGATTATTTTCACTTAAGTGTAAATCTGAAATAAAGCGAGGTTTCATTCACTAACAGTTACTGACTCTATAGTAATTAGATCTACAGGAACATCTTGATGACCACCAGAAGACCCAGTTGCAACGTCAGCAATTTTATCAACAACGTCCATGCCTTCAGTGACTTTGCCGAAGACGGCGTAACCCCATCCTTGTGGATTTTCGCCTGTATGATTTAAAAAACTATTATCTTTGTGATTGATAAAAAATTGACTAGTAGCCGAATGTGGATCCATAGTTCTAGCCATCGCAACAGTTCCTCTATCATTTGGAAGACCATTATTAGCTTCATTTTGTATTGGTGCTGTTCCACTAGATTTGTTAGTCATATCAGCATTTAAGCCACCACCTTGTATCATAAAACCATTGATCACTCTGTGGAAAATCGTTCCTTCATAATATCCTGATTTTGCAATTGCAACAAAGTTTTCAGTAGTAATAGGAGCTTTTTCTTTATTAAGCTCAAGTTTTATATCTCCATGTGATGTATTAATAATAATTGCTGTCATATCGCCTTCCTTATTTTGTGAAACGGATGCTTCATTAGTTTGATTTGTGCAAGAATTAATTAAAAGCGCAATAACAAAATAGCTTGTGATTAATTTAGATGCTTTAGAGATTTTCACTAATTTAGCTTATATTTAAAGTTTAATTTTATCATTAAAAGTTAAAATTAAGCATATAGTTCTTAAAATGCTTTTTAATTTCCGTGGCATCTAATTTAAATTCTTCTAGTTCATATTTATGTTTATTTTTTTTGATTTTATTCTGCATAACCAAATAATCATGAATTTTGTTTTCCGTTTTTATATCAAAATCTAAATCTAAATAAGTGTAAATTCTTTTTACTTCAAATAAAGGATTTTTTATAAAATCTGAATAGCTAATGTCAATAATTTGACTTGATGTCAAAAGATTTCTGTCATTCATTCCTTTATTTAAATTATTTGACCAAAATTCAGCAACATCTTTGCCAATATTTGAGAAATCTGCATTTTTTGTAAAGGCTGATCTAATATTTTTTACAAGACTGCAAAAAGATCCAATAGATTCTTCAGGATTTCTATGGATGTTAATAAATTTTGCATTTGGGTATGCATGCATAATTTCTGGAATATGGCCAATATGACTTGGATCTTTAAATAACCATCTTTTTGGTTTGCCATATAATTCAAGCACTTGAAAAAATCTTTTATGCCATGAAAAAACTGATTCAAAACTACAATTTTTTAAATATTCAATATACTCGGGTACGTCAGCCATGCACATGTATACAAAACTTCGTATATTAATAGTTGCTAAGAGTTCGCATTCTTCAGGACTTTGCGCTCTGATATGATGCATTGATTTTAATTTTGGAATAATTGTTCTTGCAAATTTTAATTCTGCATTAATTTTCCACTCCCGTTTAGTAATATCAAACTTATTTTTTATCAAAGGTAAAGGAGACATTATTTCCCAATATTTTGGTGATCTATGATTTTCATCTAAAGCAAGTAGGTTGAATAAAAATGTAGTACCTGATCTTGGTAAGCCAGTGACAAAAATAGGATCAGATATGTCGGGCAAATCCTTATCTTTTATAAATTCATAAAGTTTAGATCGCATTTTAAGCCTATCTTTTAGTTGATTTTTAAATGCTATAGAACCGAATAAATTAAACTCATTATTTTTATTTGCTGAATTGACTAGTATTTCAAGTGGTTCAGAATAATCATCTTCACCAAGATTGCCATCAAGACTGCCAAGCATGTTGTTTATACTTATCTTATTCATCTCTTATAAAGTTACTTATAATATATAAGATACATTGATATTAAAAAATCTACAATTTTGAATTATGAATATTCTTTTTTTATGTGTTGGAAACTCTGCAAGAAGTCAAATTGCTGAAGGCTTAGCAAAGGAGATGCTTGGAAGTAGTCATAATATACAAAGTGCTGGTTCAAATCCTACTGGTAATATTCATCCTAACGCAATTTGCACAATGAAAGAAATTGGTATCGATATATCTCGTCAAAGATCTAAATCAATTGATCATCTTGATACTAATTTTTTAGACAATTTAGATTTCGTTGTAACCCTCTGTGCTGAAGAAATATGCCCAGTCCTGCCAAGTAAAGCAAGAAAACTTCATTGGTTAAACGTGGATCCTGCGAACAAAAACTATTCTGAGACACAATTAAAAATCGCATTTAAAAAAACTAGAGAAAATATATTTAAGTTATTAAAAAAATTTTACGTTGAAAATTCATGAACGCATTGTGATAATTAGATAATGGCTCCTCAGGTTGGGATCGAACCAACGACCAATTGATTAACAGTCAACTGCTCTACCGCTGAGCTACTGAGGAACGCAATAGCTGAGCATTATAATTAGTTTTTAATATATAAGTAAATGACAAAAGAATTAAAGGTTATATCTGATTTTGAACCAGCAGGCTCACAACCTCAAGCTATTGAAAGTTTAGTTGAGGGTTTAGGTGATGGTTTACTGCATCAAACTCTTTTGGGTGTGACTGGTTCTGGCAAAACTTATACTATGGCGAAGGTCATAGAAGCTACACAAAGACCAGCAATTATAATGGCTCACAACAAAACCTTAGCTGCACAACTTTATGGAGAATTCAGAGATTTTTTCCCAGAAAATTCTGTTGAATACTTTGTTTCTTATTACGATTATTATCAACCTGAAGCATATGTTCCAACCTCGGATACATATATTGCAAAAGATGCTTCAATTAATGAACATATTGAACAGATGAGGCTATCTGCCACTAAAGCTTTATTGGAAAGAAAAGATACAGTTGTTATAGCTACTGTTTCTTCAATTTATGGTTTGGGTGCACCAGAATCATATTTAAAAATGGTAGTTCATCTGGATAGAGGAGACACTATTAATCAAAGAGATTTGCTGAGAAGACTATCCTCTTTGCAATACACTAGAAACGATTTAGATTTCAGACGTGCAACTTTTAGAGTAAGAGGAGATACTATCGATGTTTACCCTGCAGATTCTGATAGTGAAGCATTGAGAGTTTCATTATTTGGTGATGAAATTGAAAAACTATCATGGTTCGATCCTTTGACTGGAGAGATTATTAACGATGTTCCAAGAGCGACTATTTTTCCTAAAACTCACTATGTCACACCAAAAGAAACTGTTTTAGGTTGCATAGATGATATTAAAAGTGAACTAAAAGAAAGATTAGAATACTTGAGATCAATAAATAAATTAGTTGAGGCACAAAGATTAGAAGAGAGAACTAACTATGATATTGAAATGCTAAGAGAGCTTGGATATTGCCAAGGTGTTGAAAATTATTCAAGATATCTCTCAGGAAGAAAGCCTGGAGAATCTCCACCATGTCTTTTTGATTACATTCCAAAGAATGCAATAGTTTTTATAGATGAATCACATGTATCAGTTCCACAAATTGGAGCAATGTATAAAGGAGACAGATCCAGAAAAGAAACCCTGGTGGAGTACGGCTTTAGATTGCCTTCAGCTATAGATAATAGACCATTAAAATTTGAAGAATGGGAGTTAATGGCGCCTCAAAGAGTTTATGTATCAGCTACACCAAGCAGATATGAAAATGAGCATCAGGATAATCTTGTTGAGCTTTTAGTTAGGCCAACTGGTTTAACAGATCCTGATGTTGAGATTAGACCAGCAAGCAGTCAAATTGATGATCTTATTGGCGAGTGCAATGATCGAATTTCTATCAAGGAGAGAGTACTAGTCACAACACTTACAAAAAGAATGGCTGAAGATTTAACCGATTACATGAGTGAAAACGGCATAAATGCAAGATATATGCATTCAGACACTGATACTGTTGAAAGAGTAGAGATTATTCGTGATTTAAGACTAGGAAAGTTTGATGTTTTAGTTGGAATAAATTTGTTAAGAGAGGGCTTAGATATCCCAGAAGTAAGTTTGGTAGCAATTCTTGATGCAGACAAAGAAGGTTTTTTAAGATCAGAAACTACAATGATTCAAACGATAGGAAGAGCTGCAAGAAATCTCAGAGGAAAAGCAATTTTATACGCTGACAAAATAACTGGATCAATGGAAAGGGCAATTGCAGAGACAGATAGAAGAAGATCAATTCAAGAAAAATATAATCAAAAAAATAAAATCACACCAAAATCTATAAAAACAGCTGTTAAAGATATTATGGAAGGTGCAAGAATTGTAAAAGGAAAATCAAAGTCAAAAAAAGAAGATATTGAAAAATCTTTATCCTTTAAAATTAAAGACGATACCGTAGAAAATATTAGTGATAGTATTGAAAAAATTGAAAACCAAATGTTTGCATACGCGAAAGATATGGAATTTGAAAAAGCTGCTCTATGTCGAGATAAGGTAAAGCACCTTAAAAGAAAATTAATTGATCTTTAGATTTCGTGCAAGAATGTGCTGCTAGCAACTTATAATAATCTTTAACTCTATATACATAATCAATGGCTTGTTGACCTCTTGAATAGCCGTTTACATCTTTAATATTTATATCCTCTTCAGTAACCATTCCAAGTTTTTTTTCAATATCTCTCCACCTTATTTCTGTAGGTTCTTTATTTATAGTTTTTGCTATATTTATTATATTTGTTGGCCCTATATTATAGCTTGCAAGTGTTATAGATAGCTGATCTCCACTTGTTTTTCCAAATTTATTTTTATCTATTAATATAGCAAGGTATCTAGCTCCACCATTGATATTTTGCTCAGGATCAAGTCTCTTTTCGACACCCACCATTGCTGCAGTTTCAAGAGTAACCATCATCATTCCCCTTACTCCCATATTAGATTTTGCTCTTGGATCCCATTGTGATTCTTGAAATGAAATTGCAGCAAGCAGGTCTGAATTTAAAGATGTTTTCATAGCAGCGCTCTCAAACATTTGCTTATAAAGAGGTAAACGATTCTCATACAGAGTTGTAAATTTTTCTTTTTCAAAATTGTTTAATGAGGTATTTCTGTATACTTCGGTTAAATTATCTTTACATAATTTTGCCTCTCTTTTTTCAGAATCAAAAATATCACAACCACCTATAATAAATAAAATTAAGATGCTAAAAAAAAAGTTAAAGTTATTCCCCATTTTTAATTATTTTCTTTAAAAGACTTTATAATTGTTATATACAATATTTCAGACTTAAAGAAGTGTCAAAGACTAAAATCTTTTTACTGCAAGGCAAATCAAGTTTTTCAAATTCAAAACTTAACCAACTTAATATTGCATTTAATAAATTAAATAAGCTAGATGAGGTAATATCATCATCGGAAATTTTTCTCATATCTGCATACGATAATTTAGATATTGATAAATTAAAAAATATTATCGATGCTGATGATCTAATTAAGGAGTATTCTTTTTATGTTGGACCTCGAGCTGGGACAATATCACCATGGTCATCTAAAACACATGACATTATTAAAAATGTTGGTATTAGCCAAGTTATAAGAATTGAAAAATTCCTTGGCTTTAATTCTGAATCTTACAATAATAATAAAAATTTAAATCTTCAGATATTTTTTGATCGTATGACACAGAAAATCTACGATGACAAAGATGAGTGTATAAATTTCTTAAAAACAAGATCAAAAAGACCACTCAACTTTTTTAACATATTAGAGGGAGGTATAAAAACTCTCGAAAATGCCAATCAATCCTTTGGATTTGCTTTAAGTGATCAAGAAATACAATATTTATTCGATTTTTACTCAAATGAAAAAAGAAACCCAACTGATGCTGAGTTAATGATGTTTGCTCAGGCAAATTCAGAACATTGTCGGCATAAAATTTTTAATGCAAAGTGGACCGAGAATGGTAAATCAAAAAATAATTCATTATTTGATTTAATTAAAGATACAAGCAAAGAATCACCAAACGGAATTATAAGTGCCTACAAAGATAATGCAGCAATCATTGAAGGTGATCTTGTTGAGAGATTGCATATTGATGATTCTCAAAATTATAGTTTTCAAGAAGATAAATTAAATTCAACTATTAAAGTAGAAACTCACAATCATCCAACTGCTATTTCTCCTTATCCTGGAGCCTCAACAGGATCAGGTGGAGAAATAAGAGATGAGGGCGCAACTGGAAGAGGTGCAAAACCAAAAATAGGAATGGTTGGATTTAATGTATCTAATTTGAGGCTTCCAAATAAAAAAAGAGAATGGGAATTCGAGGAGCACAAGCCAGATAGAATTGCTTCACCATTAGAAATTATGTTGGAAGCTCCAATTGGGGCAGCTGCATTTAATAATGAGTTTGGAAGACCTTCAACACTAGGTTATTTCAGATCATTTGAAACTCCTTTTATTAATAATGTTTCTTACGGATATCATAAACCTATCATGCTAGCCGGCGGTATAGGAGAAATTAGAGATAAAAATAATTTTAAATTGGAAATTAAGAAAGATTATTTAGTTGTTGTGTTAGGTGGACCAGCAATGCTAATTGGTTTAGGTGGTGGAGCTGCATCCTCTGTTTCATCTGGAGAAACTGATGAAGAATTAGATTTTGCGTCAGTACAAAGAGATAACGCTGAAATGGAGAGACGATGCCAAGAAGTAATAAATTATTGCTCATCACAAGACAATAGTTATATAGAGTTTATTCATGACGTTGGTGCAGGGGGACTATCAAATGCAATACCAGAGCTCGCAAAAGATTCTAATTTAGGTGTATATATCGAGTTGGATAAGATTCCAAATTCGGATCAATCTATGTCACCCATGGAAATTTGGTCCAATGAATCTCAAGAGAGATATGTTTTAGCCATCCACCCGGTTAACAAAAATAAATTTGAAGAAGTTTGTAAGCGAGAAAGGTGCGTATATGCTTTTGTTGGAAAAACTATAAAAGAAAAATACGTGAAACTTTTTGATAAAGAAAACAACAATTATCCAGTTAATGTTCCTTTGTCAATGTTATTTGGAGATTTACCTATTACAGATATTAATATTCAAAACTATCCATCACCCTCTATTAATGTATCAAATGCAAATGATTATAGTTTTGAGGACTCTCTTCTAAAAGTATTAGAGCATCCAACAGTAGCAAGCAAATTATTTCTAATAACTATTGGAGATAGAACAGTTAGTGGTTTAGTTGCAAGAGATCAATTAATTGGACCATTCCAAGTTCCAGTATCAGATTATTCAATGACTTTAAGATCTTACACCTCATATTCTGGGGAAGTCTTATCAGTTGGAGAAAAACCAACAATCGCTACGAATAATCCCAAAGCTTCAATGAGAATGGCTTTGTGTGAGTCGCTTACAAATATGGCTGGTGTAGTGATTAAAGGATTAGATTTTGTTCAAGTTTCTGCAAACTGGATGGCTGCAACTGGTGAAAACATTGAAGATATCAATCTAAGGCATGGCGTTGAATCTTTGTCAAAATCTTGTATAGACTTAGGGATATCGGTGCCAGTTGGTAAAGACTCTTTGTCAATGCGAACAAACTGGAAAGAAAGTTCTGTTGATAGGACTGTTAAAAGTCCTTTATCAGGAATAATTACAGCCATGGCACCGGTTGATGATGTTAGAAAATCAATAACACCCGAAATTCAGGTAGGGAAAGATACTAAATTATTATGTATTTCTTTGAACGATTCCAAAAGATTGCAGGGCTCAATATTTAGTGAAATCACTAATACAAATTATTTAGACTCACCTGATGTAGATGATTTGACCTTATTTAAAATATTATTCAATACTATCCAAAAGCTTGTAGAAGAAAATAAGATTTTAGCTCTCCATGATATTTCTGATGGAGGTTTAATAGTTAGTCTGCTCGAGATGGCATTTACTAAGAAAGTTGGTTTTGATATTTCGTTAAATAATATCCAAGCCGACAACTTAAATAATTTTTTGTTTGCAGAAGAAATTGGTTTTGTAATTCAAGTTGAGAGTAAGCTTGCTGATGAAATTAGCAGAAGTTTAAAAAATAAAAATATTATTGCTGAAGAAGTTGCAGTATTAAACTCAAGTCAAAATGTTCAAATATCACATGAGAATGAAGTAATTTTTGAAGAATCAATTATTAATCTTGAAAAGAAATGGAGAGATGTTTCTCATACAATTCAGTCTCTTAGAGACAATAAATCTTCAGCAGATTCAGAATTAAACTTATTGGATACAAACTATAAAGGACTCAATTCAAGAGAATCATTTAAAAATCCAAATTTACAAATTTTTAATACAAAAGATAAAAAACCAAAAGTCGCGATTCTCAGAGAACAAGGGGTAAATGGACAATTAGAAATGGCAGCAGCATTCACTTTAGCTGGCTTTGATGCTGTTGATGTTCATATGCAAGACCTACTTGATAAAAAAATTAATTTGAAATCATTCAATGGCATGGCAGCATGTGGTGGATTTTCTTATGGTGATGTTTTAGGTGCAGGAGGAGGATGGGCAAAAACAATATTAAATAATGAAATAGTTAAAGATCAGTTTGAAGAATTTTTCACAAATAAAAACACTTTTACACTAGGCGTTTGTAATGGTTGCCAAATGATTTCAAAATTAAAAGAAATAATTCCCGGCGCTATAAATTGGCCAAGTTTTGAGAAAAATTTGTCTGATCAATTTGAAGCAAGATTAGTTCAAGTTGAAATTCAAAAAACTAATTCAATATTGCTTGATAATATGGTTGGATGGACTCTACCAGTTGCATCAGCTCATGGAGAAGGTTATGCAAGATTTGAAAACGATAGCTTAAAAAAATTAAATGAATCATCGCAAATAGCTCTTAATTTTGTAAATTCTGATGGTAATAAAACTGAAATTTATCCTATAAATCCAAATGGCTCTGAAGAGGGTGTTACTGGCGTTACGTCAGACGATGGTAGGGTCACGATCATGATGCCTCATCCTGAGAGAGTATTTAGAAAAATTCAAATGAGTTGGCATCCAAAGCATTGGGAAGAGTTTTCACCGTGGATGCAATTATTTATTAATGCTAAAAAAATTGTTTAATCACCAAAGCTTGATATCTTCTTCCCTATAAATAAATTTGTCTTTTTCAATATCATTTAAATAATACTTAAGAGTTTTTTCAACGGTGGGGAAAGCTATTTCGTTCCATAAGATTTTATCTTTATCAAATAATTGAACATCCATACTCTCAAAAGTTGGGCCATAATTATCATCCAACAAATCAGCTAAATAGAAAACATGAATTTGATTAATGTGTGGCAAACTAAAAGTTGTGTAAGGCATAACTATTTTTGCAGCTGAGCCAGTCTCTTCCATTGTTTCTCTTAGAGCACCTTCTTGAAGGGTTTCAGAATTTTCTAAAAACCCTGCTGGCAATGTCCACAAACCCTTTCTTGGTTCGATATTTCTTTTTGCCATTAGAATTTTTTCATTTCTTATACATAAGGCACCAACAACAACATTTGGATTTGTGTAAAAAATAGCACCGCAGTTATTACAACAATATCTCTTTATGTTGTCATTTTTTGGAATCTTAAGCTCAATATCTGAGCTTCCACATGTTGAGCAATATTTCAATTTAGTTCCTTAATTTAAAAGAATTATAGTGTTTTAGAAGTTAAACTTAGCAATATGATAGACAGCATAAAGCAAAAACTTGAAAAACTAAATCCTCTAAATGACAGTAATAAAACTAAAGCTGCTGTTTTCATTGGAATTTTATATTTTGACGATTACATTGAAAGTCCAGAGATTCTATTTACTGTTAGATCTTCAAAAGTTTCAACGCATTCAGGTGAAGTAAGTTTTCCAGGTGGAAAATGGGAACAAGCTGATAAAAATTTATGTGAAACCGCATTAAGAGAATCTGAGGAAGAAATCAATTTAAAATCTAGCAATGTAAATAATCTTGGAGCTTTAAATTATTTAATTTCGAGACATGATATCGAAGTAAACCCTTTTGTTGGATTAATTACTAAAAAACAGGATTTTGTTGCAAATGATGAAATAGAAAAAATTTTTACTGTTCCTTTAAACTTTTTGCTAAATCCTAGTAACTTAATAAATCAAGAGATTGAAAGAAAAAATGTAAAGGTAAACATTCCTAGTTGGGTCTATAATGACAACAGAATCTGGGGTTTAACAGCAATGATAACTGCAGATTTTTTGAATATTTGTTTTGATGCAGGGATTGATGTTGATCTGGAAATTATAAGAAGTCAGTATGATAATTAGCTTAGGAAATAAAAAACTCAAGACATCTTCTGAAGATTATTGGATTGCTCCTAATGCAACTGTCATAGGAGATGTGACTTTGTCAGAAGATGTAAGTATTTGGTTTGGTTCAACACTAAGAGGTGACAACGAACCAATTTTTGTTGGCGAGGGATCAAATATTCAAGAAGGTTCTGTTATTCATACTGATCCAGGTTTTAAATGCAGTATTGGTAAATTTGTTACTGTTGGACACATGGTTATGCTTCACGGATGTGAAATCGGAGACGGAAGTCTTATCGGCATAGGGTCAGTAATTTTAAATGGCGCAAAAATCGGCAAAAATTGTATTATTGGGTCAAAAGCTCTAATTACAGAAAATACTGAAGTTCCAGACGGCTCATTAGTAGTTGGTATGCCAGGAATTGTAAAGAGGACACTTTCCGAAGAGGAACAAAGTGCTTTATCAATGGGAGCATACCACTACATTGAAAATTATAAGATGTATAAAAAATTGGCTAAAATTACTTAAATATGAAAACTAATGAGATAAGAAAAGCTTTCTTAGATTATTTTAATTCAAAGAATCACACGATAATTGAATCAAGTCCTCTTATTCCAGCCAATGATGAAACTCTTCTTTTTACAAATGCTGGAATGGTTCAATTTAAAGATGTTTTTCTTGGAACTGAAACAAAAAATTATGTAAGAGCAACAAGTTCACAAAGATGTATAAGGGCTGGGGGTAAACATAACGATCTGGAAAATGTGGGTTATACCCTTCGTCATCATACTTTTTTTGAAATGTTAGGTAATTTTAGTTTTGGCGATTATTTTAAAGAAGAAGCCATCTTATTTGCCTGGGAGTTTCTTACTAAAATATTAAAAATTGAAAAAAATAAACTATGGATTTCGGTTTTTAATGATGATGATGAAGCTGAACAAATTTGGCTTAATAAGATTGGTGTTGATAAATCAAGGATTGTTCGCTTAGGTGAAGAGGATAACTTTTGGTCTATGGGTGAAACTGGTCCATGCGGACCATGCTCAGAAATATATTATGATCATGGCGACCATATTGAAGGAACTCCACCAGGTAGCGAAGGTGACGAGGGGGATAGATTTGTTGAGATATGGAATCTTGTCTTTATGCAATACAACAGGGATTCAAAAGGCAACATGACTCCTTTACCAAAACCATCTGTTGATACGGGAATGGGCCTTGAAAGAATAGCAGCTGTAATGCAAGGCGTAAATTCAAATTATGAAACGGATGTATTTAAAGATTTAATTTTATGCTCAGAAAAAATTCTTGGTCATAAGGATAGTGAATCTCACAAAGTCATAGCTGATCACATTCGATCATCTGTGTTTCTAATTTTAGATGGAGTAATCCCTGAAAAAGAAGGACGTGGATATATTTTACGAAGAATAATAAGAAGAGGCATCAGACATGGCTATAAAATTGGAGCAACGAAAGCTTTCATGCATTTGCTTGTTTCTGATCTTGTTAATCTAATGAGCTCAGCATTTCCAGAATTAAAAAACAAGCAAAAAGAAATTACAAAAGTTATTCAAAAAGAAGAAATTAGATTTTTTGAGACTTTAGAAAATGGTATAGAAATGCTTGAAGATAGTATTTCTAAAATGACTAATAAAATAATCTCAGGCGATATTGCTTTTAAACTTCATGATACATTTGGATTTCCATATGATTTGACAGCAGACATTGCAAGAGAAAAAAATATGACTGTCGATGAAACTCGTTTCAATGAATGTATGGATATTCAAAAAACAACCTCCAAAGCATCAAGTACCTTTGTGTCTTCACTCCCTGAAGCATTAGGTGTTGAACAAACTAATTTCTTAGGATATGAAAAGTTAGAGTCTCAATCTGAAA
>TARA_Y200000002_G_scaffold435_1_pt1 | contig 12454 bp, 15 predicted proteins | sample TARA_Y200000002 | Tara Oceans TARA_Y200000002 (sample SAMEA2619388) | marine metagenome | biome: marine biome (ENVO:00000447); feature: surface water layer (ENVO:00002042); material: "saline water (ENVO:00002010), including plankton (ENVO:xxxxxxxx)" | depth 5 m | reverse complement strand
AACAGGAAGATGCACATGGCTCACAAGCTCAGGAACCCTATCATAGATCTCAACAAGATCATCTTTAAATTCATGAGGATGGCTGGTTGTGTATCTTATTCTTTCAATATTATCGATTTTAGCTGTCAGCTCAATAAGTTTAGCTAAAGAAGATTTTTCACCCCTGTAGGTTCCCTTAAAATTATTTACATTCTGGCCTAAAAGATGTATTTCTCTGGTTCCCTTATCTGCCAATATAGAAATCTCATTTAATATGTCCTCAATAGTTCTTGAAACTTCGTGACCTCTGGTTTTAGGAACAACGCAAAATGAACAGTACTTGTTGCAGCCTTCAATTATGGATACAAATGCTGACGGTTCACCGGTACCATTAACAGGTATATGCGAAAACTTTTCTAGTTTGGGAAAAGATATATCAATTTGATTAATGTTTGTCTTTTCTTTTTCATTATATAACTCTGGAAGCTTATGCAGAGTTTGAGGACCAAAGACTATATCTACTGCTGGAGCTCTCTTTATAATATTTTCTCCTTCTTGAGAGGCAACACAGCCTCCAATAGCAATTTTAAGGTCTGGTTTCTTATCTTTAATTTTTCTCCATCTGCCAATTTGATGGAAAACTTTTTCTTGAGCTTTTTCTCTTATTGAACAGGTGTTTAAAATCAAGAGATCTGCTTCCTCTTCACTTTTTGCTAGCTCGAAATCTTCTTTTTCTCCGAGAAGATCAAACATTTTAGCAGAATCATATTCATTCATCTGACATCCATGAGTTTTTATGAATAATTTTTTTGCCATTTTAAATAAATATATATAACTTTAATTCTCTAATTTAATTCCCATATAATTAAGTATTATGAAAACTAAAAATGTTTACAAGATAATTTTCGTTCAACTTGGTGAAATTTATGAAGTTTTTGCAAAACAAATATACCAAAGTGATATGTACGGTTTTATCGAGGTGGAAGAGTATATCTTCAATAAAGATAAACAGCTAGTAGTCGACCCAAGTTCCGAAAAGTTAAAAAATGAATTTTCAAAGGTTGAAAGGAGTTATATTCCTACAAACTCAATAATACGTATTGACGAGGTAAATGAATCAGGTGAGGCAAAAATTAAGAAAAATAATGGTAAGGTGAGCCCCATTCCACTCAACATTCAACCAACAAAAAATAAAGATTGACTTAGTCTGGCATAAAAAGTCCTTTATAGAACTTAAGTTCTGCAACCGATTCTTTTATATCTCCCATCGCTCTGTGAGAGCCTTTCTTTTCATATACTTGAGCTTCATTCATCCATCTAACAGCTACCTCTTTAAAGGATGAAACGTCTATATGTCTATAATTAAAATATGACTCAAGTCTTGGCATATATTTCGATAAAAATCTCCTGTCATGGGATACTGTATTGCCGCACATGGGTGAAACTTTTTCACCAACATATTTAGAAATAAAATCCAACGTTTCAATCTCTGCAACTTGTTCTGTTATATCGCTCTTACCAACCTGCTCTATAAGGCCTGAAGATCCGTGCTGTTTTTGATTCCAATCATCCATAGCATCAATAAGTTCTGATTGTTGAAAAATTACAAGATTTGGCCCCTCAGCAATAATATTCAAATCAGAATCAGTTATCAGGGTAGCAATTTCTATAATTCTTTCTTTTTCTGGATCTAGTCCTGTCATCTCAAGATCAATCCAGACTAAGTTATCTTTTGATTGTAATGTCTTCATCTCTTCTTTTAATCAACTGTTTGGTGTATTTTGTTCTTATTATGAAAAAAGTTCAAACGGGACAAGTGATTGAATTCTATTCGAATAGCTGTCGTGTTAAAACAAATTTTGGAGAATTTACCTGTTTGGCTATTAAAAACGTTGTTGTTGGTGACTTTGTTGAATTAGAAATAATTCAAGATAGTAAAAAATTTCTTGGAAAAATTTTAAAAATCAATCAAAGATTTTCTTCACTATCTAAAAAAAACAAAGGCAAAAAAAAATTATTTGCAGCCAATATTACACATGTTGGAATTCTGATAACCCCTAAACCTAAAACATCATCAGAATTTATAGATAAATGGATATTAAAGACAAAGCTTTCTAATATTGAGGCTTTTATTATTAATAACAAAAATGATTTGGATTCTGATAAAGAATATCAAAATAAAATTAAAATATATAAAAGTTTAAACATTAAAATCATAGATACATCAGCTAAATATGATGAAAATCTTGAGGAACTAAGTAATTATATAAAAAATAAATCTGTTTTATTTGTTGGTAATTCTGGTGCAGGAAAATCTACCTTAACCTCAAAGATTGTAGGCAAAGATCTTAAGACAAGCACACTATCAAATGACCAAGGTGTTCATACCACTTCAATATCTTCTTTATATGAATTACCCAATGGTATAAAAATAATTGATTCGCCAGGGATGCGAGATATTCAAATTATGGAGTATGACAAAGAGCAAATAATATATGGTTTTGAAGAAATATTAAAATCATCGAAAGGTTGTAAATATAATGACTGCAACCATATTAACAATAAGGGATGTAATGTTAAAAAAGACCTATTAAATGGCGTTATAAGTAAAAGTAGATACAATAATTTCATTAAATTTAGAGATTTAGAATAAATGAATAAAAAAACTCATTTTGGGTACAAAGAAGTAGAGGAGTCTCATAAAAGCAAATACGTTGCGGACGTCTTTACATCCGTTTCAAAAAACTATGACATTATGAATGATGCCATGTCATTTGGAATGCACAGGCTGTGGAAAAAAATTTTAGTTGAGTTGGCAGCGATTAGTGAAGAAGACATAATTTTAGATATTGCCAGCGGAACAGGTGATATATCAAAGATAATTTCTAGGGAATACCCTAATACTTCGATATTTATGAGCGATATAAACTATGACATGTTGGACGAGGGTAGAAATCGAGCTATTAACGAAAGCTTTGATTCAAATTGTTCTTTCTGCCAGCTAAGCGGTGAAATTTTGCCCTTTAGTGATAATACTTTTGATTTAATAACTGTTGGATTTGGGCTAAGAAATTTTACAAATAAAGAAAAAGGTCTTAATGAAATGAAGAGATGTCTTAAAAAAAATGGCAAGCTTCTAGTTTTGGAATTCTCTAAACCAATAAATCCAGTTTTTTCAAAAATATATGATTGGTACTCTTTTAATATTCTTCCAAAACTTGGATCATTTCTTGCAAATGATTCTCAAAGTTACCAATATCTGGCAGAGTCTATTCGAATGCATCCTGATCAAGAACATCTCAAAAGTATGATATTGGATTCAGGATTTTCAAATTGTAAATTTTATAACCTGCTAAATGGCATAGTTGCAATTCATCTTGGTAACAATGATTGATATTAAAAAAGCTCTAAATAAATTACTTAGAGATCTTGAAGATTCTTCACCAAATTTAAAAAATGCCTTACAAGAAATCGGCCCAATAACTTTTTTATTAAATATAAACGGTCATAAAAATATTTATATAATAATTAATGGTGATGACTCTGATATTTCTTTCAAAGAAAAAAACTATGCATTTGAGATAAGAGCATCTCTTATTGATGTCATAAAGGTGTTGGTTTCTGGAAAATTAAGCAGAAATCTTATACATGGGGATGCTGAAATTGCTATAGTGCTGTTAGGTATAATATATAAATCTAATATTGATATCATTTACTTGATTGATAAATACTTTGGCAGCTTACCGGCTTTATTTACGTATGCTATTGTTAATAGAATGTTTAGCTCGTCAGAAATATATGAGGATAAGAATCATAGAAAGTTAAGAAAGCGCCTTAGAGATATTGCGATAAGGCTTGATAGATTAGAGGCTTTGAGAAGTTCATGAATTTTATAATAGTTATATATGAATTATTAAAGATGTCTGTTTTAGGCATCCATAAAGGTGTCTTCTATAGGCCTAATGGAAAAAAATTAGCTGCTTATTTGGAATCTTTGGGTCCAATATTCACAAAATTTGGTCAATTGCTTTCAACAAGAACTGATATTTTGGATATTGAAACAGCTAAAGAGCTTGAGTCCTTAACCGATAGTTGCAAGCCTTTTGATGTCTCGAAATTTAAAAAAATAGTTGAATTAGAACTTGGCGATTCGATTGAAAACATTTTTGATGAATTTGAAGAAAAGCCACTAGCAGCAGCATCTCTTGCACAAGTTCACTCAGCAAAGCTTAAGAATGGTAAAGAGGTTGTGATAAAGGTCCTTAGACCAAACATTGAAAGAAGGGTTAGAAACAATCTTAGGCTTCTTAAGGCTGCTGCAAGAATTTTTTCTTATCTTTATAAAGATAGTTATAGACTAAAGCCAAATCAGGTTATTAAAGATTACGAAACAACGATCCTAAAAGAGCTTGATTTAAGATTAGAGGCATCTAATACAAACTTAACAAGAAAAAATTTTTTAGATTCAAGTGAGCTATACATACCAGAAGTTTATTGGGATCTGACGACCTCAAAAGTAATGGTTCTTGAAAAAATTGATGGTATTCCATGCACAGATATAAAAGAAATTGAAAAACATAATATTGATAAAAAAATACTTGCAGAAAATGGAGTGATGATTTTTCTAAATCAAGTATTTAGAGATAATTTTTTTCATGCTGATATGCATCCTGGAAATATCTTCGTTTCTAAAAAAAATCCTGACAATCCAGGATATATTGCTATAGATTGCGCTATAACCGGTTCTTTATCAAACGATGAAAGATATACCCTTGCAAGGATGTTGCAATCTGTTTTAAAGCAAAATTATAAATCTTTAGCAAATTTATTTATCACTTCAGGATGGGTAAATCCTGATACAAATAATATTGAACTAGAAAATACTTTAAGGGCTTGCTGTGAGCCGATCTTTGAAAAGCCGTTATCTGAAATTGAATTTGGTAAATTACTTTTATATCTTTTTCAAAGCACTAGACAATATGGCTTATCTCTTCAAACATCTCTTGTTTTATTGCAAAAAACATTAATTCATATAGAGGGAATGGGAAGACAAATCTATCCAGATCTTGATTTTTGGGGTATAGCTGAGCCTTATCTTGACGATTGGTTAACAGAACAATTTAGTCCTCTTAAGCTCAAGGATTACATCATCGACAACAAAGAAGATATTTTATTTAAAGCTTCTGAAGTTCCTGGAATTGTATATGAAGCTTTAGATGAATTAAGAGGTTATTCAAAAACCAAGCAATCAAATGAAAAAAGAATTCTAGATTTAGAGCTTAAATTATCTAATCAAAAATACCTTATTATAGTAATTGGTATTGTTATAATGGTTTCTGTAGCAATTATGATGATAGTTTCATAGGAGAAATTATGGGCTTTGGTGGTATAAGCATATGGCAATTATTAATAATTCTAGTTGTCGTTTTATTGATCTTCGGAAGTGGTAAATTAAAATCTCTTGGGTCTGATCTTGGTTCAAGCATTAAAGGTTTTAAAAAAGCTGTTAAAGAAGAAGAATCTAAAGAAAAAGAAGACTAAAATTGTTTCAAATTGGTTTTCTTGAAATCTTAATTATTTTTGTATTAGGACTAATAATTCTTGGTCCTAAAAGATTGCCTGAAGTAATAAAAACATTAATTAAGCTTTATAAAAGAATAGAAAATAAACTAGGTTCTTTCAAAAAAGATTTCGAAAAAGATATTGGAGCTGATGAGCTCAAAAAAGATGTATTCAATGAGCTAAGAATGGAAGAGCTAGAAAATAATAAAAATTCAAAAGATGGCTAAAGAATCTATCTCAAATCACTTATTAGAACTTAGGACTCGATTGCTTAGGGTTATTATTTTATTTGGTATTTTAGTAATCGCAGGTATTCCATTTGCAGCAGAAATATACTCCTTTGTTGCGGCTCCTCTTATAAGCATGCTTCCTGATGGAAGTTCTATGATAGCAACCGAGGTTGCTTCGCCGTTTATGGCGCCAATTAAATTAGTAATTTATGTGGCTTTTTTGTTTTCAATGCCATGGCTGTTTTACCAGGCATGGATGTTTATATCTCCTGGACTCTATAAAAATGAAAAAAGATTTACTGCTCCATTGATGCTGTCGACTATTATCTTGTTTTTTACAGGTGTAAGTTTTGCTTTTTTTATAGTTTGCCCAATTATCTTTAAATTCTTTATTGGAATGGCGCCTGATTCTATTCAAATAATGACAGATATAAGTCAATATCTTAGTTTTATTTTTAAACTTGTTTTTGCTTTTGGTATAGCTTTTGAGATTCCAATAGCTACTATCCTTCTTGTAAAGAGCGGTATAGCCTCAAAGTCCTCTTTAGCTAAGGCAAGGCCTTACTTGATAGTTCTATTCTTAGTTATTGGAATGTTGTTAACACCTCCTGATATATTCTCACAATTGTTCTTAGCATTACCAATGTGGATTTTGTTTGAGTTAGGCTTATTGCTATCAAGAGATAAGAGTTAGTTAAATTAATGAAGAATAAATTTATACACATATTTAGATTTTTATTTTGGGCATATGCAATGCTTGGGTATATTTTTGTTATGTCTCTTGTTCCTCTAATTTTATTAGAGCTATTATTAAACCCTGTAGTGAATTTAAGAATAATAGATAATGTGCTAGCTTTTGCAGATGCGATCTTAAGTAATGGGGTTATTGGTGTTCTTGCTATAGTTCTTTATGGAGGACAGTTTTTTCTTTCATATTATCTTTATAGAAGATTAAATAAGTTTATTTAAATTTATTAAAGTTTTGTAAAAAATCCACGGCAGTATTAACCAAGGCATTTGAGACTGAAGCATGATTGTTCGATTATTAAATTCAAAGAGTAAAGGATTAAAATATGGTCCAAGTGGCGACATTGGAGCCCATGATAAAGATTTACCATCTGCCAATTGATCATGATATAAAAACATTTCTACCAGAATGTTCTGACTAATGCACCAAAATAATAGAATGCAAAATGCGCTCCAATTCCACTTTCTAAAGATAGCCTGATCTTTATTATGAGATATCCACATAAGCCAAACTCCGCCGAGTAAAACTGCACCTGCGTCTCCCATTGAGTTCATTAACCAATTTACATTTTTTGGTATCCAATAATTTAGAGCTTCAGATCGTCTCATATCCACGGCATTCCCATCTACCCAACCATAGGTAAACCAAAGCTCCCAACCTAATGCACAAACCACCACACCAACTATATAAAAAGATGGAACCCACCTTGGTAGTCTAGATTTATTTAAAAAATATATTAAAAGTGGTAAAAAAACTGCTAAATAAACTATGGTTACTACTCTAATCTCTTCGAAAGACATCAACTACAAACCGAGTCTTTCTGTCCAGTTGTCATCTGAAGGTCTTTTATGATTTACTACCATTTCAATCAACTCATCTGGTGAATCAGATACTAATAATTCTTTTAGATTCGAAGAAGAAATAAACCCTTCGTCGACAGCTTTATTAAACCATTTTAAAAGATGGTCATAGTAGCCTTTGGTATTTAAGATACCTACTGGTTTATTGATAATACCTAATTGATTACTCGCCATAATCTCTGCGAGCTCATCTAAAGAACCTACACCGCCTGGGAGAACAATAAATGCATCTGATCTGGACATAAATTCATCTTTTCTATCAAGCAAAGTCTCTGATACAACTATCTTATTTAATCTTGGATTCGCAAGTTCTAAAGCATGCAAAGATTTTAAAGATATTCCTAAGACTTCAACACCATTATCTAGGGCAGTATCAGAAATAATTTTCATAAGGCCAACATTACCTCCTCCAAAAACTACATTGATTCCTTTTTTAGCAATTAATTCTGCAATAGACTTGGCAGCATTTGCGTATTCTGGATTATTGCCCTCATGAGCACCACAAAAAATTGAAATATTCTTCATAAATTATCTAGGTTTTAAAATTAAAAGTAACTGGTCCTTTGTTAACTAAATTAATTTCCATAAATGCTCCAAACTTTCCCTCTTTAACTTTGGGGAATAAGCTTTTAAACTCAATTAGGAATTCATCATACAGCAATTTAGCTTCATCAGGTTTTGCAGCCTTATGAAAACTTGGCTTAGTTCCCTTATTTGTGATTGCAGCTAGAGTAAATTGACTAACAATTAGAACTTCTTCATTGGAATCTTTTAAAGATCTTGATGTTATCCCTTTTGGTCCCTCAAGCATTCTAAAATTTATTATCTTGTCAGTCATTTCTTTAACTTGTTCAAAAGAATCGTTTGCTTCAATACAGGCAAAAACTAGACAGCCACTTTCAATAGAAGAAAAGGTTTGATTATCAATAATAATTTCGGCGCTTGAAACTCTTTGAACAGTGGCTAGCAAATTTTATCTTTCTTCAAGTTCCGCTTCCCACTGACCAAGAGAAGCAAGTTTATTCATTTCTGCCCTGTGCGATAATTCATCTTGAGAAATAAATACATTTTCTGGTTTTCCTCCCCAAGCTTTTAAAGCTGGAGCCTGAAGAGCTCTTCCATAGGAAAAACTTAACTTCCAAGAGAAGCCACCAATTTTATTCATAGCATCTAGATGCGCAGTTGCCAAGACGTCTGATTGACCTCCAGAAAGAAAAGTAACTCCTGGAAGCTCTGCCGGAACATTTTTAATTAAACAATCTAAAGTTTTCTTTGCAACCTCTTCAACTCCTGCCTGATCAGAAGAGTCTTTTCCAGAAGTTACCATATTAGGTTTCAAAAGTGTGCCTTTAATATTTACATCATTTTTTTCTAAATGAGCAAATAAAGACTTTAATGACCTATCAGTTGCGGAATAACATTCATCAATAGAGTGTTCTCCATCCATTAATACTTCGGGCTCAACTATTGGAACCATTCCGTTGTTTTGAGCACATTTTGCATAATCGGCTAAAGCCCGCATATTTGCATCGATACATTTATCTGTTGGAATTCCATTACCAATATTGATAACAGCTCTCCATTTTGTAAATTTTGCACCCATAGATGAATATTCTTTTAATCTTTCATCTAAACCATCCAAACCAATTGTTACTGTTTCGCCAGGGCAATCCTCAATTGGTTGCAATCCTTTGTCAACTTTAATCCCAGGAAGGGCGCCTTGATTAGAAATTATATCTCTCAATAAAGTTCCGTCTTCTGCTGATTGTCTTATGGTTTCATCAAAAAGTATTACTCCACCAATATTGCCGCTCATTCCTTTTGATCTAAAAAGCATTTCTCTATAGTCTCTTCTGTTTTCTTCTGATGACTCTACACCAATAGATTCAAACCTTTTCCCACAAGTTGGGTTGCTCTCATCCGCTGCAAGGATACCTTTTCCATCCTCAACTATAAAAGTTGCTATTTCTTCAATATTTTTAAGTATCATTGTTATTTAACTCCCTGTTGCTTTTGAATTTAAAACATCGATAGAAGGCAAAATCTTGCCCTCCATAAACTCTAAAAAGGCTCCTCCACCTGTTGAACAATATGATACATCATCTGATTTAATATATTTATTAATTGCAGATAATGTTTCACCGCCGCCTGCTAAAGAAAATGCCTGAGACTTTGCTATTGCTTCTGAAAGAGCTTTAGTGCCTTTTGAAAAGGCGCTATTCTCAAAAACTCCCATTGGACCATTCCATAAAATGGTTTTGGCTTGAACTATCAAATCAATTGTTTCTTTAGTTAAATGAAGATCTAAGATCATCTCTTCATCTGTAACTTCACTAATAGGGATTTCTTTTATGTCTTCGCCCTCAAATGTTTTAGATGTTATGACCGTATTAGGTAAAACTATTTTTCCCTTTTCAAGTAAATCTTTTGCAAGATCGATCATCGAATCTTCAAAAATAGATTTTCCTATATTTAAACCAGAGGCCTTCAAAAAAGTATTAGCAATTCCGCCTCCAACAATAATGCAATCAGCAACTGAACTAATATGTTTTATTAATTCAAGCTTGGTAGAAACTTTGGCTCCTCCAATTACTGCTACGTATGGGCTTTCATATTTTTTAAGTGCCTGAGATAAAAATTTATTTTCCCTCTCTAAAAGAAGGCCTGCGCATGCAATAGATGCGCTTTTAATTGCTGAATGGGTTGAAGCTTGTTCTCTATGAGCAGTTCCAAAGGCATCAAAAACATAGATGTCACCAAGATTAGCTAATTTATTTCCTAGATCTTGGCAATTTTCTTTTTCTCCTTTAAAAAATCTTATATTTTCTAAAAATTGAATATCTGTTTCGCCATGAAAGATATTGCTAGAGTCCAAACTAGAAATTAATTCACAAGGCCTGTTAATAATTGTGCCTAAGTACTCTACAACAGGTTTTAATGAAAATTTTTCTTCAAAATTTCCTTCGATTGGTCTGCCAAGATGGCTTACTAGTAAAACTTTTGCATTATTTTCCAAAGCATATTTAATAGTAGGTATACAGGATTCTATTCTTGTTGCGTCTTCCACATTTCCATCTTTTATTGGCACATTCATGTCAACTCGAATTACAAGATTTTTATTTGCTATATCTATGGAAGATAAATTAATCATCAATTAGTGATTTGGCTGATTGAATTACGTTGTCTTTACTAAATCCAAAGTGTTCAAGCAGTTCACTTCCTGGCGCAGATTCTCCAAATGTTTCCATTCCAATTACTTTATCGCTTCTATTTAAAATCTTATACCAAGAATTAGGGTGAGCGCATTCTACAACTAGGACTGGTTTTTTAGGATTAATAATTTTGTCTTGCAATTCATTGCTTTGTTCTAAAAAGAGGTCCAAACAAGGCATTGAAACAACATTAGCATTAATTGATTCATTTTTTAATTCTATGGCAGCATCTAAAGCTAATTGAACCTCGCTCCCAGAAGCAACTATAGTAATATTTGGATCCTCTTGTTCTTGAAGAAGATACCCTCCCATCTCGATAGAGGAGAGCTGTTCAGACGTCCGTTCTATTGCTGAAGTACCTTGTCTGCTAAAAATAAGACACGTTGGCGTTGTTGTTGAGCTTACGGCGTTTTTCCATGCAACAGCTGTCTCAACAAGATCAGCTGGTCTCCAACTATTCAAGTTAGGGGTTGATCTAAGAGTAACCATATGTTCTATAGGTTGATGAGTGGGCCCATCTTCTCCCAAAGCTACTGAATCATGCGTATAAACAAATATATTTGGTAGTCCCATGAGTGCTGATAATCTAACTGCATTTCTTGCATAGTCAGTAAAAACTAGGAAAGTCGCTCCATAGGGTTTGATGCCTCCGTGAAGAACCATACCATTCATAATAGCTGACATTCCAAATTCTCTAACACCATAATTAATATGATTTCCTGATGGGTTTTCATTAGAAAATGTGGAACTTGAAGCTGAGAAAGTATTGTTTGAAGGAGTTAAGTCAGCTGAACCGCCAACAAGCTCAGGCATTTCTTTAACAAAAAAATCTAGACAAGCTTTAGAAGCTTTTCTTGTTGCCATAGAAGCATTGCTTGAATTGCAATCATTAAGAAAATTAATAAAGCTTTGTTGAAAATTCTCTGGCATATCTCCTTTGATCCTTCGTTCTAGCTCTAATGACTCATCAGGATATTTGTTTTTATAATTTTTAATTAAATCGTTCCAGTTTGAATTTTTTTCAGTGCCTGAATTCTTTGAGTCCCAGAAATCATATACCTCTTTAGGTACTTCAAAAGCAGGATGCTTCCAACCAAGAGCCTCCCTAGTTTTTTTAATTTCTTCATCTCCTAGCGGTGCCCCATGAACATCAGCTGTTCCTGATTTATTTGGAGAACCAAAACCAATGGTTGTCTTGCAAAAAATCATTGATGGTTTATTAGGTTCTTCTTTTGCTTTAGAAATGGCCTCGTTAACTTCTTCAACATTATGACCATCTACGCAAATTGTTTGCCAGCCATAACTGTCAAACCTTTTAACAGAATCATCTGTAAACCAATTATCTATTTCTCCATCAATTGAAATTCCATTTTGATCATAAAAGCATATCAATTTCCCAAGATTATGAGTTGCTGCAAAAGAGCATGCTTCGTGAGAAATGCCCTCCATTAAACAACCATCTCCCAAAAAAACATACGTGTAATGATCAATAGGTTTTATGTCGTCTTTGTTAAATTCTGCTGCTAATATTTTTTCTGAGATTGCCATACCAACAGCATTTGCAATCCCCTGACCTAATGGACCAGTAGTTGTTTCAATACCAATATCTATATCGTATTCAGGATGTCCTGGTGTTTTTGATTTTAGCTGTCTGAAGTCTTTAATATCTTCAATTGAAAGATCATAACCAGTCAAATGCAACAAGCTATACAACAGCATTGAGCCGTGACCGTTTGAAAGCACAAATCTATCTCTATCAAACCAAGTTGGGTTTAAGGGGTTATGTTTTAAATGTTTGCTCCATAAAGCAGTAGCGATTTCTGCCATTCCCATAGGCATTCCAGGATGACCAGAATTTGCTTT
>TARA_Y200000002_G_scaffold125645_1_pt1 | contig 12462 bp, 7 predicted proteins | sample TARA_Y200000002 | Tara Oceans TARA_Y200000002 (sample SAMEA2619388) | marine metagenome | biome: marine biome (ENVO:00000447); feature: surface water layer (ENVO:00002042); material: "saline water (ENVO:00002010), including plankton (ENVO:xxxxxxxx)" | depth 5 m | reverse complement strand
GATTCTTTTAGCTTGGACGGCGCAAAAGAGTACATCAGCTATATGGGTTCTTTATTTAATAAAGATTGCTTGGAGGGCTTAAAAATAGTTCTCGATTTAGCCAATGGGGCTACATATGTGACGACTCCCGCGGTTTTTAAAAAATATGGAGCCGAGACTATCCTAATAGGTGATCGACCCAATGGAACTAATATTAATGATAAAGTAGGTAGTGAGTACCCATTAAAATTATGTGAAGCAGTTCGCTCGCATCATGCAGATATAGGTATCGCTCATGATGGTGATGGTGACCGCCTTGTAGTTTGCGATGAGAATGGTACGATAGTGGACGGAGATATATTACTAGCTATGTTAGGCGCAAATGCGCTCCAAAACAATACACTAAAGTCGACTACTTTAGTCGCAACAGTGCAGAGTAATTTGGCTTTGGATGAAGCCATTACACTGGCAGGTGGAAGCGTCGTTCGTACGGAAGTAGGTGACCGTAATGTAGTTACTAGTATGCGAAAAATAGGAGCTAATATTGGCGGTGAATCTTCTGGGCATATCATTTTTTTAGACTCCGCAACTACAGGAGATGGCTTGCTAGCAGCGCTCCATTTAATCAACCTTTTGCTCGGTGTAGATGGTAAGCTATCAAAACTTCAGGCAAAGTATCGTCTATTCCCACAAGAAACCAGAAGTTTACGTGTTGCACAAAAGCTCCCACTTGGAGATCTTCGACAAATTCAGCAGGCAATTTCTACAGTTGAAACTGAATTGGGCACCGATGGGCGTGTTTTGATTCGATATTCTGGAACGGAGTCAAAAATCCGCTTGCTTGTAGAAGGTAAGGATTCAGAGGTGATATCTAGCGCGATAATCAAACTCGAAAAGTCTGTGCGTGAGGACTTAAATGTAATTATGTAAAATTAGGTACTATTTCAACAGTAATAAAGATGTACGACTATCTTATTGACCACTGATAGCTTAACTACAGCTTTCAGTCCTATTACTTCCAACTTTAGTTATGCAAGAAACCGCCCTACAGGACCTAGATCCACGTTTACAGCAACAGATAGAAAATGCGCGCAAGGCAGTAAGTAAAAACCCAGTCTACGCTATAGATATTTTAATGAATATTATGGAGCGTCATAACGGATGCCTTGAAGCTCGAAAAATCCTGCGCCAAGCTCAGAAACGATCAAATAAAGGAAATTCAGGTGGCTTAAGTAAGTTATTTAGCAAGTTTTCCATGGGTGGATCAAAGCCTGCTAAAGATCCTGTTAAGGCAATGCAGAATGCGGAGTCACAACTAAGTGCCAACCCTGATAATGTATCCGCTCACAAGCAGTTGGCGATCAACGCTGAAGCAGTAGATTTACTTGGTACTGCAGCTTTCGCATATGAGGAAATATATCGGATAGAGTCCTCAAATCTTGCTAATATAAAGTCCTTAATGGAGGTTTATATTCAACTTGAGAAAAATGAAGATGCGATTCGTGTAGGAGAAATTGCTTATCGTGCTGACCCTTCCGATGACGAGATCCAGCTTTTAGTCAAAAAGGCCTCTGTTGCGCAGACGGTAGAAAAAGGTAATTGGGATAAGGATGACGATTTTCGACAAAAACTTAAGGACGAAGATGAATCGCTTAAATTGGAGCAGGCTGGTCGGGCAAAAACTGGGGAATCTGGCTTACGTTCTTTGATTGATGACGATTTAGCAGCTGTTAGTGAAGAGCCTGGTAATTTAAATATTTATCGTAACTTGGCTGCTAATTATAAAAAGCTCGGTGAATTGGATAATGCACTTCAATGGGTTGAAAAAGCCCGTAAAACAGAAGGCGGTAAGGCAGATGTTAATTTAGAGCGCCTATCAATATCACTACAGAGAGAAAAGATGACAGCGGCTATCTGCGCGCAGCAGCAAATTTTAGAAACAGACGCTAATAATGAGGAAGCCCTCCAGGCACTGGCTAAATTGAGTGCGCAGGAGCGAGCTTATCGTCGACAAGCAGCCCAAAATTTAATTCAACGTTATCCTAACGAATTTACTTATCGATTTGAGCTTGGAGAATTACTTTTAGAAGATGGAGATATCGATGCTTCCATTAAAGAACTACAACTTGCGCTTCGCGCTCCGAAAGTCCGTGTTCAAGCATTAGTGCTATTAGGTAAGGCATACAAGCAGAAGAAGTTCTACGATCTTGCTGCTGAGCAATTTCATACTGCTAAGAGCGAGATTCCTGGGCTTAGCGACGAGAAGAAGGAGGTGCTTTATGAACTGGGTTCTTGTTATGAATTACAGGGGGATCTTGATAATGCGATGGGTGAATTCAAAGCACTGTATGGTGCTGATATTGGATTTCGCGATGTGGCACAAAAAATCGATGATTTTTATTCCCGTAAGAAGGCTTAATGGAATCTAGTGATCAGCGATTCATTTAGTGCCAAGCAATTCGTTACATTTTTATTCTATGAAAATTATTCGTTTATTTTTAACGATCTTCGCAGTGGTATTAGCTTTCTATCTGCTAAATTTAGGGCAAGCGCTCTTATTGCCACTCGTTATTGCAGGAGCGATTGCATATATAATTAACATCTTAGCCCACGTAATTAGTCGTATTTCTATTCGTAGTATTTCTTTGCCGAAGTCATTATCTATGGTTTTAGCAGTCACATTAACGGTTATTTCTATTACTTTTACAGTGCAGCTAATAACTGAAAATGTAGCTAGGGTCTTACAAAAAGCGCCTGGTTACCAAGAAAATTTAGAGGCTCGTATATTTGATCTTTGCAACCGTCTTGGATTCCAGGAGCTCCCCAGTCTGGGCGAGATGCTGAGCCAATTTGACTTAAGTGGATATTTACTAAGTTTTGGAAGTATGGTTAGTGCGCTGGTAAGCAGTATGGGGATCATTATTATCTATCTAATTTTTATATTATTGGAGCAGCGTACTTTTAGCTCAAAAATTCGGGCATTATTTTCACAAAAGAGTGAACAAGAGGATGCTTTTGATTTAATAAATCAAATCAATCAAGACATCGGTTCCTATATAGGAATTAAGTTTGTCACTTCCACTGCAACTGGAATAGTTAGCTATTTAGTTTTGCAGTGCGTAGGTGTCGATTTTGCTGGTTTTTGGGCTGTTTTGATTTTCCTGCTTAATTTCATTCCTACTATTGGATCAATTATAGCTACTGCATTCCCATCGCTGCTTGCTTTGGTTCAATTCGAGAATTTAGCACCTTTCATTATTACGATTTCAATTTTAGCAGCAGTTCAATTTTGCATCGGTAGCCTCATTGAGCCAAAGCTAATGGGTAATCGACTCAACTTAAGCCCGTTGGTTATATTACTTTCGCTAGGATTATGGGGAGCAATTTGGGGTATCGCAGGTATGTTTTTATGTGTCCCGATAACTGTAATCATTATGATTATTTGTGCTTATTTTCCTGAAACTCGGGGCGTTGCAGTCGCCTTATCTAGTAATGGAGAGCTGCCTGTTGGTCCGCGCCGATCGAGTCGTAATTGATTGTATTATTTCGATATCATTTGTAGTAAAATTTGCTAAAGTACTCTCTATTTATTTTTATTACATATGGAAATTAGCCTAACCACTCCTGCAATTTTGTTTCCTGCGGTTAGTTTATTGATGCTTGCATACACGAATCGATTCCTCGCCCTAGCGAATATTATTCGTACGTTACATGCGCGGTTCAACAAAGAGGGCAGTGCTGCTGTGCGCCGCCAAATTGAAAATCTAAGCAAGCGCTTGGGGCTTATTCGGCAGATGCAAGCATTTGGTATTTTAAGTCTTATTAGTTGCATGTGCTCTCTCGCAGGATTGTTTATTGGTATACAAGTTGTAGGCCAGATCTTTTTTGGAGGAAGCTTAGTGCTCATGTTACTTTCACTAATTTTCTGCTTGCGAGAGATCTATCTTTCAGGGCGCGCTTTAGAGATAGAACTCGAAGACATGCAGTCAGATTAGCTACTATTTAGAATTATATAGATGCAGGTATTTATAGATCATTTTAATACCTCTTTTGTGCTACTACCCTTTGCAACTACTATTTGCAGGTCTGCTAAGTCAATAGCTGCAGAGGATTTAACGTGCTCGTAAACTTTCCTCTAATTGACTGAGGTCACGTGGAAACTTACTATTAAAGCGCCGCATTTCTCCGGAGTCAGGGTGTATAAATCCTATACTGGAGGCATGTAGCGCTTGTCGTTTGAAGCCGTGCGGCATACCTGTTCCGTCCTTAGCGGCTTTTATGTAATCTGGATGATAGTGTCGATCACCTAGAAGTGGGGTGTTCGCATGTGCTGCGTGGATGCGCAGTTGATGTTTTAGACCGGTCTTTAGTCTTAGGCGTAGTCGACTAATTACGTGAGTTCCACCATCACGAGTGGGCCATTCAATAGTGTCGACTACTTGATAAGTACTAACAGCTTCAGTAGCACCGTCACAAGGTTTCGAATAGACAGTTTGATGCATACCTTCTTCATCGAGTTTGAACCAACTACGCCAAGTTCCTTTTCTTTGTGTTAGTGCACCATCTCCAAGGCCAATATATTCACGCAAAAAACTATGTTCTCTAACTTGGCGGACGAGTTTTTCTCGTGCCTGCTGATTCATCGCAAAGCACAGAAGGCCACTTGTATATTGGTCAAGTCGATGCACTGGAAGTGGCTTGATCTTATTGCGCTCAATACGATTTCGATCGAGTTCTACAGATCCTTTCCCCTGCAGGTATTTTTCAAGTATAGTCAGTGCCGAAGGTTGGTCTTGTCCACTTAAGGGAACGGACAGAAGACCAGGTCCTTTATTAACTATAGCTAGTGCACTATCGATATAAAGTAAGTTTACTTGAGCATGTATGCGCGTTGGCATGTGTTTAAAAAATACTTTCGGACTTCCATCGGTGCTACCTAATAATAGGCGACCCTCAGGATTACGAAGTGGTAAATGTGGCTTTCTTATAACTGCTCCATCTAGTTCAATACGTCCGTGTGCAAACCACTCTTTAAGCCTTTTTTTGGGACTATCCGGGTATTTTTTTGCTAACCACTCCAGAGCACTTTTTTCTTCTTCCGATTCATTCATTCTGTTTAATTATCTTTAGATCTTTTGGATAGTGCAACTGATTTAGGCTAACATTCTTTTGTAACAACGTAGCTCTTATCTATAGATCTAAATTGTACTTTATTTATCTATTAATTTTGGCTGAATCTTGCAGGGTGTATCAACCACTACTATCGTATCTAAGTGTCTTATTTAAAACTAGAATCCAGCGCTGCTCACAATGTGCTTAGTTTTTCTTTCTTCCGAATGTTTTTTTCGGCGCGTTTTTATTATCCAGTCTATGCGCTATTATTTTTAGACTTTGGTCTTACATTAGAACAGTTTGGAATTTTAAATGGCATATGGGCAGTAACCATAGTTCTGTGTGAAGTGCCATCCGGCGCTCTTGCAGATACAATTGGTAGGCGAACTTTACTAATAGCAGCGGGTATTTTAATGTTTTTTGAGATGCTTATTTTATTATTTGCTCCTATCGGTGGGGGTGCGCAGCTATTTTCTCTATTTATTTTTAATCGAGTTTTTAGTGGTATGGCAGAAGCAGCTGCTAGTGGCGCAGACGAAGCTCTTGCGTTTGATGCTCTCCAAGCAGCAGGCCAACAGAAGCTGTGGGGACAAGTCCTTGCACGAGTTCAGCGTGATACTTCTATAGCATTTTTCTTTGCGCTGACCATAGGTGCTGCGGTTTATGATCCACGAATGGTGAATGCCATCCTAAAACTATTTGGATATTCAGGATTTTTAACCCAAGAGCAGTTAATTAAATTGCCGATAGCACTAACAATGGTGTCGAGTCTCGTAGTTCTATGGGCAGCATTTCGTATGCGAGAACCAAGTCGTACTAAATTAGGTAGTGTGCGCGTTACTTTATCTGCTAGCTTGCGCAAGACTTTAGATGCAGGGCGTTGGATTTGGGCGACTCCATTTGCTTTTGCTATTCTTCTCGCTGTTATGGTTACAGATAATAGCATTCGCCAGTTCCTTACTCTTGCTAGTGAGTATTGGAACGTAATTGATTTACCAATCGCCACCTATGGATTAATTGGGGCAGGAATGTCTTTAATCGGAATTGTCATTCCACGGGCTGCTCTTTGTATGACTGAAAAACAGTCTGTGCAGCGTAATTTTTTCATCAGTTGTCTGCTGATTTTTGTGGGGTTTAGTGGACTCTCACTAGTCATACCCTATTGGGGTATTTTACCTGCCATGTGCCTTTTTACTGCTATGCACCTGATGAATTTCTTTTCTAGCCACTATTTAAACAATATCGCTCCGTCAGAACATCGCGCGACAATCTTAAGTTTTAAGGGTCTTTCAACTAATATTGCATATGCTCTAGTTTCGCTGCTGTATTCTGGACTTATTGTTGCTCTCAAATCTTCGCAGAGTACATCGCTGAGTACTTACGATGAAGATGCCGTATTTATAGAATCATTGCACTGGTTTACGCCTTACTTTTCCGTAACTTTATTAATGGCTTTATTGATCTATTTTCTACGATTTGCGCGTTTATCCATTTCTCAAAAGTAAAAATGCGCCGGCTCCATCATGTCCAGTTTCCCAAGGATAACTAATTGCAGTATCACTTAAGATAAAAGATGATCCTGACTTAGATTCAAGAAAGGCATCAACAACAGCTCTGTTTTCTTCGGTTTCTATACTACAAGTACTGTAAACGAGGCGTCCTCCTGGTTGAACAAAGCGACTAGCCGAGTGGAGTAGTTGTAGTTGGAGTTTGGCGCATGCGCTGACATCACTTTCACGTAGCCTCCATTTTACATCTGTGCGTCTTTGAATAACACCCGTATTTGAACAGGGCACATCAAGCATGACTGCGTCGTATTTAGTTGGCAGGTTGCATGAGGTGAAGCTTTCTTCGTTCAATGCAAGTACATCAGAATCAATTCGTTCGCAGCTAAGAAGTTGTGAACGAATTTTGTCTAAATTTTCTTCCAGCCTTTCTGTTCTTTTGCCTGGAAGATCGACCGCGACGATGATGCCTTGTCCTAACATGATTTTAGATAAGTCAAAGGCTTTGCCTCCCGGCGCTGCACAAAGATCCAGAACAGTGTCACCAGATTTTGGAGCGAGCAATTCGCTAGCTAGTCGAGTAGAGGGATCTTTGATATATGCGTCTGTTGATTCAAGCAGTGGGCGTATTTGCTCGAGCCAATTCAAATCGGAGCCTGATAGAACGCTATGTTCTGCTGTATCTTTACGAGTTGGCGGAGTATAAAACTTTGGCCACTGTGTCGATTGGAAGCCTTTTGGAAGCTCAGCTGATGACTTGATGTACGTTTGTGGAGTGCGCTGATTCCATTCCAAAAGTTTACGGCAGTCCGCTTCGCCGAAGGAAGCTAGCCAGCTCTCTACCAACCATTTGGGATGGCTGTATTGTTCAAACAGTGAATTATCCTTACAATCTGCTTGATACGCTAAGGATAGTTTTCGAAGTAGTGCATTTATAAGTCCATTTTCACTAGGGCGTAGCAGTATTTTGCTGCGTTCGACTGCATGATGAATGATTTGTGGGGCTTTTTCACTAGGGCTATCGAAAAGCTCAAATCCTGCCACCAGTAGTACGGCTTCGGTATGAGGGTGAGGACGTTTTCGCAGGTGCTGTTTTAGAACACTTCGTGAGCGGTGCCCATGACGAAGAGCCCCAAAAAATAAGTATTGGCAACTACTTCTAGCATTACTGGGGAAGCTTTTTGGTAGTTGATCGAGCAGTTCGTTGGCTTTCTGAGGGCAATCTAGGTAAATAGCACATAATTCGACAGCTGCATCCCAGCCAGAATGCGGGATATTAGATAAGTTAAACTTAATGCTTCTCATTGACGTTAAATTAATTCACGTTCTATCGTTTACTACTAAGATAAGTACCGCAAACAATTATGAACACAGAGGCTATAGACGCACTGATCGCAAACAACCCTAAGTTAATCGGCTCACGAGAAAAGCTCGAAGCCATGGCTCCAGGCAATTACTGCCTGCACCGTAGTTGGGGCTTCGGCAAGATTGTCGGCTTTGACGAAGCTGCAGCAAAAATAATTATCGACTTTGAGGACGAAGATAAAACCGGCCATGCTATGGGCATTGCGTTTTGCGTTGATAAGCTAGATGTTTTACGTGCCAATGATGTGTTAGTACGATCACGTACTGAGCCAGAAGTGGTAGAAACAATGATTAAGAAGCAACCAGCAGATTTAATTTGTGACATTTTAGCGGGAGCTGAAGAACAAACTATGATGGCTTCGGAAATTGAGCGTACTTTAGCGCGTGTAATAGGGCCTGTAAAATACAAGAAGTGGTGGACCGCTACGAAGAAAGTATTGGTCAAGGATCCTCGTGTTGGCGCCCCTAACAAAAAGACAGAGCCTTATATTTTGCGTGAGGAGCCGGTGAAGCCAGAGGAAGAGATTCTAGAACAGTTTCATGCGACGAAAAATTCCAAAGAAAAAATCTTACTTGGAGAAAAACTATATTCATTATCAGAAAATATTTCTGTTATTCGTGAAGAGCTTCCGGAGATTCTCGCTGAACTAACCGATGCCATTAAAAATGCGAAAAGTCTTAGTCAAGCGAATCGTTTGCATGGAGTTTGGGTACGTAATAATCTCGCCCGTGATCTGCATGAAGACGTGGAGTCACTCGATCCTTCGTCTGCTTCTATTTTAGATTCAACCAATGATTATTCTGAACTAGCCGCCGAGCTTCCTGCTCAATATTTTAAGCGATACATCGATCTCATTCGCCGCACTTATGAGGACAAGTGGCAACAAATGGTTGAAGATTTACTACGTCATTCAAGCGGTAAGTTTACCAGTGAGTGTATAAACTTTATGCTCGAGCATGAATTAGGGAATCGAATATCTTTTTGCCTAGATCGATGGCTTAACGATCAAACAATCAAAGGGCCGCTCCTTTTTTGGGTGGTTAAAAACCGTAATTCTAAGAAGTATTCGGGCATCATTGATCCGCTGATTACGCCACGCTTACTTTCTGCAATGTTTTATGCAATCGATTATGAAGCGCTTCAAAATGCAAGTACTCGGCGCATACCGCTTGCGGACCTACTCAGTGATGACACCGATCTAATTCCTGATTTATTAGCCGATGCAAATGTTGAGACCGCTAGTGACCTTGCTCAAACCTTGCTACTGAACCAAGGATTTGAGAACTTAACTAAGAAATCCTTGATTGCTCGCTTTATTAAGAAGTACCCAACAATTCAGAGCCTCATTGCCGGCGAGGCAGCGGAGAAGTCTGAGGAGGAAGGATTAATTGTTTCACAGTCTAGTTTTGATGCTGCAAAGCATGAATACGAAGAGCTTATTGCTACGAAAATTCCAGATAATAAGGAGGCGATTGCAACTGCTCGTGAGCATGGGGACTTAAAAGAGAATTCTGAGTATAAGATGGCGCGTCAGGATCAAGATATCTTGTTGTCGCGTAAAAACGAATTAGAGGTAGATCTTTCCCGCGCCCGTGTTTCCGACTTTACTGATGTTTCCAGTGATCTGGTAGGTATCGGTAGTATTGTAGAGTTGAAAGAAGGCTCCAGCGGCAAGACTCGTCGTTATTCTATATTGGGTGCTTGGGATTCCGACCCGCAAAATGATGTACTTTCTTACAAGACACCGCTTGCGAAACAACTACTTGGCAAGAAGACTGGTGAGGTTGTGACGACTAAGATTGGTGGTAACGAAGAAGATTGGACATTATTGAAGCTCGCCCGTTGGGTGGATAAGAAATAGTTAGCTACTTTTTTGCATGCTGTTTGCAGGCAAGCATTTTAGACTATGAGTATTTTAAGTGTTAACACCCAATTAATTTAAAATATAAATACACATATTAGGCGCTCCTCCATGGTCGAGCAGACCATGCCTGCTTAAACCAATGGAAAAGGCGAAAAAATGTATTTTAGTAGGGTGGGATGGTGCGGATTGGCTGATTGCAAAGCCACTTCTCGAAGCTGGGCGTCTGCCACAGCTGCAGGCTATGATTGATAATGGCGTTTCCGGGGACTTGCTTAGTATGCCTCCGTATATCTCGCCGATGCTATGGAATACGATCGCCACCGGAAAACACCCGCACGAGCACGGGGTCAGTGGTTTTGTCGAGTACAACGAAAGCACTCACAAACTCGAGCCCTTTCAAAGCCATCAGCGTAAGTGTAAGGCGCTTTGGAATATCCTTTCTCAACAGGAAAAAAAATCGCATGTGATTGGATGGTTCGCCTCACATCCCGCGGAAAAGACCAATGGAGTGAGTATATCCGAGCAATTTGGTAGTTTTGAGAAGAACGCCAAAGAAAAAAAGCCGAGCCTGCCAGGTTCGGTTTATCCACAGGAAAAAAAAGCTCGTTATGATGAGCTGCGTGTCGGTCCAGCCGAAGTGGATTCGCGCTTACTTGAATTTTTCATACCTGAAGTAACCAGTATTTTGATTGCGCGCGACAAGCGCCCGCAGCAATTACTCGCACGTTTGAGCGAGCTTTACAGCTATCACAATGCTGCGATCGAAACGGTTGAGTCTGGCCCCTTTGATTTCTTGGCAGTGTATTTTCATTTTATCGACTGGGTGTGTCATGATTTTATCATTTACAGCGCCCCGCAGCGGCCAGAGGTAAGTGATCGTGATTTTCAATTGTACCGCCATGTGGTGGATCGCGCCTATGAATTACAGGATATCTTACTGCGCGACTTACTATCTAGAGCTGGGCCAGACTGCGCTTGCTTACTACTCTCCGATCATGGATTTGCCAGTGGAGATGCTCGCCCACGCCATACCCCTAAAGTGGATTCAGGTATAGCAGCATGGCACAGGCCGAAGGGCGTCATTGCTATGGCGGGCCCAGGGATAGCACGCGGCGCGCAGCTGAAAAATGCTAAGCTGCTCGATGTCGCGCCCACGCTACTGCATTATTATGATCTTGCGGCGGGCAAGGATATGCCGGGACAAGTACTGCTTGATTGTTTCAGTGAGAAACGTGAGCCGCGCAGGTTAGCAAGCTGGGAGGGCATGCCGCCGGCACTAGAACACTTTCGCGCCGACCCAGTCGCCGCATCTGAAAAAGATGCATTTGTAGCACATTTTGCCGCGCTTGGATACTTAGACCTTGAGTCCGAAAATGCCAGTGGTGTGCACCATGAGCTGCGTGCCACCAATGCATGGAATATGGGCCAAGCCTTGTTCAATAGTGCTCGTCCTCTCGAGGCATTGCCCTACTTAGAAGAGGCTTTTTATTACCGCCCTGAGCAAGTGCACTTGGCCGAACCGCTCGCACGCTGCCAACTACTGCTCGGCCTCACCGATGAAGCGCTGACGACTTGTGAAAGTCTCCGCGATTACGCCGACAGCTATCCGAACATTGCCCTTAAATTGGTTGATATTTATCGTTTGGCAGGTCAAGTAGATGTTGCACTCGAGCTTTTACAGCAGGCTGCAGATAATGGGCTTCGTCCAGAAACCGTTGCCTTTCATAGAGGCCTTTGCCATATGCGCAACGGCGAGCACCAAAAAGCCTTGGAGGCCTACGAGGCTGCCCAAACGACAGAGAAATCGATATTAATTAATTTAGCCAAAGCCTCTTCATTGATAGGCCTGAAGCGCTATGGCGATGCAGAATCACTGGTGGATTCAGCTTTGGCGAATGGATTTATAAGTGCCGACGCTTACTTTTATAAAGGGCAGATTTTAGCACAGACAGACGCTCAAAGAGAGGCGCAGCTGATGTTTGCTGAGGCCCTGAAAATAGACCCCAATTATTTAAATGCGCGTATAGGTTATAGTCGCCGCGAATTGGAAATACTCAGGCGCGATGACAAACTGAAGCCCTACATGGCGGAGCACTTTGATTTCAATAAAGGTGGTACAGTACTTACTCAGGCAGAGAAGAAGCGCGCAGCTTTTATTGCTGAGGTGCGCGCAGAATCAGCAAAACGGCATGTGCAATGGAACAATCAAATCCGAGCGCACCGTGCGAAAGAGTTATTCAGCATTATGCTAGATAAGAGTACTCCCCCAGTTGATACCGCTAAACCTGTAATAATTGTAACTGGTTTACCACGCTCAGGTACTTCTCTTATGATGCAGATGTTGGTCGCTGCCGGCATCTCCGTGCAAACGGATGCTCAGCGCACTGCTGATGTAAGTAATCCGAACGGATACTTTGAATGGGAGCCGATAAAAAGTTTGGCTAAAAATCCTAATATAATCACACAAGCTTGTGGAAAGGCGGTCAAGGTGGTTTCTTACCAACTGCGCCATTTACCTAAACAGGTCAATTATAAGATCATTTGGATGGATCGCTCGATAGGCGAAATTGCTCAGTCGCAAAAAAAGATGCTACAAGTAAATCAGGCTGATACAGGTGCGGGAAAAGACGCTGAGA
>TARA_Y200000002_G_scaffold186514_1_pt1 | contig 12530 bp, 10 predicted proteins | sample TARA_Y200000002 | Tara Oceans TARA_Y200000002 (sample SAMEA2619388) | marine metagenome | biome: marine biome (ENVO:00000447); feature: surface water layer (ENVO:00002042); material: "saline water (ENVO:00002010), including plankton (ENVO:xxxxxxxx)" | depth 5 m | reverse complement strand
GATGAGATGGTGGTAATTGTTGATCCAGTAATGAATCCAGATGGAAGAGCGAGATTTGCTAAAAATCTTGAACAATATAGAGGTACAGCACCAAATTATGATGATCAATCATTGATCCATACAGGTGATTGGCCTTATGGAAGAACTAATCATTACTATTATGATCTAAATAGAGACTGGGTATATCTAACACAACCAGAGACTCAAGGTAGAGTTTCATTGATAAATGAATGGAAACCTCAAATCCTTGTAGATGCACACGAAATGGGTTCACAAGATACATTTATGACTGGTCCAGCCAGAGAACCGATTAATAAAAATGTTGATTATGATCTTATTAAATGGGGAAATGTATTTGCACAAGATCAAGGAGAAGCATTTGATAGAAGGGACTGGCGTTTCTATACAGGAGAATGGCATGAAGACTTATACCCAGGATATTCTTTTTATGTTGCCTTTAAAGGAACTCTTGGAATTTTATACGAACAATCAAGAATGGCTGAAGACGGTGTTCGAAGACCAGAAGGAACAATTCAGTCATATAAAGAGTCAGTACATCATCAATATGTAAGTACACTTATTAATCTAAAGACTCTTAGAGAAAACTCTAAAGCAATGTACAAAGATTATTGGGATGGAAGAAAATTTAACATCTCGAGTAATAGCAAATATGCTAATAGATCCTATGTAATATTACCTACAAAAAATAATGGCAGATTAAATGTTTTAGCCAATAAGTTAAAAGCTCAAGAAATTGAAATATATAAGAACAATAAACCAATTTCTGTATCTAATGTTTTAAAACAAAATGGTGTTATTGAAGATGAATATACTATCCCAAGTGGAAGTATGATTATTCCAAATAAACAACCAGAAGCACCATTAATTTCAGCAATTTTAGAATTTGATGCTGAAATAGATGAATCAGTTTTACAAGAAGAAAAACAAAAAAGCATTAAAAATGGATCATCTTTGATGTATGACACTACTGCTTTTAATTTCACTATGATGTACGGATTGCCAGCGGTAACAGTTCCTCAAAATATAACTAAGAATTTAGATGTTTGGTCGCCCTATCAAGAAACTATTGAGGTAAACAAGGGTGCTGTAATGTGGGCAGTAGATGGCAAAGATGATAGATCAGTTGCTTTTGCTGCTAGATTAATGGAACAAAACATAGAAGTAAGAATAATTGATAAAGATTCATCTTTGTCAGGACATAATCTTTCAAGAGGAAGTGTAGTTGTTATAGCTATGGATAACCCTGCTTTTAAAGATTTACATCTTGCTGTGAACTCTACAGCTTTATCTTTAGACTTATCGGTGGTATCAATTGAATCTGGTTTTGGTCCTGGAGAATTACCAGATTGGGGTGGCAGACATTTTAGATTACTTGAGAGACCTCAAATAGCTATTTTAAGTCATGAGGGTTTTAGTTCATACGATGTTGGAGTCAGCTGGTGGTCTCTTGATCATCATTTAGGCATTAGACATAGTCAATTAAATTCATCATTAACGGCTTATGGTGATTTAAGACGCTACAACACCATAATTCTTCCAAGTGGAAATCCAGACATAAGTGACTACGCAAAATCTATGCTTATGGATTGGGTAAAACAAGGTGGTACATTAATCGCTAATAATGCTTCTTCAAGATCTATTATTTCCTCCAACATAGGTAACGTAAAGAACTTAAATAAAACATTTGAAAATAGTAAAACATTTAATTTCGATTTGATGAGAGAGTTATATTCATTAGAGGATCAAATTGATATAACTAATGCTAATGATAATAAAGCAAATCTCCAAATCTCTTATCCATGGGAGTCAACTGATAAAACATATACAAAAGATCAATTAGAGATGCGTGATAAATGGCAATCTTTGTTAATGCCCTCAGGTGCCTTTGTTGCTACAAGAAATGACGATGAGCACTGGCTTACATTTGGTACAGATAAAATCTTGCCTGTGCTATACAGTAATTATCCAATTTTAATGACTGGTGGAAGCTCTGAAGCTGTTTTGAGAATTGGAGAACTTATGCCAAATTCTGAAATATCTGAGAATAGAACTATTAACTGGTCTCAAATACCAGCTGGATATGATATGAATGTGAGAATGAGTGGATTGGTTTGGCCTGAAGCAAGTCAAAGAATCGCTAATTCAGCATATCTAACCAGAGAAAGGATTGGAAAAGGTCAAATAATCTTATTTTCTGGAGAACCTAATTTTAGGGGCTCAGCTAGGGGAACTAACCGTTTATGGTTAAACGCTGTTGTTTATGGTTCGGGATTAGGAACAAGTTCTAGAATTACTCCATAAAAAAAGCTCTCTAACAAAGAGAGCTTTTGTTTAAGTAAATTAATTTATAAATACAGTGTGGTCTTTACCCTCTTCAGCGACTCTTATAACTAAAAGTTGCTGACACGTACCTTCGGGTAATGATGGCGTATCTGCCTCTCCACCATGAACCCAATCAGATTTTTCAAACCAATATTCATTTTTGACATATTCTTTCCAAGAACCAGATGATTTAGATTGTGAAGTACCATCTAAAACATAAACCAATGTTCCAGCTGCTGGATGAAAATGTTTTGGTGTTCCATCTTGATTACAAGAATTTCTTCTCTCAACGTGCATCTCCATATCATTGCCCAGGTTAAACACCTCACTAGATATTAAGCCAGGAAATGTTGGTTTTTCTTCTGAATGATCATGCGCAAAAGCTGGTAACGATACCAGTAGTGTTAATAAAAATTTATACATAATTTCTCCTCTTTTTTACAAGTTAATACAAAAAATTAAATAAATAAAGAAATATTCCTTCATCATTTAATAAATTCAGTAACCTCATTTAGGAATCTATCAAAAGATGGTTGATGGTTATACATCATATGGCCAGCTTCGAACTCAGAAAATATAACTCTATCCATGTCTACTGAATTATCATTCATGAAATTTTCAGCTGTGAAACATGGTGTTGCTAAATCATAGAGACCACAAGAAACATATACTTTGAAATCTTTATTGTATCTTTGTGCTCTAGCTATATGTGGAACTGTATTTACGTATCCAAAATCATTACCTTTCCATTCTTGAGGATGTTTCCAGCTTAAATATACATCTGAATCACCACTTTGATAGAGCATATCCATTTCTACTCCGATTTCAGCGAACCAACTATGGATAGCAGTCACATATGCAGACATAAATCCTTCACTTGATACATCGGTATCAGGATATTGACCTCCCGCCATATAATCAGAATTTTTATATCTTGAATCAAGTCTTCCAACAGAATAACCCTCATCTCTTAATAATTCCTTTCTAAAACTTGAAGCATCGACCCTCATATCAAAATCTTCAACAAATCTTTTACTAAGACCAGTGAAATATGAATATTTTTTCATAATTTCATTTTTGTCTTCGGTATTAATTCTTGAGCCTTTTAGTAGTGCTGGTCCATATTCTTCAAGACTAAATTCTTTAGATTCTGCATAAAAATCCTTGAGTGATTTATTAGAATCGACCTTTCCATGGTAATAAGCTGTAGCAGCATAAGAAGGAAGAAAACCATAATGAGGACTATTATTACCAGGATGAAATACTAAATATTGGTAGTCTGATGCGGGTGCAACTAACAATAAGCCATTTACCTCAATTGGCGTAATACTCCCTGATCTTAATTCAGAAACTAACAATGGACCTCTTATACCACCATAGCTTTCACCTAATATGTATCTTGGTGAGTTCCATCTTTTATTGTCTGTAATCCATCTTCTAATAAATTCAGCAATTATTTTAGGATCTTCACTAACACCCCAAAACTCCTCTCCTTCATGACATCCTATAGCCCTACTGTAGCCAGTTCCAACTGGATCTATGAAAACTAAATCAGCATCACTAAGTGGTGATAGTTTATTATCTATTATCACATATGGAGGAGATCCATCATCAGATGCATTACTAGGAACTTTAATAACTTTAGGTCCAAGAACACCCATATGAAGCCAAAGTGAAGCCGATCCAGGACCTCCATTAAAACTAAATATCACAGGTCTTTGATTAGTATTTTTTGATATATATTCTGTGTAAAAAAATGATGCCATTGGTAGATTAGGATTATCTTTCTCATAAATTATTTTTTCCTTAAGGCTGGCTGTATATTCTATTTTTTTACCATTAAACGTTCCAACAAAATCATTGGAAAAAGATCTTTCTTGAACAGTATCTCTTGTAATATTTTTACAATCATTATTCTGATCATTTAAATCTGTGTTAAGTTTTTCATTAGCATTAATGGTTGACGATGATATAAAAATTAAAAATGTTAAATATATAGCCTTTGATTTCATATTTACTCCAAAATATATAATTTCAATATATCAAAAATAAATGTTTTTTGTATTACACAAATAAAAAAATTAAATTATTATTTATGTATGGATAAATTAAAGATTGTTTTTAGTTTAGTTAAAATTAGATTAAAAAATATAGGCAGTGTTCTGATAAAAGGTTCTACAGCTTACGTTATAGCTTCATTTGGCCTAATTCAAGTCTCAAGTATTGTGGCTGACAATGTTGATATAGTTTCATCAATAGGAATATCAAAAGAATCATTTATGCAATTTCTTTTTGTTGGCCTAGGTATTTTATTTCCAATATTTCTTATTTTTACAATCATTAATAAAAGAAAATCTATTAATAAAGATATATTAGAAACCTTAGATAAAAATCTTGATCAGATTGATGATCAAAGACCAAAAATAGCTGTTATACCTTTTGAAAATTTAAACAAAGATGATGATGGGCAATTCCTTGTTGATGGAATTGCAGAGGATCTTCTTACAGAATTATCGATGGTTAAAGAAATATCAGTTGCAACAAGAAAAACTTGTTTTAATCTTCGCGAAAAAGATATTACTAGTCAAAATTTTAAGGATGAATATGGCTTTGATTTCATCGTGACTGGCAGCATAAGAGCATCAGAAAATAGGTTACGTATTTCTATTGAACTCAGTGACATGAATGATGATAGAGTTATTTGGAGTAATAAGTTTGATATTGAGAACAAAGATATATTTGAAATCCAAGATGAAATAGTTACTAAAATTGTCACATGTATAGTTGGTGAAATTGAAATATCAAGTCTTAAAAGAGCAAATAGAAAACCAACAGATAATATGACCTCATATGAATATACACTTAAAGGGCGAGCTTTAAATCAACAGTATGAAAAAAATGCAAATGCAGAGGCAATTAAAATGCTAGATGCAGCAATTGAGGCAGATAAAACTAACCCCCTTCCATATTCATGGAAAGCTTGCACTATTGGCCAATCAATGGCGTTAGGTTTTAGAGAAAATAATGACAAAACAATGTCAGATTTCATGACCGCTCTTAGTAAAGCTAATGAGTTAAATGACAATGATTGGAATGCTTTAAGAATAATTGCTGAGGCTCATTTAACATTGCAAGATTTTGAAGGAGCTATGGTTTATGCAAATAAAGCTTATAACGCAAACCCTAATCATCCTTTTGTGTTATGGATATATGGCAGAGTTTTAATGAGACACGGAAATCTAGAAAGTGGTATTAAAGTACTTGAAAAGCTATATGAAAGAGAACCTATTCCAATGAGCGATATAAATACTGATAGAATGAATAAAGAGCTTTTTCTTGCTTATTATCTAAATGATGATTATCAAAAGTGTAATGAAATATTTACTAAGATAAATGAATTCACATTTAGAGAGTGGTTAATAAATATAGATATAAAAAAATATCAAAAGACTGAATATCTTAATGACAATTGGTTTCTTTCAGGATTGAGTAGATTCAAAGAATTAAATATGAAGAAAGAAATATCGCTTTTCCATTTAAATGATAAGAATATTTCATCCAATCTTTTAAATCTCTCAAAAGAAATATACACATCTGCTTAATTTATTATGTACTTAAAAAATGTATGGAAAGTAGTAACTGCTTATTTAGTTGGAAGCTTTGCACTCATACAATTTGCTAATATAGCTTTTCCTTATTTTGAAGTTCAGTCCTATGTTGGATTTACATCTGATCAAATTATGAAAGCACTATTTATAGGTTTACCATTAGGCCTGCCGATTGTTTTAATAACAGCTCATTTTTTATCAAAAAAAGGCTCCTTTTTAAACAATGAATTAGAGAATATTGATACCTTACAAAATATTGGTTCCTATAAACAAAAAATTGCTGTAATTCCATTTGCAAATCTTAATAAAGATGAAGATGGTGCCTTTTTAGTTGATGGTATTGTGGAGGACTTGATAACAGAATTCTCTATGATCAAAGAAATTGAAATTTTATCAAGGCAATCATGTTTTGATTTTAGAGAAAAAAATTATTCAACTGAGGAGTTTAAAAAAGAATTCGATCTTGATTATATAGTTTCTGGAAGTATAAGAATAATCAATGATAGGCTAAGAATCTCGGTTGAATTATCAGAATTAAATGATGGTAATGTGTTATGGGGTTGTAAATACGATAGAGTTAAAGAAGATATATTTGATATTCAAGATGAAATTGTTAGAAAAATTACTATATCTCTTATTGGTGAAATAGAACTATCTAGTTTAGAAAGAGCAAAAAGAAAACCAACTGAAAATATGACATCCTATGAAAGTTTATTAAAAGGCAAGGAATATCATCATAGATTTACAAAAGAAGATAATGAAGAGTCCTTGAGGGCATTAGATTTATCAATACAAGCTGATAGAAATAATTCTCAAGCTTATGCATGGAAAGCATGTGCTCTTGGACAAGCTTATGGTAGAGGCTACAGAGATGATACGGATCAACTAATATCAGAAATAATGGAAAATATTAATAAAGCTGTTGAGCTTAATAATAATGATTTTGAAGCTCATAGAATGTTAGCAGAGGTTCATTTATCACTTCACGAATTTGATAAAGCATATGATCATGGATTTAAATCATTTCAACTTAACCCCAATGACCCAAGAGTAACTTCGGTTTTTGGTGAAATTCTTATAAGAATCGATAAATTAGATAAAGGAGTTGAGCTTTTAGAAAAAGCATACGAACTTGATCCAATTCCACAAGGTCAAAACACTTCTGACAGAAGACTTTGCGCCCTTCTTACGGGATATTATTTAAAAAATGATTTTAATAAATGTAAAGACCTGATTAATGATATTAGTGATATAGATTTTAAATCATGGTTGTTATCAACAAACATACATAAAAAAAATAATTTTAATATTGATAATTTAAATTGGTTCGTAAGTGGTTCTAAGAAATTTGCAAATATTGATATAGAATTAGAAATTGATAGATTTCATCTAAACAATAAAGAACTTAGCAAAACTTTAGAGAAAGAAGCAAAAGAAATATTAAACTAATATATTATGATTTTTAAAAATATACTTGAAACAATTGGTAATACTCCATCATTTAGAGTTACCAATATTTCAATTAACAATACAAATATTTATGTCAAAGCTGAGTACTTTAATCCTGCAAGTTCAGTAAAAGATAGGTTAGCTATTAGCATTATTGAAAATGCAGAAAAAAAAGGACTGCTTAAAGAAGGAGATACAGTTGTTGAAGTAACAAGTGGTAATACTGGTATAGGTCTTGCTATGGTATGTGCTGCAAAGAAATATCCTTTAATTGTTACTATGCCTGATAGTGCCTCTATAGAAAGAAGGAAGTTAATGAGATACCTTGGTGCAAAGGTTCTTTTAACACCTGCATCCGAGGGTGGGACAGCTGCATATAAAAAAGCTAAAGATTTAGTTGATAAAAATGGCTGGTTCTTTGCAAGACAATTTGAGACTGAGGATAATCCAAATATTCATGAAAACACCACAGCTCATGAAATTTATGAAGACTTTAAAGATATCGGTCTAGATTATTGGGTGTCAGGATATGGAACTGGTGGAACCTTTACTGGTGTATCAAGATATTTAAAGCAAAAAATGCCAGATACCAAATTAGTGTTAACAGAACCAGATGTTGCTCAGCTCGTTGGTAGCAAAATATCTCAAAAAAGAAATGCTGATAACTCTGCATTGAAAAGTCACTCAAGTTGGAATCCTCATCCTATTCAAGGATGGACAACTGATTTTATTCCTTATGTTCTTCAAGAATCTATTGATAATAAATATATTGACGAATTAATACCTGTATCTGGTGATGATGGTATTTTTTGGGCAAATGAGCTGGCAAAGAAGGAAGGAATAATTACAGGTGTATCAGGTGGTGCAACATTTGCAGTAGCTGTGAAAGTAGCAGAAAAGGCAAAGAAACATTCAAATATTCTTTGTATGTTGCCAGATACCGCAGAGCGTTATATGTCTAGCATTCTTTTTGAAAATATTAATACAGAAATGAGTGTTGAAGAATTAGAAGTTTTTAATTCAACTAAGTAATTCTATTCAAGAGTTTTTGCAGGTATGCCAGCAACTGTTGTATTTGGAGCTACGTCTTTTAATACCAAACTTCCTGCAGCAACTGTCGAGTTTTCACCAATTGTTATATTTCCTAATATAGTACTTGATGCATAAATTGATGCGCCTGATTTTATTTTTGGATGCCTGTCACCCCTTTCATTACCTTTTCCACCAAGCGTAACTCCCTGAAAAATAGAAACATTTTCTTCCACCTTGGATGTTTCACCTATAACAACACCAGTTGCATGATCTATCATCACTCCTCCTTGAATATCAGCCGCCGGATGTATGTCTACACCAAAAACCTCTGATGCTCTATTTTGTATAAATAAAGCCATAGTATGTCTATCATTCTTCCAAAGACAGTTAGCTGCCCTATAAGAAGCAAGACCCTGGAATCCTTTATAGAATAATATTGGTGTTGAGTAGTATTTACATGCAGGATCATTTTTTTTAAAAAAAACTAAATCCTTCTCAAGTGCTTCTGCAATCCCATCACAATTTTTATAAACATCTAGTATGAAATTTTTTATATCTTTTGAACTTAGAGCATCGCTATTGAGTTTTGAAGAAATAATTGATGCTATTGAGCTTATTAACGAATCTTGAGATAAAACAAGTAGATTTAGGTATGGGGATAAAGAAGGTTCAGCAGCCTTTCTTAATTTAACTTCATCTTTGATAAGAGACCAGATATTGTTGTTCATTTAATAATAATATTTCCTGTATTACTCTACGTAAAGGCCAAAACCTTCTTGAAGACCAATAATATCGTTTTGTGTACTTTTATTTGATAAATAATAATCTTTTGCTTCTTTTGGGAAAAGAATATAGTTCAAGAGATCTGTTTCATTATTAGATAAATTTTTAATATTATTTTTGTTACAAAAATCTTTAAAATCTTTTTTATATGTTTCTATATTTTGATTTGTTAGGTCTTCATTTGATATTAAATTTGATTTTTCTACTTTTTTTAATAATTTATTACAAATATCGCCAGGTATCCTCCCATAACGACCATTCACAAGATCAACAAACTCCTTGTTTAGTGTCTTGTACCTTTTTCCATCTAAAACATTCATAAGAGCCTGGGCTCCAACGATTTGAGATGATGGTGTAACCAAGGGCACAAATCCTACGTCTTTTCTAATTTTTGGAATTTCATTAATTAAGTCTTTAAATTTATCAGATTTATTCAAATCATGAAGTTGCTTCTCAAGAATGCTTAACATTCCACCTGGGACTTGATTTGTAAGCATATTTACATCAACACCTCTCATTGACCCTTCATATTTTTTATATTTTTTTCTTACTTCATTAAAATATTCTGAAATATCTGTTAGTAATTGCATATCAAATGGGTTTTCGTCATCTGCATAAATCATTGATATAAAGCTTTCAGTGGCAGTATGAGCATAGAGATTACTGAAAGATGAAATGCTAGTATCAATATTATCAACTCCAGCTTCATAAGCTTTAAAGTTTGTTGCATCAGATAGACCAGTGGTTGAGTGAGTATGAAGATGAATAGGTATATTGAGATTTTTTTTTAATTTTTTAATTAATTCATAACAGGTTTTTGGTCTTAATAGCCCTGCCATATCTTTAATTGCAAGAGAGGTTGCGCCAATATCTTCAATATCTTTTGCAAGTTTTATCCAATAACGTTCGTTATGAACAGGGCTGGTTGTATAACAGATAGTGCCTTGAGCATTTTGATTACCATTATTAACAAATTCAATTGAAGATTTAATATTATTAGTATCATTTAGCGCATCAAAAATCCTAAAAACATTAATACCTTCTTTTATAGAATTCTTGATGAATAATGAAATTATTGAATCATCGTATTCTTTGTATCCTACTAAGTTCTTTCCCCTAAGTAGCATCTGCAAATCAGTTTTTTTAAAATTTTTTTTAAAAGTTTTTAATCTATCCCATGGATTTTCATTTAAAAATCTTAAACAGCAATCGTATGTTGCTCCACCCCAGACCTCTACAGACGAAAACCCTACTTTATCCATCTTTTTTAGAGCAGGTAACATATCTTCTGTTTTCATTCTGGTTGCAATCAATGACTGTTGACCATCTCTAAGAATAAGTTCAGTAATTTTTGGCTTAGATGAATTCATTGAATATTTATGTTTATTTTAATTATATCTAAATAATAAACATATATATCTCAAATCTTTATAAAAATTTGCTTAAAGATGTATTATTATTAATCTTTAATTAGCTAATACGGGAGAAAAAATATGGCTGAATATCAAATATTAAACTTAATGCAAGTAGGATTTATTCAAAATGCAATGTATTTTGTTGGAATGGTTCTGTTCACATGGTTAGGTTTTAGAATGGCAAATAACATATATAACAATGCAGATGCAAATATGCTTTCAAAAGTATTTACATCAGTATTTTGTATATTTGTCGCTGCATTTATGTTTGGAGTAAATCAAATAGGCGGATCAATTTTAGAATCAGCTGTTATGCAACTCAATGAGGTTGGAGCATCATCAGCAGAGAGAATGGCTGAATATTTAGATTTTCCTCTTGTTGTGGGATCACCTCTTCAAACTGCATTCGTACTATTCATACTTGCTTTCCAATTAGCAATCACTTGGTCTAGTAAGTAATATAAATAAGGGGTCTGCAAAGGCCCCATTTTCATGTTAAAAAATAAAATAATTAGCCAACTAATATGTATATTAATATACTTAATATCTTTCTATCTATCGTATATTCTAGTTCCTGAATCAATATCAAATATATGGTTGAAAATTACCATTTGGCATATATACGCTACTATATTTATTTATATTGGAAGTGTAATTTTAAAAAATTCTAGCTTATATGATCCTTTTTGGTCAGTAGCCCCAATACCTATTGCATTATATTTAGCGCTAAATTTTGAAAACACTTTAATCGTAAAGTTTCTTGTTTTAACACCTATAATTTTTTGGGCATTAAGGTTAACAAGAAATTGGATAATTAGTTGGGAAGGTTTTGAGCATGAGGATTTTAGATATATAGATTTAAAAAATACTAGTATGTTCAAAGCTGAATTTAATAATTTCTTTGGAATACATTTATTCCCCACACTAATTGTTAATTTAAGTTTATACCCGTTGGTATTTATTCTCACAAATAATAGTAATTCATCTATTTTTTTAAGCTTTGCTTCTTTGTTTACTTTTCTAGCTGTGGTCCTTGAAACTATATCTGATGAACAGATGAGAGAGTTTAGAAAAAATCCATTAAATAAAGGCAAAACAATGAAATATAAGTTATGGAAATACTCAAGACACCCAAACTATCTTGGTGAAATAGGGTTCTGGTTTGGTATATATATGATGGGCTTAAGTTCTGGTATGGCACCTTTTTGGATAATTATATGTCCCCTAACCATGTTAGCACTGTTTATTTTTGTTTCGTGTCCTATGATGGATAATAGAAGTCTTATGAATAGACCTGATTACAAAGATTACATGGAGGTTACGTCGCAACTAATGCTTCTTCCTCCAAAAAAATAATTTTGTTATACCAAAATATATATGTAAAATTAAAATATGAGTGATCCAAACATAGTTCAAAAATTTATATGGGTTTCAGAAAGAACCATATTATTAATTATTGCCTTTGCAACAATTTTTGCAACAGCTTCAGAGCTTTTAAGAATAATTGAAGTCGAAACTGTAAATCTAAGTGATTTATTCTTATTATTTATATATGCAGAAGTATTGGGAATGGTAGCCTCTTTTCATGCTAATAATAGAATACCAGTAACACTGCCATTAATAATTGCTATGACAGCATTGACCAGAATGATAATTCTTCAAAGCAAAGATTTAAACGCAATTAATATCATCTATGAAGCAACAGGAATACTAATATTAGCTGTAGCTGCTTATATAATGACCCTCAAAGACAAAATAAGTCTTAAGAAAATTCTGTTAAGAGAAAAAATAGAAGAAACTGAAAAATCTGATTAAATAGATTTACTTAATAGCTCCTCATATATTGGCATAGCTTTTTCTACTATTCTTTTTTCATTATCACTTAGTTTGATTTCAGCAT
>TARA_Y200000002_G_scaffold369579_1_pt1 | contig 12576 bp, 11 predicted proteins | sample TARA_Y200000002 | Tara Oceans TARA_Y200000002 (sample SAMEA2619388) | marine metagenome | biome: marine biome (ENVO:00000447); feature: surface water layer (ENVO:00002042); material: "saline water (ENVO:00002010), including plankton (ENVO:xxxxxxxx)" | depth 5 m | reverse complement strand
TTTAGATAATGGTTATTATATATATCAAGCAGATGCTGGAAATTATCTGTCAGTTTCAGGTTCTGGTACTATTCCTCATTCACAAGGTTTTTTTGTGAAAAAAACATCAAATATACCCGTAACTTCTACATTAAATTTTAGTACATCACAAACTGTAAATACCCAAGCTAATTTTACTAAGTCTGTAAATGGAATAAATCTACCATTGACTTTAAAATTAACTTCAAATAATAACCCCTATTATGATTTTGCTTACGTTAATACAGGTACAAATTATTCCAATAACTATGATCCTGGTGAAGATATTTTTGAATTATTTAGTCCATATCCAGACTATGTTCCAAACCTTTTTTTTCTAGATAATCAGGGAAATCAATTAGACAGAACATCCATTAATAATAATAATAGTATAGATCTTCTTTTTGAAGCTAAAATTGGACCATTTGCACATGGCACTTACACAATAAATTTTGAAAACTTATCACAATTTATGATTGGATCTTGCTTAACTTTAGAAGATTTACATAACGGAATTCAAACGGATCTAAGACTAGATTCTTCTTACACTTTTTTATCCGACTCTAATTCAACTAATCCAAGATTCAAATTACATATAGATGTAGATTATGATATTATTGTTTCTAATTTAACTTGTTTTCAAGATTCTAGTGCCAATATTTCATTAAAAGGGAACTCTATTATTGGAAATTTTTTCAATTTAATTGATTCAGTGGGTAACTTATCTGATTCTGTTACGGCAACTCAGGATTCATTAAGTTTTACAAATTTAAATGCTGGAACATACAATATATTAACAAACCATATTGGAAGATGTAATTTACAAGTACAAGATATAATTATTGTTGAGCCTCAAGAAGTTATTGCTAATTTTCAAAATATAAATGATACCATATTTTTAGACTCTAGTGGCTCTGCAAACATTGATTTTAATAATGCTTCGAATGGCGCTAATTATTATACATGGAATTTTGGAGATGGTAGTATTTCAAATTTAAATTCTCCCACTCATTCATATAATGCGTCTGGCGTCTATATTGTTAGTTTAGAAGCTAGAAGTGATAGTACTGGAACTTGTTCTAGTACTTATAGTAAATTAATAAATGTAATCAATCCATTTTCTACAGTTGATAATAATATTGAAATTTCAAAGGATTTTAATTTTTCAGTTTCTGATAAATATATTGAGCTAAATTTTGAAAATAACTTTGAAAATGAAGTTGGGTTACAAATGTTTAGTATTGATAATAAACTAGTTTATTCTAAGGATAACTTAAATCCTTTCAATAAAATTAATCTATCTAATTTGAATATTGGTATTTATATCATCACATTATCAAATCAGCGTACACTTGAAACATTATATTTGAAAAAATTCTTCTTAAACTAATTCAATATTTTCAAATTTATGGTTAGCATTATTATTACTTCATATAACTATGGAAAATATATTGAAAGAGCGATTAGAAGTTGCTTAGAACAGACACTAGATAATTCTGAATATGAAATAATAATCGTTAATGACTGTAGCACTGATTTTACTGAGAAAATTTTAGAAAATTATAAATCAGAGGCTAGAGTTTTTAATTTAAAAAAAAATATTGGTCTTTCTGCAGCAAGAAATTTTGGTATAAAACAATCTAAAGGACAGTTTGTAGTTTTTTTAGATGCTGACGATTATTTGCATAAACAAATAATCAGTATTGAAAAATTATTTTTAGAAGAAAACAATTCATTAGATGCAGTTTCTGTTGACTATTATCAAGTTGATGAAAGAGGAACTCATAAAAAATACTTTAACGCAGAAAAGAACCCAATAGCTTGTGGAATTATGTTTAGAAAAGACTTATTATATGAGGTGGGATTATATGATGAAAATTTTCTTGCAAGAGAAGAACAAGAGCTTAGACACAGATTTGAAAAAAAATATAAAATTCATAATTTATCAGTTCCATTGTATCGTTATTGGATACACGATGATAATTTGACAAAGAATAATAATAAAATGGAATATTACAAAGATGAATTAATTAAAAAGCATGGCAATTAGTCAAACTATTGTAGAAGGTGATAGAATTTATTTAAGATATATTAAATTAACCGATGTCAATGATAATTATTTAAGCTGGCTGAATGATGATGAGGTTATGAAAGGAATTGTATCATCAGGATTTAATTTAAAAAAATTACAATCTTACGTAACAGAAAAAATTAATTCTAGACATACTCATTTTTTTGCAATAGTCTTAAAATCAAATAACCTTCATATAGGTAACATTAAATTGGATTTTCATGATTCAAAAGCAAATCTTTCTGAAATGGGTATTTTAATAGGAGATAAGAATTATTGGGGTAAAGGAATTGCTAAAGAAGCATGTGATTTGATTTTGAACTATGGATTTAAAAAATTAAAACTCAGAAAAATTTTTTTAGCTGTTTTTGAAAATAATATTTCTGCATTAAATCTTTATAAATCGTTGGGCTTTAAAATAGAAGGCAAACTAATAAAGCATGTTGAAGTTAAAGGTACTCTTTATGATAAATATTTAATGGGAATTTTTAGTAAAGATTTTTTTTAAAAATGAACTTATTAATCATTCAAGCAAGGATGGGTTCTTCTCGACTTACTGGTAAGGTTATGAAAAGAATAAATGGTACTCCATTATTACAAATACTTTATAATAGAATATTACGTTCATCCGCTAGTTATGAAATTGTTATTGCCACTACAAAGAATAAGGAAGACGATATAATTCAAGAATTTTGTAATAGTTATAATATAAATTTTTTCAGAGGCTCAGATTGGGATGTTCTTGATAGATTTTACCAAACTGCTACTTCACAAAAAATAAAACCAAAAAATATTATTCGTGTCTGTGCCGATAACCCTCTTTTATCTCATGATGTGATTGATGAAGTTTTTAATAATTACATTAAAAGTGGAAAAGATTATTTTTCAAACTCTAATCATGAACCAGATTATCTGGAGGATGGGTTTGATGTTGAAGTATTTAATTTTGAAGCACTAGCATTTGCATGGAAAAATGCTAAATTGGTTTCAGAAAGAGAGCATGTATCTCCATTTATTAAGAAAAATTTTGCATGTGGATGGAAAAAAGTACATGAGACTTATAATTATAAGCTTTCAGTAGATACCGAAAATGATTTTTTGCTTGTACAACAAATTTTTAAAGAATTAGAAAATAGTAAATATTTTAGTATTAATGAAGTTGTTGATTTGTTAATTAAAAAACCACATTTATTAGAAATTAATAAAGAAAGTAGAATTAATTCTGGATATTTGAAATCATTAAAAAACGATAAAGAAATTGGTGCATAAAAAATTTATATCAAATTTTGAAAAATCTAATGAATATCGTAATGTTATTCATGATCTTATCCCTGGAGGAGCACATACTTATTCAAAGGGAGATGATCAGTTTCCCGTAAACTCCCCAGCTGCAATTACTCATGGAAAAGGAGCTTATGTTTGGGATCTTGATGGAAATAAATATTTTGATGCTCTAATGGGTCTTACTTCAGTTTCTTTAGGACATGCATATGAGCCAGTTTTGGAAAGAGTAAGAGAAGAATTACTAAAAGGCTCTAATTTTTCAAGACCTTCTGTCATTGAACACGAGATGGCAGAGCGTTTTTTATCTTTGGTGCCTCAGCATGACATGATTAAGTATGCTAAAAATGGTTCTGTTGTAACAACAGCAGCTATAAAGTTAGCACGTGCAGCAACTGGAAGAAATATCGTTGCAAGAACAGCAGAACATCCATTTTACAGTTATGATGATTGGTTTATTGGATCAACTGATTGTGATTTTGGTGTTCCAAGAGAAGTTAAAAATATGACTGTAACATTCAAGCATAATGATTTAGATGATTTAGAAAGAATGTTTCAAGAATATCCAGGCAAAATTGCCTGTATAATTGGAGAACCAGAAAAATGGGAAGTTATTGAACCAGAATTTTATCAAAAAGCAATTGCCATTGTTCATAAGCATGGAGCTTTATGGATTATGGATGAAATGATCACGGGATTTAAAACAGATTATCCAGGATCAATTAAAAGACTCAATGCTAATCCAGATATGTCAACTTGGGGAAAGGGAATTGCTAATGGTTTTTCTTTTTGTGCTTTAACGGGCAAAAAAGAAGTAATGAGTCTAGGTGGGATTAAAAATGCTGGTGATAAAAAACTATTTTTAGTCAGTACTACTCATGGTGGTGAAACTACAGCTATTGCTGCTGGCTTAGCTACTATGGATATATTTGAAAATAATAATGTGGTTGATTACAATAAAAAAATAGGGCAACTTTTTATTGATGGGTTGAATAAAATATTTAACTATCATGATGTTAAAGATTATTTTGATTTGAAAGGATTTAATTGGAATGTAGGATTAATTGTAAAAAACTCTAAAAAAGAACCATGTATGTTTTACAGAACCTTATTTATGCAAGAAATGATTAAAAGGGGAGTGCTATATCAAGGAATTTTATCTCCTTGCTATTCTATGACTAAAAATGATATAGATTTAATGTTAGAAGCATTTAACGATTCTGTTTTAATTTTTAAAAAGGCTTTACAAGAAGGTTATGGTAAGTATTTAATTGGCCCAGAAATTAAACCAGTATTTAGAAAGTATAATTAATATGGTCTCAAGAACAACAAATCCTAACGAAATAAATTTTAGATCAAAATTTGATCTTTCAGGAAAATGGATTGTCATAACTGGAGCATGTGGTTTAATTGGTAAAGCTTTTTGTGAAGCTGTTGCACAATTTGGTGCGAGTATAGTAGTTACCGATATTCAAGCATTTGCATCTGAAAAATTAGCTAATGATTTAAGTGTTAGACACAAAAGAGAAATGATTGGTTTAAGTGTTGATGTTTCTAACAAAGAATCTGTAAAACAATTATTAAATAAGATTTTAAAGAAAACTAATAGAATTGATGGCTTAGTAAATGGTCATCAAAACAAATCTCATTTGATCTTTGAGAAATTTGAAGAGTTAAATGAAGAAAATTGGGATAAAGTAGTTGAAGTAAATTTGAAAGGAACATTTTTAATGTGTCAAATTATAGGCTCTTATATGTCTAAAAATGGAGGTGGTAAAATTGTAAACCTTCCCTCAACTTATTCAGTTGTCGCCCCAAACCAAAATTTATATAATGGTACTAATATGGGTTGTCCTGCAGCTTATTCTGCTTCAAAGGGTGGTGTTGAGGCATTAAGTAAATACTTAGCCAGTTACTGGGCCTCAAAAAATATTCAAGTTAATATGATTACACCTCATGGTGTTTGGAATAATCATGAAAAACAATTTGAAGAAAATTTTGCAAAATTTTCTCCAATGGAACGAATGAGTTGTAATCATGAAGTGGCTAGCGCCTTGATTTATTTACTTTCTGATGCTTCATCATATGTTACTGGAGATAACTTATTAGTTGAGGGAGGATGGACAGTTTGGTAAATAACAAAGAAGAAAAGTGGACTCTTATTATAAATCAAAATAATAGATTTAAAATAACTAGCTTTCTTAGACTTTTATCTAATTATAAAGATCTTTTATTTCTCTTTGTAAAAAGAGATTTTGTTTCCCAATATAAACAAACTATTTTTGGTCCACTTTGGTTCATCATTCAACCTGTTTTAACAACCATTACTTTTACATTGATTTTTGGAAATTTAGCTAAAATCCCAACTGATGGAATTCCAAATATATTATTTTACATGTCTGGTGTTACTTTTTGGAATTACTTTGCTGATTGTGTTAATAAAACATCTTCAACGTTTGTTCTTAATCAAGGCTTATTTAGTAAAGTTTATTTTCCCAGAATAATTGTTCCTTTTGCTGTTGTAATAAATAATTTATTAAAATTTGGTATTCAATTTCTTTTGCTTTTAATTTTCTGGTTAATTTATTATATTAGAGATGGAGAAATTTACTATAACTATACCTTATTTTTATTACCGTTTTTGATTTTAATTATGGCACTATTAGGGCTAGGAATTGGTATGATAATTTCTTCCATGACAACTAAATATAGAGATTTATCATTTCTGGTTTCATTTGGAGTTCAATTATTGATGTATGCTTCACCTATAGTTTATCCATTATCTATTGTTCCTTATCAGTATAAGTGGTTAATATTTATAAATCCAATGACTAGTGTTATTGAAACTTTTAAATTCGGGTTTTTAGGAAATGGAGAATTTGACATTATTTGGCTGAGTTACTCATTGTTAATTAGTATTATCATTTTTTTTGCTGGACTCGTTATTTTTAATAAGGTTGAAAAATCATTTATAGATACAGTATAAATTAATGGAATCAGTTTTAAAAATAGAAAATGTTTCAAAACAATATAGGCTTGGTCTAGTTGGAACTGGGACGTTATCACATGATTTAAATAGATGGTGGAGTAGAATAAGAGGAAAAGAAGATCCATATTTAAAAATAGGATCTACTAATGATAGAAATAATATTGATGGTGAATATGTATGGGCACTAAAAGACATTAATCTTGATATCAAAAAAGGTGAAGTAATTGGGATTATTGGCAAAAATGGCGCTGGGAAATCAACATTACTTAAATTATTGTCTCAAGTAACAAATCCAACTTCCGGAGAAATTAAAATAAAGGGCAGAATAGCTTCTTTGTTGGAGATAGGTACAGGTTTTCATCCTGAACTAACAGGAAAAGAAAATATATATTTAAACGGAGCAATTCTTGGAATGAGTAAAATAGAAATTGCTTCAAAATTTGATAAAATTTTAGATTTCTCAGGTATTGGCAGGTATATTGATACACCTGTGAAAAGGTATTCTTCTGGAATGATGGTAAGATTAGGATTTGCTGTAGCTGCTCACTTGGAACCCGAAATTTTAGTAGTTGATGAAGTTTTAGCTGTTGGAGATGCTGATTTTCAAAAAAAATGTATTGCTAAAATGAAAGAAGTAGCTAATGAAGGTAGAACTGTTCTCTTTGTAAGTCATAATATGACTTCCATTAGAAACTTGTGTGAAAGAGGAATAGTATTAGAATCAGGACTAGTAAAGTATGTAGGTGATTCAAATGATGCTATTAGCTATTACCTAAATCAAAGTAGAAAAAATGAAATTAAAATAGTTAGTCAAATAGATTCTAATTTAAGTGTTCATAACACTGGAGAAGCAAAATTTAAGTCTGCTTATTTAACAAATTTTGAAAATGATAATCCAGTGAACGAATTATTTTATCAAGAAAAATTCAAAATCATTAGTACTATTGAAATTTATAAAGACTTAGAGAATGTAAGTATTTCAATAAGTCTACTCAATGAATTTGGAGAAACTATTTCCTATGCTTATTATTCTAATAGTAGAGATTTGTTAGAAATTGATAAAGGCCAATACTTAATTTCATTTGAGTCACCTATAGATTTAATGCCTGGAAATTTTGCTTTAGGGTTGTCAATTTATCATTTTTATTCGGGTTCTACAATTGACTATATTGATTACTTTTATCCTTTTAAAGTTAAGAAAGAGACTTCAGATAAGAAAAAAGAGTACCCATGGGTCACTGTACGTGGTTACGTTGAGATGAGTAATAGTTGGCAGATAAAAAAAGTAATATTGTGAAAAATTCAAAGGTTTTAGTTATTGGCGGTGCAGGTTTTATTGGGAGCTATGTTGTTTCCGAATTACTCAAAGAAGATGTGTCTCAAGTTGTTATATATGACAATTTTGCTAGAGGGAAAAAAAAATACTTAGACGAATCTTTAAAAGATAAAAGGTGTTCAATATTTCCAGTCGGTGGCGATATTAGAGAGATTGATATTCTTAACTCAGCTATGGAAGGAATGGATTATGTTGTATGTTTAGCAGCAATGTGGTTATTGCATTGCAAAGACTACCCCAGAACTGCTTTTGATGTTAATATTTCAGGCACTTTTAACGTTCTTGAGGCATGTGTTAATAATAACATTAAAAAATTAATTTGGTCATCTTCAGCTTCAGTATATGGAGACGCTGTTGAACTTCCAATGTCCGAAAATCATCCATTTAATAATAAGAACTTTTATGGAGCATCTAAGATAGCTGGAGAAGCTATGTGTACTGCTTTTAATGATCGCTATGGTTTATCTGTAATTGGGTTAAGATACATGAATGTTTATGGCCCCAATCAAGATCAATCTGCTGCTTATACAGGAGTTGTTCCAATTATGTTAAATAAAATAGAAGCTAACGAAGCTCCAATTATAAATGGTGATGGATCTCAAGCATATGACTTTATATATGTTGAAGATGTAGCAAGGTGTAATATTAAAGCTTTAAAGTCAGATATTGATCATGGTTTTTATAATGTTGGTACTGAAGTTCAAACTACTATCAAAGAATTATGTGATTTGATATTAAAACTTAAGCAATCTGGATTAAAAGTAAAATATAATCCATATTCAAAAGATGATGCAAGAGCTTTAGTTCAAAATAGAATAGGTTCAAGAAAAAAAGCAGAGAAAGATCTTGGCTTTATATATAGTTATCCATTAAATCAGGGCTTGAAAAAGTTGATTGAATGGAGGATTGAAACTGGATTGGATAAATATTAATATCTATTTAATAAATGTTAAAGAAAAGAAATATAAGTATTTCAAGTCCTGTAACTGGTGAAGAAGAGTGGAATGCTGTTAAATCACCATTGATTTCAGGCTGGATTACTTCGGGACCTAAAGTTAAAGAGTTTGAAAAAATTTTTGCAGAACTACATGGCGTAAAACATGCTTTTGCAGTTACTAGTGCAACAACAGCTCTTCATTTAGCTTTAATAGCATTAGGTGTTGGTCCTGGTGACGAAGTTATTGTTCCAGCTTTCACTTGGGTTTCTACTGCAAATGTAGTTTTGTATTGTGGCGCCAAACCAGTCTTTGTAGATATTGATAAAAGTACTTATAATCTAGATCCTTTTAAGTTGAAAAATAAAATCTCTGATAAAACAAAAGTAATCATTCCAGTTCATTTGTTTGGTCTATGTGCTGATATGGATACTATTAAGAGTATTGCAAAAAATATTCCTTTAGTAGAAGACGCTGCATGTGCTGCAGGTGCCACATACAGAGGTAAGTATGCTGGTAATTTAGGAACAATTGGATGTTTTTCTTTTCATCCACGAAAATCAATTACTACAGGAGAGGGTGGAATGATTACAACAAATAATGATGATATAGCAGATCATCTTTCTAAATTAAGAAATCATGGAGCTGAGGTTTCAGAAGAAGAAAGACATAATGGTTCAAAACCTTATATTTTGCCTGATTTTAATATTCTTGGATATAATTACAGAATGACTGATTTACAAGGAGCTGTGGGTGTAGTTCAAATAAAAAAACTAAAATCTCTTATTAAAGAAAGAGAATGGTGGTCTAGTTTTTATAAAAAAGAGTTGAAAAATATTAAATGGTTAGAATTACCCAAATTCCCATCTTATTTTGGACACGGTTGGCAATCATTTGTGATAAATGTAATTCCTGAAAAAGCTCCGAAATCTAGAAATGAAATTATGGAGATACTTCAAAAAAATGGAATATCAACTAGACCAGGAACACACGCTGTACACATGCTTAATTTTTATAAGAATTCAATGAAAATTCATGAAAATGACTTCCCAAATGCAAAATTTGCAAATAATAATTCTATGGCTATTCCTTTACATAATAAAATGAATAAGTATGATTTTGAATATGTTGTTAATTGCATTAAAAATATTCGTTAATGTGTGGTATAACTGGGGTTTTTAATTTAAACGGTGAGTCATTTCCTTTATATCATCTTAAGAAGATGGCAAAAGCAATTGAGCATAGAGGTCCAGATGGAGAAGGTTTTTATGTTAAAGATAATATAGCAATTGCTCATAAGAGACTATCAATCATAGATTTAACTCCAAAGGGTTCTCAGCCTATGACTTCTAAGGATGGTAATTGGATTATCGCTTTTAATGGATGTATTTATAATTTTTTAGAATTAAAACAAGAATTAAAATCTTTAGGACATGAGTTTGTTTCAACTACAGATAGTGAAGTTATTGTTGAGGGTTTGTCAGCCTATGGAAGTGCTTTTTTTGAAAGATTAAATGGAATGTTTGCAGTTGTTGCATGGAACACTGTAACAAAAAAATTAATTTTAAGTAGAGATAGGTTTGGAGTTAAACCATTATATTATTTTTTTGACGGTGAAAAAATAATTTTTGGTTCAGAAATTAAAGCAATTATTGCTCATCCTAAATTTGAAGTGGAGGTTGATTTAGATTCATTAAATGAGTATTTCACTTTTCAAAATCAATTTTCATATAAAACTCTTTTCAAGGGAGTTCTTATGTTACCTCCAGCCAATACAATTTCAATTTCAAAGACCACAAAAGAAATTGAGCATAATTCGTGGTGGGATTTTTGTTTTTCAGAAACTGATGAAAGTATGACTTTTGAAGAAGCAAAAAAGGAAACAGAAAGATTGTTTCAACAGGCAGTAACAAGACAAATGATTGCAGATGTTCCTGTTGGATCTTACCTATCTGGAGGAATGGATTCTGGATCTATAACTGCTCATGCTAGCAAGCAAGTAAATAGACTTTCGACATTTACTTGTGGATTTGATATGAGTAAAGTTACTGGAATTGAATCAAATTATGATGAACGTAGAGATGCTGAATTAATGGCTAGTTTTTTTGAAACTTCTCACTATGAACAGGTCATTAATTCAAGTGATTTGAGATGGTCACTACCACGTGTTGTTTACCATATTGAGGATTTAAGAGTTGGTATGAGTTATCCAAATTATTACATTTCAAGACTCGCTTCAAAATTTGTAAAAGTATGTCTACAAGGAACTGGAGGTGATGAGCTATACGGAGGTTATCCGTGGAGATATTACAGAATATTTGATTCTATTAATCAAAAAGATTTTTTTGAACAATATTATGGCTTTTGGCAGAGATTATTACCAGATGAAGACAAACCCCAACTATTTACAAAGAAGGTCATTAAAAATATTGATTCCCTTTCTCCTAGAAAGATTTTTGAAAGAGTATTCACATTTAATGATAAGTTAAAATATGATAATCCAGAAGACCATATAGCTAATTCTCTTTATTTTGAAATCAAAACATTTTTACCTGGATTATTATTAGTTGGAGATAAATTATCAATGGCCAATGGACTTGAAGAAAGATTCCCTTTTTTGGATAATGAATTAGTAAACTTTGCACAAAAAATTCCAGTAAAACATAAATTAGGAAATCTTGAGAAGGAAATTTCGAATATTGATGAAAATGTGGAGAAAAAAAAATCTGTTTATAGAAAATATAATGATGGTAAAAACGTTTTACGCAAGGCTATGGAGGATATTATTCCTAAAGAAATAATTAATAGAAAAAAGCAAGGTTTTTCAGCTCCTGATGAAAGTTGGTACAGAGTTGAAAATGCAAAATATATTAAAGAATTACTATTGAGTAAGAATCTTGCTTGTGGTGATTACATTAATCAAAATTATATTAGGAAAATTGTTGATGAACATATTAACAAAGGGGTAAATCATAGACTTTTAATTTGGTCATTTATGAACTTTGAGTGGTGGTGTAGAATATTTTTGAATAATGAAAAGGTAAGTTGACAATTCACCAATAAATATATGAAAGCTAAGGACAAGAATAAGATAATTGAAAGGTACGAAAATAGGCTTAAGGATCTTGGCCCAGTGCAAGAATCATTAGGATGGTTAAAGGGTAGGCAAAAACTTAGGTTTTTTATTTTAAAAAACATTGATAAGTTCAATAATAATGATAGTGTTTTAGATGTAGGATGTGCATTTGGTGATTTGAAACAATTTTTAATTAAAACTGGATGGAATGGAAGATATATTGGAGTAGATATAGTACCTGATTTAATTTCACAAGCTCAAAAGAAATATAAAAATATCGATGCTAGAGTTTTGGATATTCTTATTGACGAAATTAATGATGAAATTGATTGGGTATTTTGTTCTGGTGCTTTAACAAGTAAAACTGAGGAGGAGGATTCTTATTACCATATAAAGAAAATGCTTATTAAAATGTTGGAAATTTCTAAAAAAGGTGTTTCAGTAAATTTTTGTAGTCCAAATGTAACATTTGAATCAGATGTTAATTTTCATCCAAATTTTGATAAAATTTTAAAAATAGTTTGTTCAATAACAAAAAGATTTTCTCTAATACATGATTATATGCCATATGAGTTTACATTGTATTTATATAAAGATGACAAAGTAAATACTGATATAAATATCTTTAGTCAATTTAATGAGTTACATAATACATTAAAGTAATGTTAACTGGTATAGTAATCTTAGGTGGAAATAAACTTGCGCATCCTGCAATTTCACATATTACAAAGTTAGGTTATCATACAATAGTTGTTGATCAGTATATAAACAAAGATTTAAGAAAAATATGTTGTGAAACAATCCAAGAAAATTTTTTTGATTCAAAAAAACTAATTTTGGCACTTCAAAATAAATCATTTAAAGCAATTA